>Ga0316201_10002342_pt1 | contig 13450 bp, 8 predicted proteins | sample CS6wburrow_MG_FD_204516 | JGI IMG/M metagenome (GOLD analysis project Ga0316201, IMG submission 204516) | Coastal sediment microbial communities from Delaware Bay, Delaware, United States - CS-6 worm burrow | ecosystem: Environmental > Aquatic > Marine > Coastal > Sediment | place: USA: Delaware... | reverse complement strand
GGCCTCGCAAACGAGATCCTTATATTTCGCTTCACGCCATACTCCACCGAGATCAATCTTCGTGCCATCGGGACGCGCGATTTCGAGCGAGCCTATGACTGTCTTGGCGACGTGCTGAATCAGCCCTTGCGTGAGTTCCATCATACCTCGGAAATCCGAATAGGCTTGATAGAGTTCGAGCATCGTGAACTCAGGATTGTGGCGACGGGAGAGACCTTCGTTACGAAAAACACGACCGATCTCAAAAACACGATCTTCACCAGCGACGAGCATCCGCTTGAGATAAAGCTCCAATGCGATACGCATGTAGAACTGACAATCGAGTGCATTGGAATGCGTAATGAAAGGTCGTGCAGCCGCACCTCCGGCAACCGATTGCAGGACCGGAGTTTCGACTTCCGTGAAATCTCGCTCCCAGAGATACTTCCGCATCTCTTGAATGATTTTTGCACGGCTACGAAAACGCTCACGTGACTCCTGATTGACAATCAGATCGAGGTAACGCTGGCGATAGATCTTATCATCGTCGGTCAAACCCGCCCACTTTTCGGGAAGCGGTCGGAGTGCCTTAGAGACAAGTGTATAGCTCTCTGCGCGGACGGTGATCTCACCAGTCTTAGTTTTAAAGAGACGGCCTTCGACACCAATGATGTCGCCAAGGTCGAGCTTCTTGAAATAGGTATTGTATTCGCCTTCCGGAAGTTCGTCGCGCGTCACGTAGCACTGGATCGGGCCATCGCGGTCTTGAATCTTAATGAAGCTCGCCTTGCCCATAACACGAAAAACTGTGATGCGACCAGCGACAGCGACGCGAGGCTGTGCTTCGTCGGCAGCATCCTCTTGATATAATTTAACAGCTTCCCCGGAAGTGTGCGTCTGCGCGCAATTCGCCTGAAAGGGATTGCGCCCTTCGTGGCAAAGGTTCTCTAGCTTTTGGAGGCGGACCGCATAGAGGTCATGCGAGTTGTCCTGATTGGCTGTAGTATCTGTCATAAGCGAAGGAGGGAAAATGCGTCGACTGAGCGGAATGGCAAATGTAAATTAGCTGATTTCCAAAGGATGAAATCTATATTTAAGCCCAATAAATCCATCAACCTCAGAGACTTTAGCATTTCTTGATGATCCTCTTTAGAACTGACCAGCTGGCATTGAGTCAATGCGCCTACTATAATGACCTGGATTGAATATATCGCACTTGGAGTCACTCTCCTTATCTTTGGGACTGGACTCGTCACCTCGATTCTCCCTGTAGTTCCCGGAAGTTTAATCGTATGGTTGGGCGTCATCGTCCATAAACTCTGGATGGGCGAGGCCTCGGTGACCTGGAAAATCGTCATTTTGACAGGCGTGATTACACTCATCGGCCAGTTGACTGATTTCGTCATGGGCGTTTGGGGTGCCCGTCGATTCGGCGCCTCGTGGAAGGGAGCGATCGGAGCTTTCGTTGGCGCAGGCATCGGTTTTTTCATCCCTCCGCCACTTTTATGGCTGATTGTCGGGCCCATTGTCGGAGCGATCATTGGCGAATTGGTGGCTGGGCGCAGCTTTTTTGACGGCGGAAAGGCTGGCGTCGGAACCGTCTTGGGCGGACTGTTAGCATTTGCTCTGAAATTTGGCCTCAGCGTATGTGTCGTTGCTTTATTCGCCTTGGATCTACTCATGTAAAGCTGCGCACTCCTCAAACTGCCCTTGCGGAAGCCGAGAAAACGAACAGCATAAGCTAAACGTCATGCCCAGTGAACCTAACATAGTTCAATATATTTTCGATTTAAGCGACGAACAGCTTCGCTTTGACATCAATACAGCACAGGGCACGAATGAACATCTGCAAGGCCCAGAGAAGGCGAATAAAGAATACCCAGATTGGACATTACTCGAAAAAGATCAGTGCAACTGCTGTCCGCTAAAAACTTCAGAGAGTAAATACTGCCCGGCCGCGCTCAGGATGCACACCGTACTCGAAACCTTCAAAGACTCGGCCTCGGTGGAGCAAATCGAGCTTACGGTTAAAACGGAAAGGCGCACTTACAAGCAACAATGCGACCTGCAAAGTGGGCTGAACTCAATGCTGGGCTTACAAATGGCGACCAGCGGCTGCCCTGTGGTCGGAAAGCTTCGATCGATGGCAACCTTCCATATTCCCTTCTGCTCTTTTGGAGAGACGCTTTACCGCTCGGTCAGTGCTTATTTAACGAAGCAATATTTCGTTTACAAAGAAGGCGGCCAGCCAGACTGGGATCTAGATGGGCTTCAGGACTTCTACCATGAACTCGAAAGTTTGAATGAAGCTTTTTCCCGACGTATCCGAGATATCGAGCAGAACGATGCCATCTCAAATGCCATCGTCATGTTTTTTGCGGCTTCGATCGTAGTCGCCAGTTCGATCGACGAGGGACTGGAGGAATACAAAGAATACTTTACCGGCACATGCGCGACACCACCGAGGGGCGGTTAAGCATTATGTATTTTGGGTAGGTTTTTCCGCTGCGACTTTGAGAACTCCTTCGTAGCATCGGTGCTTGTGTCGGCCCTAACTAGGTTCAGCAACACAGCCCAGAGGCCGTTGCAAGCAACGACGCCACGAATTCAATATCTCGCAACCACCCAAAAAAAGGTCCTCAATTTTAAGGCGATTTAGTTAAGTACCTGAAGTTAGCGCCATTTCGCCTTTGACAGCTTAATCCACACAGGTGGCTGCAAATTTACGAAGCTGGTGTGAATGGCGCGGTCTTCGGGCCATCGTAACCTTCCTGCTGAGCCTCAACGACCACATTTGAGCGAATGCCACCACGGCCTCGCCAAATCGTTTCGAGGCGCGCCCAACGCGGCTTGGTCGCATCGTAGAGATCTTCAAATATCTTATTTGTCGCAGCTTCAAAGAAGATGCCCTTATTGCGGTAACTGTGGAGATACAGCTTCATTGCCTTCAGTTCGATGCAGATCTCATCGGGCACATAGCTAAAGACCACGGTCGCATAATCAGGATGCCCTGTCATCGGGCAGGTCGAGGTAAACTCTTCCTGGATATGCTGAATGGTATAATTACGCTCTGCGTTTGGATTTGGAAAGGTCTCTATGTCCATGATCGATACTGTGAATAGCCGCTGAGAAAATTCAAATCCTGTTGCGCCTTAAAACTTAAATTTATTACACCAGATCAAACCGCTCGATACCTTTTCGTACATCGGAAAGGAAAGCTGCCGCACCGACACCATTAATCCAACGGTGATCGAAAGTGAGAACCAGAGAAGCGACTTCCATGGTTCCTCCGTTTTTGGATTTTGGATCAGGCAGTTGATACGGTGCGCCAATGAAGAGCGTCGCAATCGAAGGTGGCACCACGATCGGAATCGCGGAACGTACATTATAAGCTCCCATGCTGGAGATAGTCAGCGAGACTCGGTTTTTAGAATCAATCTCTCCATGACGAGTACGGCGTAGTGCTTCGTTGAATACGCCCTGGAATTCATCCCAACTCGGCTTGTTGACCTGCTTAACGACTGCAGTCTCCAACGCATCTCCGGGCAGAGCTACGGCAACTCCAAGATCCACTCGTTCCGGATCGTACACCAATTCATTTCCCCGAACAACCGAAGCGAAACGTTCATGCTTTTGCATCGCTTGAGCGATGGCCCAAGCCGTCATGGTGGCGGTCGAAAGCGTACCACCGGGAGTCTTTTTACTCCGCAGACGCGCATCGCGAACCGCTTCCCATCGACAGGTCACGTCAATTGTCGCCGGAACGATTCCTTGCAACTGTTTGACTGCTTCTTGCGAGAGCCCTCCAGTGCGCTTGAGGGTATCGTACGCCACAGGTGCAGCAGTCGACGCCTGCGCAGCAGCAGCTTGTGCGGCCTTACCGGTAAGTTGTAGTACTGCCAAATCTTGACCGACTTTGACTTCGTCATCCTCCGAAATTTTCCATTCTTCAAGAATACCGTCTTCGTCGCACTCGATCGGGAATACCGCTTTATCAGTCTCGACCTCGCAGAGCGGATCGTCGGCCTTCACCGTATCGCCTGCAGCCTTGAGGATCGAAACGACTCGAGCCACGCGAATACCTTCTCCGAGAATCGGGACAGTGATAGTCTTGGTCGCGGCGGGTGCATTACTGTCTGGAGCAGTCATAACTTCTTCGGATGGCGTTTCGATCACCCCACCAGCATGTGGCTCAGAGGCGGCATCGAGTTTAAGTGAGGCTTCAAGAGTATTGGAAAGTAAATGATCCAGAGCCGCTGCAATGCGCTCACGATCAGGCAAGGCCGCGTATTCATAAATCGGGTTAAAGCCGACATGAACGTCTGCCTTAGAAACAATAACAGGCGGACTCTTCAGGCTCTGCAAAACATCGCGCTCTCCACACATTTCAGCGACGATCATTTGGCCAACACTGGCGCTAATATTATCTTCTTGGACGATAATAAGACGACCGGTCTTGCGAACCGAGGCTGCAATAGCGTCTTTATCCCACGGCGCGATGGAACGAAGATCAATGAGTTCAATATCGAGGTCGGCTTCCATCGATTCGAGCGTTTCTTCGACGAGCTCGACACAGTTCCCCCAAGTCACAAGCGTGAGCAAGTTACCCTCACGCACGGTGCGCGCCTTGCCGAGGGGTACGGGCGCAACCGCTTCGGTGTTGGGCAGCTCGGCCCACATCAAGTGCTTAGGGAGAAGAATGATCGTGGGATCTTCACCATGAAGCGCGGTCCAAAAAAGTCCGGCGGCATCGCTCGGAGTCGATGGTACCACCACGCGGATACCGGGAATCCGGGCAAAGCACGCCTCCCCTGCCTGACTGTGCCAGAGCGCACCGCCGGGGAGGTAACCACCGCACGGCGCATAAATAACAAGTGGGCACTTCCAATGGCCAAAACTACGCCAGCGCAACGTTGCCATATTCGAAACAAGCTGATTCCAGCCAGGGTAAATAAAATCAACAAACTGAATCTCAAAGCAGGGGCGCTTGCCATAGGAAGCCAGTCCTACCGAAACCCCCATGATTGTGGATTCCGCCAGAGGAGAATTGACCGCGCGACTGGGGTCTTTCTTCGATAGCCCTTTGGTTAAATTAAAGACTCCACCCTTCGGGTCGGCAATGTCTTCGCCGAAGAAGACCACATCGTCCAAGGTATCCATCGCAGCGTGGAAGGTCTTATTGACGGCATCGAGCATCCGGCAGGAGTCACCAAGTTCAATCGCGGGTGTAGGCGTGGCCTCAGGCTCGCCAGTCAAATGCAATCCGCACTCTTCTGCCCGCGGGTCTTCCGTCATACTCGCCTTTCGATAAGCCTCGCGAACTTCCTCTCGGACTTCCTCCTCCAGAGCAGTCGCCCCAGCCTCGGTAATGACTCCATCGGCAATAAGCTTACGCTGAAAAACCGCAATCGGATCGCGCTCATGCATCGCTTCCAGCTCATCGGCAGCGCGGTACATCCGTTGGTCATCTGCACTTGAGTGGTTGGAAAAACGCTCCACATCACACCAGATAAAAGAAGGTCCGTGGCCGGATCGAGCGCGCTCGACGGCTTCTTTACCCGCCTCCGCTACAGACTCGACCTCACTACCGTCCACCCGAAACCACTCACTCTTATCGAGCACCCCGAGCGCAATGGGATTCGTGCGTGTAGTCGAGGTGCTAATCGCGATTCGATTATCTTCGACGACAAAAACCATGGGCAACTTACGCTCTTTCGCGAAACAAACTGCCTCGAAAAAATCTCCCTGCCGCGCAGAGGCCTCCCCCAAGGAGGCATAGACGACATTATTTTTACCGTCGAGTTGCATGCCCCAGGCCGCACCACAGGCTGGCAGCAAGTGCACCCCGACCGGAGAAGGGTGGCTCCAGATGTTTAACTCGCGATCGCTGAAATGCCCCGTCAACTGCCTGCCACCACTGGAGGAATCGCGTTTGGCGTAAAAAGCCAGTGCCAAATCATAATCGCTGATGCCCCGCTGTACACAGAAGGCACGATCCCGATAATAGGGGAATGCGTAGTCATCGGGCTCAAGTTGCAAAGCGATGGCAGCGAGCGCTTCGTGCCCCATACCAGAGATATGAAACCATCCTTTTCCCTGACGAATCAGGCTTTGCTCCCTTAAGTCGCCAAGGCGGCTACGCCAGAGGCTACGAAGGAGCGATTGACGCGTTTGAATATCGAGAGGCGACGGCGCTTTGGAATCTTTTTTCGACATGTATGTTGTGCGCTGCACATCATCTAGATGGCAGAAATGACTTTCAAGAAGTCATCACTAAAGAAGAGCAATAGAACTCAAGCAAGGCTGAATGAGTCACCCTAAAAGTAAGAGGCTCGAACGCCTACCAAACGTTCGAGCCTAACTACTACCCTCTATACTAACCAAAGTTTCCAGACATCCTCCAGGATTAGCGAAACTGATCAATGAATTAATAGCCTTAAGCGCATCTAATCAATTAGGCTTATCATAGCCGTAAGCATTTCTATTTGCGTGAAGATTAGATCTGCACGAAGAGCGCGAGACTAGCGGCATAACCATGAAGCAATGTTCGGCCGTTGACCGGAGCGAACTCTCCATTGCAAAAGACACCCCCAATCGAGAGCCCTGGCATGAGATCACGAATGACACTCACATCGTGATCCGGCACCCCGAAAAGCGAGGAACCGCGACCGATGCAGTCGCAGAGACACGCTCCATATATGCGTCGCCCGTTTAGTTCATCGATTCGCTTTTTCAGTAACTCTTCCAAGTCGACTGAGGCGGTATTCGGATCGCGAATTTGAAATTGTAGATTTTGGCCAATGCGCAGAGGCGTGGCGATGGCGACGGCTCCAGTCTTCGGATCGATCGCCGCAAGGTTACGTACCAAAAAATCTCCCGTCCCGAAACTCGGCTTATATTCATCCATTACCAGACCGATAAAGATGTTACCCCGCGCCTGCTTTTGATCCTGACGGGACATTCCTTCAAGGGTGTCCCGAAGGACCTCTAAAATGGGACGATTTCCGATTTGATGGATCACATTGTTCTCTGCTTGAGTCACCGTCCATGGCGACCCGACCGGGCGACAACCCTGCGATATAATTGGTTCAATCGTTACCGAACCCTCCAACGAAAGCGCAACTGCCCCCTCCTGATGAACCCTTCCATTTTCGAACAGACAAGTCGGCCCGGCATTTAAATCACTACTCGCAAATCCACCGATTGTCACGCGACCCCCCGTCACACGGTCCCAATCAGGCAACCAAGCTTCACTGCCGATACTTTCAGAGGAGGCAAAAAGCATCCACGCATTCGCATCATTCACTGACTCTCCGAGCACCGAGCGGAGTGCAGTCGCCACATGATCGCCTTCGAGGGCTTCTTCAGGGATATGCACCGCCCTCGCCCGTGAATCGGGAAAGCAGTACAGCGCGATACAAAATCCACCCTCACTTTCAAACTCATGAGAGTCGGCCACAAGACCACCGCCGGAGCAACCAACCATCGTTGGCACGTGCGCATAGATACGAACGATCTCAAGGATCTCTTCCGCGTATGGCAGCCCATCTGAAGCGCAAAAAAGCAATCCGAACGTGGGTTCAGCGGGTAAAACTTTAATTTGCTCTTTCGCCCAAGCTTCGACCTGCGCCTCACTGAAAGGCAGGTTAAAATGCTGGACTACTGAGTGGTTAGACGCGACGGGCATAAAGTAATGCAACCAGTAAAGAAGTTGTCATTTACAATAACGGTATTCATAAAGAAAAGCGAATTAATATTTAAGCCAAGGCATGGGTTCACAAGATGAGACAATGGGAGCATCCCCCGATCAAAACGCATTGATCTGCTTAAAGAACGCACTCCATTCGATGGAATTAGGCTATTGGTCCTGGCCCAAAAATAGAGCGATGCAATGGGATGAGCAAATGTGCCATTTATTTAATGCGCCTCCCGGCACTGAACCCAAGGCATTACCCGATTTCCTGGGACACATCAAAGCACACTACCACGAGGCAATACTCGATGCATGGGATACCACCTACAGAGAAAACCTGCCATTTGATCAGGTGCTGGAAGTGAAAAATAATTCCACCGCAAAAGACCGAAAGCTACGAATGGTGGGGCGCCTTTGTTTGTTACCAGACAGCAACGTACAGATACTGACTGGTCTTTGCTACGAACTGACAGGCGCTGAAAACTTAAAGCCACGGCAGTCGACCGAGTTAAATTCCAGTTTCGATCGATTCTTTAATGTGACTAGCGATCTGCTGGCAGAACTCGACTTCGACGGATATTTTATCCGGTTAAACCCCGCGTGGAGCCAAGTATTAGGCTTCGCCAAAAAACAACCAACAGGAAAAGCCCTGATCGATTTCGTCCATCCCGGCGACTGGGCAAACCTACGGGCATGGATCCAACAAATCAATGAAGGTCCGGATTCGGCAGGGGATTTGGAGACTGCCACCGGAACGATGCGAAGCCGTATCCGTGTAAACACTGGAGCCTACAAATGGTTTCTATGGACCTGGACGGCCGACGTTGAAACACGACGTATTATAATACTCGCACGGGATACGACTGAAACAACCGAAGAGGAGGATCGTCTGACCCAGAATCTCGAACTAGCCCAGCGCTCGAATACAGAATTGGAAAGTTTCGCATCGACCGCATCGCATGACATGCGTGAGCCTTTGCGGATGATCAGTAGTTACCTGAACTTACTACAGGAACGCTACCCCGAAACACTCGACGATCGAGGTCGCCGATACATCAATTACGCGAAAGAAGGGGCCGACCGCATGCGTATTTTGATCGAAGACCTGCTCTCCTACGCGAAAATCGGCAAGGAGACGAAGCCCTACGAAGTCGTTGCCTTAGATCAGGTATTTACTCAGGCGCTCGACAATCTCTCGGTCGCGATAAAATCTACAGGCGCGAAAATTACAATCGAGATGAAGGAGGTACCCATCGTATGGGGCGATCAAACCAGACTCACCCGACTCTTTCAAAATCTCCTCGGCAATGCGATCAAGTTCCACGCTGAAGGGAAGGCCCCTCATGTAAAAGTTCGGCTTTCCGATGGATCTACCAGCAACACCCAGAATCAAACAATCATCTCGATTAAAGACAACGGGATTGGGATAGACCCTGACCATAAAGACCTCCTATTCAAACTCTTCCAACGCCTGAACACCCAGGATGAATATGAAGGTTCCGGCATCGGACTGGCGATTTGTAAGAAAATAGCCGAGCAGCATGGTGGAAAGATTTGGTTTACCTCAAAACAGAACGAAGGGAGCACCTTTTACGTCAGCTTAAAGAATCCGGATCCCCATAAGCTATAGATATGAGGTTGATTTGTTTCGCGGATTAAAGCTTTCTATATCTACCAATGTCGAAAGATTCTAAAGACCGCTTAAAAATCTTACTTTTCGAGGATAACTCAGCTGACGCCAACCTAGTCGCTGAGTATCTCGAGCTTTCGCAACTGAGCCATCAGGCCGTTGCCGTTAAGCGGCTCGCTGAAGGGCTTAATCTCTTAAAGGAAGAATCTTTCGATTTAATCCTCCTGGATCTCTCCCTCCCTGATAGCACTGGAATCGACACACTCAATGCCGTCACCAAAGCCGTGGGTGAGGAAGTCATAATCGTGCTAACTGGGGCAGATAACGAGCAACTCTCCCTCGAAGCCCTAAAGTCGGGCGCGCAGGACTATTTATTTAAAGATACCCTCACCGGCGAAGCGCTTCGCCGCTCCATCCGCTATGCGATGGAGCGAGCCACCCTACTCCACCGTGTTGAAACACACGTCGATGAAATCAGACATCGCGAAGCGCTTCTCCGCCGCATCTTCGATGCAAATACTGATTCCATGCTGATCCTCAGCCCTGAGTATGAGATTAAGTTTCTTAACCCCGCCGCAGGAAAACTACTCGAAGCCGATGCTGAATCACTTATCGGGGAAACCTTCCCCTTTGAAGTCAATGAAAGTGAACTCGCTGAAATCGAAATACCCGGCCCCGAGAATAGCACCAGCCTCATCGAACTCTCTGCTGTCGATCTGATCTGGGAAGGCGAAAGCGCCCTCCTCGTCGTCCTCCGTGACGTAACCAAGCGCCATCTCGCCGAGCTCGGGCTTAAACGTGAAAAAGAACGCCTCTCTGTGACGCTTGATTCCATCGCGGACGCCGTCATCGCAACCGATTCAAACGGCGCAATCGAGCGCATGAATCAGGAAGCTTCACGCCTCACCGGCGTCAATAATCACGACGCCGTAGGCAAACCTCTGGGCAGCGTCCTAAAACTCCGCCATCCAAAGACGGGAAAAACAATCGCCGATCCTGCCAGCATCCTGTTATCCAGCGAACGCGCTGAAATCACACCCGAACTCGGAATTCCCCTTGCTCGGGACGACGGCAATCCCACCCTCGTGACCGCGGAAATGCGCTGTATTCTGGACGACGAGAACAGCCACCATGGATGTGTCGTTGTGCTCAGGGATGTAACTAGCCAGAAGCAGGCCGAAAACGAACTCTTTAAAGCGGAAAAGCTCCACTCCATCAGTCTTCTTGCCGGTGGCATCGCTCACGATTTCAATAACATACTCACCGCCATTCTGGGAAATATCTCGGTTGTGCGCATGGGACTCGATGAAAACGACACCAATTCTCCAAAACTACTGGCGGCGGAGAAAGCCGCCCTGCAAGCAAAGTCGCTCACTCAGCAACTGTTGACCTTCTCTAAAGGTGGAGCCCCCATTCTCGAAACAACGACCATCAGCCAACTCGTCGAAGACTGCGCTCAATTCATACTTCGCGGCTCGAATGTTAAATGTGAAATCGAAAAAGTTCCCAATCTCTGGCCCGTGGATGCGGATAAAGGTCAGATCGGACAAGTGGTCAACAATCTCATTATCAACGCCGATCAGTCGATGCCCAATGGCGGGATCATTCAACTGAGCCTGGAAAATAAGAGTATTCGAAAAAGCCAAATCCCAGCACTCGAATCAGGCGATTATGTCTGCATTGCTATCAAAGATCAGGGCATCGGCATCACCCCTGACAATCTCAAGCGCATTTTCGACCCTTACTTCACAACAAAGAAAGACGGCAACGGCCTAGGCCTCGCGTCTTCATATTCCATCATAAAAAGCCACAACGGCATCTTAACCGTGGATTCTGAAATCGACAAAGGCTCCACTTTTAAAATTTACCTCCCGAGGAGCACACAAGAACTCAGAACCGACACGAAGAAATCTCCCGAAGAAGAGGTAGAAAACACCAATACCATCCAGCGCGGCCAAGGTCGTATCCTAGTCATGGATGATATGGAAGCGATGATGCTGGTTGCGGGCGAAATCCTTACAGTCCTCGGTTATGAAGTCGAATTTTCCACGAATGGCACAGAAGCAATCGATGCTTACAAAAAAGCCAAAGAAGCGGGCAAGCCCTTCGATGCGGTCGTCTTTGACCTCACCGTTCCCGGGGGAATGGGCGGGGAAGAAGCCTCCAACATTCTCATCGAATACGATCCGAACCTCGTCGCCATAGCATCCAGCGGGTATAGCACGTCCAACATCATGTCGGATTACAAGAACTCCCCCTTTAAAGCCGTCGTACCCAAGCCTTACCGAATTAAAGAAATGGGCGACGCACTCCATCGCGTACTCCACTAAGTTAACCCCCTCTTCCTCCGGATTGGAAAATGCCCCGTGAATACATACTCGCTCTCGACCAAGGCACCACCAGTTCCCGCGCCATTTTATTTAACCGTGAAGGTGAGATAGCGGGAGTCGCTCAACAAGAGTTCACTCAGCACTTTCCGAGCGATGGTTCGGTCGAGCATGATCCCGATGAAATCTGGCGTACCCAAAGCAGCGTCGCCAACGAAGTGCTATCCCGCCTGAAAATCGATGCCCGCGCAGTTGCAGCCATCGGCATTACCAACCAACGCGAGACGACTGTGCTGTGGGATCGCAGAACCGGGCGCCCCGTTCACAACGCAATTGTCTGGCAAGACCGCCGCACCGCCGACACCTGCCGCGAACTGAAAGATCAGGGTCTTGAAGCGACCTTTCAAAAAAAGACCGGACTCCGCATCGACCCTTACTTTTCCGGGACGAAATTAAAATGGCTGCTCGATAACGTATCCGACGCACGCGCAAGAGCTGAACGCGGCGAACTTGCCTTCGGCACAATCGACAGCTGGCTGCTCTGGAATCTAACCGGAGGCCAAACCCACGCCACCGACTATACTAACGCCAGCCGCACCCTCCTTTATAATATTCATGAGGGAGCATGGGACACCGAACTGCTCAACATACTCGACATACCCGAATCGCTGCTCCCCGAAGTTAAGCCCTCGAGTACATTCTACGCGGATGCTCAATACGGCGCACTCGCGGGCATCCCGATCGCCGGACTTGCAGGCGACCAGCAAGCCGCCTTATTCGGGCAAGCGTGCTTCGATAGCACTAAAGCCAAAAATACCTACGGCACCGGTTGCTTTCTCCTTCGTCCGACGGAAGGCGACGCAATCACCTCGCAACATAAACTCCTCACTACCCTCGCCTGCACGACCGACGGAACTTTGCGCTACGCGATCGAAGGCAGTGTCTTTACTGGGGGTGCGGTGATTCAATGGCTACGCGACGAACTGGGAATCGTTAAAAACGCGGCCGATAGCGAACGCCTTGCAATGTCCGTCGAAAACAATGGAGGCGTTTACCTCGTCCCCGCATTTACCGGACTCGGCGCACCGCACTGGGATCCCCACGCCCGCGGCACGCTTTGCGGCATCTCACGCGGCACCTCGGCAGCACACATCACCCGTGCCGCACTGGAATCAATCGCCTTCCAATCCGCTGATTTACTTCAAGCAATCAATGCCGATTTCAGCAGCACGATTCAGGAACTGCGCGTCGACGGAGGCGCCTCCAATAACAATTTCCTTATGCAGTTTCAGGCCGACTTAATGCAAGTGCCAGTGATACGCCCAAAAGTCACAGAAACAACTGCTCTGGGTGCGGCCTATCTTGCCGGTCTCGCGGTTGGCTACTGGAAAGACCAGAACGCCTTGGCCGACCACTGGCAGATCGAGCGGCGATTCGAACCGAAACTTACGAAAGACGCGGTTCTTGCGATGCAGGCAAATTGGCAACGGGCGGTCGAACGATCAAAAAACTGGAGCGAGACTTAAATCTTCTCAATTATTTCCTTCAGGTGCTCCACGTAAGCTGCCGCACCGCCACGCTGATAGCCGGTTTTTTCAACCAGCTCACCATCGGACGAAAGAATCAAAATCGTGGGAAAACCACGAATATTGTAACGCTTGGCCAAAGCTTCGTTTTGTGCTTTCACCTCGGCGGACTGTTCTTTGCTACGGGGAAAATCAAGTTCTACTAAAACCAGATTGCTCGCCGCGTAGTCTTGAAATGCCTGTTTACTAAAGACTTCCTTATCGAGCTTGATGCACCATCCGCACCAGTCCGAAC
>Ga0316201_10002341_pt1 | contig 13450 bp, 12 predicted proteins | sample CS6wburrow_MG_FD_204516 | JGI IMG/M metagenome (GOLD analysis project Ga0316201, IMG submission 204516) | Coastal sediment microbial communities from Delaware Bay, Delaware, United States - CS-6 worm burrow | ecosystem: Environmental > Aquatic > Marine > Coastal > Sediment | place: USA... | reverse complement strand
TAAAGAAAATATTCAAATAATGTTCCGACAGCTTCGTTTAACGGCTATTGCCGCCTTCATACTTGTACAGCTATCCTGTGCACCCGCGGGTTATCAAAAAACGCAACCCGGTTCGCTGGATCGGCCGATTACATTGGCGATGGCTGCACAGGTCTGGCAGCAAGTCCCCGTGACTGCACTGCCGGCAGTTGATGATTTAATGAGACAGGCCGATGACCAGATTGCTTTGAGCAACTGGGAACTGGCCTCGGAAAAGCTCGAGCGCGCGCTTCGCATCTCACCCGACTATGCGCCGGCCTGGAGTCGTTTATCACGCGTTGCACTGTCTAAAGAAGACCCGGCGCGCGCCATTCAAATGGCCAAGCGCAGTAACAGTCATGCCGGTAATGCGGTTGAGTTGAAACTGCTGAACTGGCAATTCATCCGTGAGGCCAGTGAAATGCAGGGTGATATAGAAGGTATGTCGAATGCCAACAAGGCCATCTATATCCTACAAAGTCTCTAGCCCACAGACAGACTATGAGTCAGCCGTCAGAATTACTCGGAGACAAGGGGCCGTTTAAAGATATCATTGATGGCTACCAGGTGCGTGCCAATCAGCAGGCGCTGAGTGACGCGATCTTTAACTCCATTAAGGATGGACATGTTCTCACTGCTGAAGCGGGCACCGGCATAGGTAAGACCTTTGCGTATCTTGTGCCGGCCATTCTATCGGCCAAGAAAGTCATTATCTCCACCGGCACAAAACACCTGCAAGACCAGTTGTATCAGTCTGATCTGCCTGTCGTACTCAAGGCGCTGGATGTACCGGTAAAAACCGCACTTTTAAAGGGACGTGCAAACTACCTGTGTGTGCATCGACTCGACATGGCACCGCACCTGGGTTTCATCAATAAAACAACGCAACATGATTTACAACGGGTCAGGGAGTGGTCGGGTATAAGCCTGACAGGCGATGTTGCCGAGCTCGATAGCGTGCCCGAAGATTCCATGGTCTGGCCGATGGTCACATCGACCACGGAGAACTGCCTCGGTGGTGAATGTGACCACTGGAATGACTGTCATCTCGTCAAGGCAAGAAAACAGGCGCTGGAAGCGGATTTGCTGGTGATCAATCATCACTTGCTGCTGGCCGACATGAGCTTGAAGCAGGACGGTTTTGCAGAGCTGTTACCCGGGGCGGAAGTTTTTATCGTCGATGAAGCACACCAGTTGCACGAAGTGGCATCCCGGTTCTTTGGGCGTTCCGTCAGCAGTCGTCAGTTAATCGGCCTGGCAAAAGATGCCATTGCCGAACAGGTCAATGCCGCGGCTGATATGGCCGAGATTCGCGAGTACGCAGAGGCGCTTGAAAATTGCGCGCGTGATTTCAGGTTGTCGCTGGGTGAGGCCGGGCAACGCCAGTCATGGGCACAGATACAGTATAAGCCGGCGGTAAAGCGGGCGCTTGAAGCCTTGATGCAGGCACTGGAGGAATTATCCGGGATATTAAGCATTGCTTCGGAAAGGAGCCGGGGTCTTGATCAGTGTCATCAGCGCTGCACCATGATGCTACAGACACTCACTATGTTTGGCGCAAATAAAGCTACTGATATAGCAGCAGCTGATGATGGCGATAAGAATGTCGCGGAATCGGTGCTCTGGTTTGAATGCTGGTCACGCAGTTTTATGCTCAATGCCACACCTGTCGACGTGTCGAAGTTATTTCGGCAGCATACGAATGATTTTTCCGCATCATGGCTGTTTACTTCCGCAACCCTGCAGGTGAATAAAAATTTCTCGCATTTTGCCAATGGTCTCGGGATTCACGATCACGACAGCGGCACCTGGGAAAGCCCGTTTGATTACCCGCAGCAGAGCCTGTTGTATCTTCCACAGGGTATGCCGGAACCATCAGACTTTTCATTTAACGAGAAATTGATTGAAAAGATCAGGCCGGTCATAGCAGCAAGCGAGGGACGTGCCTTTGTTCTGTTTACCAGCTACAGATCCATGCATGCCGCTGAAAAACTGCTGCAGAACACCATCGATTATCCGATTCTGGTGCAGGGAGAATATCCCAAGCATCAATTGCTGGAACGATTTAGAGAAGCCGGCAATGCTGTGCTGCTGGGAACATCCAGCTTCTGGGAAGGCGTCGATGTGCGTGGTGAAGCCTTATCCTGTGTGATTATCGATAAACTGCCTTTCGCGTCGCCGGGAGATCCGGTGATGCAGGCACGGATCGACGCAATTCGAAACAGTGGCGGGCAGCCGTTCATGGACTATCAGCTGCCGCGGGCTGTGATTGCGCTCAAGCAAGGTGTAGGCCGCCTGATCCGTGACGTCAGTGATCGCGGTGTCGTGGTTATTGGCGATCCAAGGATTACCAGCAAGAGCTATGGCAAGATATTCCTCAACAGCCTGCCGGCGATGCCTGTGACCACGCAGCTAGCCGATGTTGAAAAATTTTATTCAAGCCGCATCGAAGAAGCAATGGCATGAAAATACTGGCGATAGACACGGCAACGGAAGCATGCTCGGCCGCTTTATACCTGGATGGAGAGATTACCCAGCAATACCGTGTGGCTCCCAGGGAGCACAGTCACATCATCCTGCCGATGATCGATCACTTGCTGGTCGAATCCGACACCAGGGTGGCGGATCTGGATGCACTGGCATTCGGCCGGGGCCCGGGTTCGTTTATGGGCGTGCGCATTGCCGCAGGCGTCACCCAGGGCATCGCATTTGCATGGGAGTTGCCCGTGGTGCCGGTATCCACGCTCGCTGCCATCGCGCAGACAGCTAACGCTGAGACAGGGGCAACACGCGTGCTGGCGGCTATCGATGCGCGCATGAATGAGGTCTACTGGGCGCCTTACACGCTGTCTGAACAGGGCCTTATGCATCTTGCCGGAGAAGAATGCGTGATAGCGCCCGGGCGGGTAACGCAACCCGGTGAAGAAGGCTGGACGGGCGCGGGTACCGGCTGGTCGGCATATGGTGAAATCCTGAATGCAAGCCTTGGCCCTGGCGTGCTGGCAGCGCAGCTGGATCAATGCCTGCCGTCAGCAGCGTCCATAGTTAAGCTGGCTGTGGCTGAATATGAAGCCGGCCGTCATGTCGCCGCATCGAAAGCCGTGCCGGTTTATCTGCGTGATAACGTGGCAAAAAAATCGGCTGCCTGAATTCCTTGGATAATCAATGTAATGTCGTTCATCTTCAGGTAAGATTTGCGCCTTTTCTAGTGTTGTAAGTTATAGCGATGGAAGTCAATACAATAACAAACCAAATCAATGACCTGCGTGAGCGCTCTGGATCGCTCAGGGGGTATCTTTGACTTTGATGCACGAAAAGAAGAACTCGAAGAAATAATCCGCGAACTGGAGCAGCCGGATGTGTGGAACAATCCGGAGCAGGCACAGAAACTGGGACAGGACAGGGTACGCCTTGAAAAAATCGTGCTTGTGCTGGAGCAGCTTGAAAGCGGCCTGAATGATGCCGGCGAACTGCTTGATATGGCGGTTGAAGAGAACGACGAAGACAGTGTTGCAGCAGTCCAGGCTGATTTGGCTGAACTGCAGGCGAACGTTGAAGCGCTCGAATTCAGGCGCATGTTTTCCGGTGAAATGGATGCGTGTAATGCCTTTCTCGATATACAGGCCGGTTCTGGCGGCACCGAGGCACAGGACTGGGCCGAGATGCTGTTAAGAATGTACTTGCGCTGGGGCGAAGCACACGGTTTCGATACCGAATTGATCGAAGCGTCGGCTGGTGATGTTGCGGGTATTAAAAGCGCAACGATTCGCTTTGCCGGGGACTATGTATTCGGCCGCCTGCGCACTGAAACAGGTGTACATCGCCTGGTGCGTAAATCACCCTTTGATTCCGGCAACAGGCGACATACATCGTTTGCGGCTGTGTTTGTCTCTCCGGAAGTCGATGATGATATTGATATAGACATCAACCCGGCCGACCTTCGCATCGATGTTTACCGTGCGAGTGGCGCTGGCGGCCAGCACGTTAACCGTACGGAATCCGCCGTACGTATTACGCATCTGCCCACAGGGGTGGTTGTGCAATGCCAGAACGACCGTTCACAGCATAAAAACAAGGCAACGGCGATGAAACAACTGCAGGCCAAGTTGTATGAGCTGGAAATGCTGAAGCGAAATGCAGATCAGCAGGCTGTCGAAGATACAAAATCGGATATAGGCTGGGGCAGCCAGATACGTTCCTATGTACTCGACCAGTCGCGGATAAAAGATCTCAGAACCAATGTCGAGACTGGAAATACGCAGGCTGTGCTGGATGGCGGGATAGATATGTTTATCGAAGCCAGCCTGAAAAGCGGCCTGTAAATGGTCTTTTTGTCCAATATCAGCGTTGGATTATTTTCTGCAATACGCGTGTATTGTCATATACACTGCGTTTCTCGAAAACAATCCGCCTCGATCTTGAACATAAATCCACATTTATCTTTATAAAGAATGTAACTGGACATGACTGAAGAAACTAAAACACTGTCGCAGGAAGACGAAAACAAACTCATCGCGCAGCGCCGGGAAAAACTGACTGTCTTGCGCGAGAATGGTACTGCATTCCCGAACGATTTCAGACGCGATTCCCTGGCTGCGAGTTTGCATAGCCTGTACCAGGATAAAACCACGGAAGAACTTGAAAGCATGCAGGTTCGTGTTTCGGTTGCCGGGCGTATGATGGCCAAGCGTGTCATGGGTAAAGCCAGTTTCACCAAACTGCAGGATATGTCCGGTCAGATTCAGTTATTCCTGCAACGCGACAACCTGCCGGAAGGTGTTTACAACGAAGGATTTAAAAAGTGGGACATCGGTGACCTGATCGGTGCCGAAGGTGTCATGTTCAGGACCAAGACCGGTGAGCTGTCGATCAAGGTCGACAGCGTTCGTTTGTTAACAAAAGCGCTTCGCCCCCTGCCTGAAAAATTCCATGGCCTGACGGATACAGAGACGCGCTATCGCCAGCGTTATGTCGACCTGATCATGAACTGGGAAGTCAAGGAGACGTTCAGATTACGCGCAAAGATTATTGCCTTCATTCGTGAGTATTTCGACCAGCATGATTTTATGGAAGTCGAAACACCCATGATGCAGATCATCCCGGGTGGCGCAACGGCTAAACCATTCGAGACCTATCATAATGCACTTGATCTGGCGATGTACCTGCGAATTGCACCGGAACTGTATCTCAAGCGTCTGGTCGTTGGCGGCTTTGAAAGAGTGTTCGAGATTAACCGCAGTTTTCGCAATGAGGGTGTTTCAACCAGGCACAATCCCGAATTCACCATGCTCGAATTCTACCAGGCCTATGCGGATTATCATGACTTGATGGACCTCACCGAAGACCTTCTGCGCAGGCTTGCAACTGATGTGCTGGGAACGACGACTGTTAAATACCAGGGAGAAGAGCATGATTTTTCCCGGCCATTCAGGCGTATGACCGTGTTTGATTCAATACTGGAGTACAACAACGATATAACAGCCGCGGCGATATCATCTATCGAGGCAGCAGTTAATGTCGCTGAAACACTGGATATCCCCATGAAGGATGGTTACGGACTCGGAAAAATACAGCTGGAGATATTTGAGAAAACGGTTGAAAACAGGCTCAAGGACCCGACTTTTATCACCGAATATCCAAAAGAAGTTTCACCGCTGGCCAGGAGCAATGACACCAATCCATTCGTAACCGATCGTTTTGAACTGTTTGTTGGCGGCCGTGAAATAGCCAACGGCTTTTCCGAGCTGAATGATCCCGAGGACCAGGCGGAACGTTTCAGAAAACAGGTTATGGAAAAAGAAGCGGGCGATGATGAAGCCATGCATTACGATGCTGATTACATCCGTGCGCTCGAGCATGGTATGCCGCCGACTGCAGGAGAGGGCATTGGTATCGACCGCCTGGTGATGCTGCTGACCGATCAGCCATCAATCCGTGATGTAATCCTGTTCCCGCACATGCGCCAGGAAGTGGAGGCTAATGAATAATTAAGAATGAATAATTAACTGCCGTGACGTATCAATGAGTTAGATCAATGACGTAGGCCTGTATAAGCGAAGCGTTGCGGGCGTTTCCATAACACGCCGGCAGCGGCAAAGCCTTATGCCGGCCTTCATGTGCAAGGCAATTAACAATAACAAGCCTATTTCCTTTGCGCCCTTTGCGGTGAATACTATGTGTTTACCTGGTCATCAAACGCGTAGGGCAGATCCAGCACTGTCACCTCCGGGCCTTTTTTATCCCCAAGTTTCAACGTACTGTTTTCAGCGTCATTGACCTGGATTACCGCAAGGGCTTCAAAGTTGCCATCGGGATTGGCCTGTGTGCTGAGGATGGTGCCGATATCCTGGCTTTCTGTCGATGTATCAGTTACCAATGGTGTGCCTGGTTCAGGTTTCTCATGGGTTTCGAAGCCGATGCGGTACATGCGCCTTTTCAGTTTGCCGAGATAGTGCATGCGTGCGACGATTTCCTGGCCGGGATAGCATCCCTTGGTAAAGCTGACGCCATTGATCAGCTGCATGTTTGCCATCTGGGGGACGAAGGCATCTATGGTGCGTGCTGTGATGACCGGAATTCCAGCCTGTATGTTCAACAGTTCCCATACACTGGCGCCAACCGGTGTGGCATGTACATCAAGCCCTTGCCATAATTTTTTCATGGCTTCGAGCAGGCCATAAATTTCAAAGCGAGGGGTAGTGCCGGAGACACGGACGATGGTGTAGTCTTTGTATTCAACTGACTCATCAACCTTTCCGGGTAAGTTGCCTGCTATATCACCCAGAAGATCAACCATCTTGTTACCGCTTGCGCCGATGCCCATCAGTGCATCGCTGGCATCTTCCAGAGTCACCTTCGAGCGCAGTACATACATGCGCAGTCTGCTCAGTACTGCTTCAAGCAGTTCGTAGGGCAATACCAGGTAATATGTTTGTTCACGCCTGAATATGCGGAAGTTGCACAGCATTCTGCCCTTGGGCGAGCACAGGGCGCTGAGCTGGCTGTGGGTTTCATCGACCTGCTTAATATCATTGGTGAACTGTGCCTGCAGGAACTCGGGTGCATCTTCGCCGTAAGCCGCTATAATGCCGAAGTGCGACAGGTCGCAGAACAGATCGCCGGTGTGTGCAATTCGACGTTCTCGCTCGGGATTGCCGAATGTCTCTATACAATCATCTATAAATTCGGCCCCGGCATTTCGCAGGAAATCTTTCCACTCACTTTTCATGGTTATCCAGTTTCGTTTGTTTACACTATCTTAGTCAAACATTTATGGTAACTCTGACTAATTCTCATAAAATTCTGCGGGCTGTTAAGCGTGCAGATTATTCAGCGCATCCATGCGCTTCACCTCTCCGAGGCTAGCGTGAAAATTTGTTCCCGACAAATTTTTCAAGGCACGTTTCGCAATCAAGGGTTATTCCCTTCATAAGAAGCTTAACGCAGAAGATCCATGCTTAAAAGCCCGCCCTCTGGGCTGCGCCAGAAATTATGACAATTAATCAGAGCTGCCCTAAACTAATTCATTACAGAATATGTATGGATTTGTCTTGCCTGACCTGCATCCAGCATATTAGACTGAACTCACCCAGAACCATTCGCAATAATGGATGTCCTAAGCTGCCTGAAGGCATACCGGAACCATAATAAAGGATACGCATTTGACTGATAACAGACCGGTCTATCTAAACCTGTTCAAGATCCGCCTGCCAACCACGGGTATCGTCTCTTTTGCGCATCGTGTATCCGGGGTTTTCCTGTTTCTGGCGATACCCTTTTCGATTTACCTGCTCGATCTTTCAGTCACTTCAGTGCAGGGATTCGAACACAGCATGCAGATGCTGCAACGGCCAGTTATGCAACTTATTCTGCTGATACTGGCATGGGCTTTAGTGCACCATTTTCTTGCAGGGATTCGATACCTGTTTCTGGATTTCGATATTGGTATCGATAAAGCAGGCTCTAATAAGTCGGCCTGGAGTGTGATTGTTACCGAAGTCTGTATCATGGTTGTCTATGTCTGGGTCGTGTTGCTATGAGCAGCGTATACGTATTGCACGGCCTCAGGCCCTGGCTGATTCAACGTATTAGTGCAGTCTATATTGCACTATTTGTTGTCTATATCGTTTTCTCGCTCGCTGCTGCACAGGATGTCAGTTATCAGCACTGGCATGACTGGCTATTTCATCCATTTAATACGATTGCTGTCGGGCTGTTCGTGATCGCCTTGCTGTTGCATGCTTGGGTCGGTATGCGCGATATCATCCTGGATTATGTGCATAACACCCTGGTTCGAATGATCGCCTTCACCCTGGTCATCGTCGTATTGATAGGCAGCGGAATCTGGAGCGCTAAAATCCTGCTGCTGACCCTGACACTATGAGCCGCATTTGATTATGCCTGATATAGCCACAAGACAGTTTGATTCACTCATCATAGGTGCCGGCGGAGGCGGCCTGCGTGCCGCGCTGCAGCTGTCCAATGCCGAAGCCAGTGTCGCCGTGGTGTCAAAAGTATTTCCTACACGTTCGCATACCGTTGCAGCCCAGGGGGGGATGAATGCAGCCCTGGCCAATGTATTGCCGGATAACTGGCACTGGCACATGTTTGATACCGTCAAGGGCAGTGATTACCTGGGCGACCAGGATGCCATTGAGTACATGTGCCGCTCCGCGCCCAGGGCGGTTTACGAACTGGAGCACTTTGGCGTACCGTTTTCACGCATGGATAACGGTACCATTTACCAGCGGCCGTTTGGCGGCCAGAGTCAGAATTTCGGCGGCGATCAGGCGGCCCGTACCTGTGCCGCGGCAGACCGCACCGGCCACGCCATTCTGCATAGTCTCTACCAGCAGAACATTCGCGCGAAGACGCACTTCTTCGATGAATATTTTGCTGTCGATCTGCTAAAAGATGAACAGGGTTACGTACTGGGTGCGCTGGCATTCAATATTCACAATGGTGAACCGGTGGTGATCGAAGCTAAGACCACGTTGCTGGCCACCGGCGGTGCAGGACAGTTGTTCAGAACAACCACCAATGCATTGATCAATACCGGTGACGGTATGAGCATGGCACTGCGTGCGGGTGTGCCACTACAGGATATGGAATTCTTCCAGTTTCATCCAACGGGTATCGCCGGCCATGGCATGTTGATTACCGAAGGCGCACGCGGTGAGGGCGGTTACCTGGTCAATGCCGATGGCGAACGCATGATGGAACGTTATGCACCCAAGGCAAAAGACCTGGCCAGTCGCGATGTCGTGAGCCGTGCCATCGCAACCGAAGTACGTGAAGGCAGAGGCTGCGGTCCGAAAAAGGACCATGTTATGCTCAAGCTGGACCACCTGGGTGAAGATGTAATCCAGAAGCGTCTCCCCAGTATTCGCCAGACCTGCATTACTTTCCTGGGTATCGATCCGGCAGAATCACCCATCCCGGTTTTCCCGACCGCCCATTACACCATGGGTGGTATACCGACGAACCGTGATGGCCAGGTCGTGATCCCGGTAAAAGATACCCCGGAAGAGCCGGTCCAGGGCTTGTATGCAGCTGGTGAGTGCGCCTGTGTATCGGTGCACGGCGCCAACCGTCTTGGTGGAAACTCTCTGCTGGATATCCTCGTGTTTGGCCGCGCCGCTGCCAACCATATCATCGAATACCTGGCGGAGAACCGCTATCACCGTCCAATGAACAGCGACAGCCTTGAGTCTGCGATGAATCGCATGCAACGCTGGGACAAAACCGGAAACGGCGAGGGCGAGTCCGTGAGTGAGCTACGAGATGAACTCAAGGCGGCCATGGAAGATCATTGCAGTGTGTTCCGTAATGAAGAGGTGTTGAATGAAGGCGTGGTAAAAGTTGAACAGCTTGTCGAACGTTTCAAACATGTGCGCATTGCTGACCAGAGCGCGGTGTTTAATACCGCGCGTGTAGAAGCACTGGAACTTGAAAACCTGTTCGGTGTTGCACTGGCCACGATACATTCTGCTGCTGCGCGTAACGAAAGCCGAGGTGCACATTCAAGAATGGACTACACTGAACGTGATGATATCAACTGGATGAAGCATAGCCTGTATTCGCTGGAAGCCGGCGTTGATTACAAGCCGGTACGTACAAAACCTGTCAGCGTTGATAGCTTCCCGCCGAAACCGAGAGTCTATTAATTTAGTGGCGAGTGGCGTGTGAAAAGTGGCATTGTGTAGCCTGGATTAGCGAGGCGTAATCCGGGTTGTTCGGGTAACAGTTAATAGTGAATAGTGAATAGTGAATAGTGAATAGTGAATAGTGAATAGTGAATAGTGAATAGTGAAGATCTTGCAAAAATATCATTGTCGTCATGCCTGCGGATGCAGGCATCCAGTGTCTTTTGTGTTATCGAAGGAAGTTAAATAATGAAATTCCGTATCTATCGCTATAACCCGGATGTCGACAAGAAGCCCTACATGCAGGATTTCGAGCTGGCGCAAACCGAGCCCGGCATGATGCTGCTGGCGGCACTGCTGAAAATCAAAGATACCCTTGATGAGTCGTTGAGCTTTCGACGTTCATGCGGTGAAGGTGTATGCGGTTCTGATGGCATGAATATCAATGGCATAAACGGTCTTGCCTGCATCACTTCTTTAGCAGGTTTGAAACAGCCGGTTGAAATCAGGCCGCTGCCAGGCCTGCCGGTGATACGCGACCTGATCGTCGACATGGATCAGTTTTATCAAAACTATCGTGACGTTAAGCCTTATCTGATTGTTAACGACCCCATGCCGGAAGTTGAATTACAGCAGTCGCCGAAACAGCGTGAAAAACTCGATGGTCTGTACGAGTGCATCCTCTGTGCCTGTTGTTCGACACAGTGTCCGTCATTCTGGTGGAATCCGGATAAATACCTCGGCCCTGCCGCCTTGCTGCAGGCATCGCGTTTTATCGAGGACAGCCGTGACCAGGTAACGGAGGAGCGACTAGCCGCGCTGGAAGGGCCGTTCAAGCTGTTCCGCTGCCACACCATCATGAGCTGCGTGCAGGTTTGCCCCAAGGGGCTGAATCCGACAAAAGCGATCAATGACATCAAGAAAATGATGTTGAAACGATCGTTATGAATACGCATATCGCGGAATATGCCGAACTTAAATGGCGCTGCCGCCGCGGCATGCTGGAACTGGATATCCTGCTCAATAGCTATCTCGACAAACACTACAACACCATGTCACAACAGCAGGGTGATATATTCAGTGAAGTCCTGGACTATCCGGACCAGGTGTTATTTGATTTGCTGCTCGGCAATATGCAGTCAAGTGATGCCAGTGTAAATACTATGATCAGTGAAATTCAGCGCATCAGTTGTAATACTCAGGAATTGACCTGATAGCCACTGGTACATCAATTCAAGCTATCACTTTTCGTCAATACGTTCTAGTTTTACCATATAAAATCTATATTTATTGACTCTCGCAAAGGCGCCAAGCACGCAAAGGCGTTTGGGGTAAGAACAAATTAAACATTGAAGTTCTCTGCGGCCTCAGCGCCTCTGCGAGAAAAAAATAAATATAATCTCGCGGAGGCGCAGAGTTCGCAGAGGTATTCGGGATAAGAATAATCCAAACATAGAAGTTCTTGGCGGGCTTGGCGCCTTTGCGAGAAATCAAGCCTTTGACAATTGACGCGTTTTATTTCGATACCAGTGCACCTGCAGTAACATCATCGAAATCATACACGCCACTATCCAGGATCCAGCCGGTTACTAGCTCTGCTGGAGTTACATCAAAAGCCGGGTTGTAGACAGGCGCTTCAGCCGGTGACCAGATACACGAACCGAAGCTGCCGGCTACACCGCGTACTTCATCGGCATTGCGTTGTTCAATAGGAATGGAGGCGCCATCAACGCAGTGTTTATCTATCGTTGTCCGGGGTGCAACCACGTAGAATGGTACGTCGTGATGCCTGGCGACTACCGCAAGTGTGTAAGTGCCAACCTTGTTGGCAAAGTCGCCGTTGATAGCGATACGGTCAGCGCCGACCAGTATCCTGTCGACTTTACCTGCTGCCATTAAACCGGCCGACGTGGAATCACAGACCAGGTGGTAGGGTATGCCGGCTTTTTCCATTTCCCATGCAGTCAGACGTGCGCCCTGTAATAACGGCCTGGTTTCATCGACCCAGACGCTGATGTTTTTACCCTGCTTATGGGCTGTGGTGATGACGCCGATCGCAGTGCCGACGCCGGCTGTTGCAAGGCTGCCGGTATTGCAGTGGGTCAGAATACTGTCACCGTGGTCGATCAGTGCGGCACCGTGTTCCGACATGGCAGCGCACAATGCCGCATCCTCTGCAAAGATTGACTCCGCTTCATTGGCTAGTGAAAGCCTGTCGGTGTCGTTGTCAACCAGCTGCTGCAAACGGTCCAGGTAGTTCATCAGATTAACGGCAGTCGGGCGGGATTCACGCAGCAGGGCAATGGTGTTAGTGAGCTCTTCATTGTTATCGCCGCGCGTGGCGCAATGACCCACCCAGATGGCGGCAGCAATCCCAAGCAATGGTGCGCCGCGAATGGCCAGGCCCTGAATCAGTGCGACCAGGTCATTCTCATCTCTGCAACTGTGCCAGTATTCTTCGCCGGGCAGTTTTCGCTGATCGAGGACGAGTAACTTTCCATTCTCATAACGCAGGGCATTTGCTTTGAGGTTTTTCATTTGTCTGAGGAATAATTATTGTGAACATGACTTATAACTTGGACAGATAGTACAGGCAAGCCGACCTGGTAGTATAAACGCATAAATAATATGGTTAATAAAAGCTTGCTGCTACTGCTAACTCTGTTGAATAATTTACATCCAGGTCCGTCTAAATAGAACAGACCTGTATTGGATGGCAACTATCGATACGTTTGATAATAACTCGTAGCCCTCATCAACGGCTGCTTAATCAGGAGAGTGTAATGTTAAAAGCTCAATCAGAAATTATATCTGCGTTGTTTATGATCGTTCTGCTGCTAAGCGCTGCAGCCCTGCAGTCGACCAATGCCTACGCAGATAATGGCTACGGCAAGCAAAAAGTCGTTTATCACATCAACTATGATGATCCCAAGCTACAGGCAGGGGCGTTGCGTAATATCCAGAATCACATCAATGCGGTAGGCAAGGACAATCTAGAAATCAGGGTGGTTTTGCACGGCAACGGGCTGGCATTGCTGCTGGAACCCGATTCGCTGGAAAAACTGACCAAGTTCAAGCACGCCAACGCAACAGAGCAAATGACGGCAAGGATTGATGGTTTAAAAGACCAGGGGGTTGCCTTCAATGTATGTGAGAATACTGTACGTGGCCGCAAGGTAGACCTGGAAACCGACCTCTACAATGTTAGCCAGGAAGATATCGTTCCAAGTGGTGTTGCTGAAGTTGCCAAACTGCAGCAGGATGGCTTCGTTTATATCAAGCCATAA
>Ga0316201_10002340_pt1 | contig 13453 bp, 8 predicted proteins | sample CS6wburrow_MG_FD_204516 | JGI IMG/M metagenome (GOLD analysis project Ga0316201, IMG submission 204516) | Coastal sediment microbial communities from Delaware Bay, Delaware, United States - CS-6 worm burrow | ecosystem: Environmental > Aquatic > Marine > Coastal > Sediment | place: USA: Delaware... | reverse complement strand
CGTGCGCACCATCTCGCCATTCATTTCGATGTGGATGTAGGGCAGGCACATGTCGCGCAGCGCACGGGCAACGTTTCGCCCGGCGTGACCGTAGCCGGCGATTATCACATGCCCGTCAAGGTTGGCCGTCCGCTCGTGTTCATCGCTGACCGGGTCCGGGTCGCGCCAGCCGAACAATCCTGCCAGGCGCAGCGATAAGGGTTGAGCCATGCGGAACATCAACGGCGTCAACATCATCGACAGGGCTATGATCGACAGGGTCAGCTGGTAGGTCTGGATTGGAATCAGATCGAGGGTGCGGGCCTGGGCCATCAGAATGAATGAAAATTCACCGACCTGAAAGGTCATCAGTCCGGCGACCAGAGCGGTTCGCAGGGGGTACCTTGAAGCGATCCCGGCGAGGGTTCCGGCAATTGTTTTGGCCAGACTCAAAAGGATGATGCCAATCAGAACCGCCCACCAGTTAGTGATCCACAGTCTGATATCTACGAGCATGCCGACCGAGATGAAGAATACCGCCAGAAAAACATCCCGAAATGGAATGATGTCGGCCATAACCTGGTGAGACGAGTCAGATTCAGCCAGTGCCAGGCCAGCGAGAAACGCCCCGAGGGCCAGTGACAGCCCGGCGTGGGCGGTAATCCATGCTGTGCCCAGGACCAGGGCCAGAATGGTCAGCCGGAAAAGCTCCGGCGCACGAGTCTTGAGAATGCCGCGGAGCAACGGTTTCAACAAATGCCTGACGAACAGGTACAGGCCGCCGAGGATCAGAACCGATTTGCCGATCGCCCAGAGAGAAAAGCCGCCGGATTGGGAACCCAGCAGTGGCAGGGCGACGATGAAGAGGATCACGCAAATGTCCTGGAAGAGCAGGATGCTGAGGGCGATACGACCATGGGCAGAATCGATTTCACCGCGTTCGAGCAGAAGTTTCAGGACGATTGCTGTTGACGAGAGAGCCATTGCCATACCGAGAACCATGGCTGCCACGGGGGGTTCTCCGAGCAGGTAGGTCCCGCAGGCCACCGCAATAGAGGTTGCGACAACCTGGGTGGTGCCGGCCGACAGGAGCAGGTTTTTCAGGCGCACGATCCGTTTGTAGGAGAACTCGAGGCCGATGGTGAAGAGCAGCAGCACGACACCGATCTCGGCGACCATCTCAACTTCATGCACGCCTTTGATCAGGTGTAACCCATAAGGTCCGACCAGCAGGCCGGTGGTCAGATAGCCGACGATCGGCGACTGACGCAACAGGCTGAAAAGCCAGGCGTTAGCCAGCGCCAGGCAGAGTAATATAAGGACATCTTGTAGTGCGCTCAGATCATGCATGGTTTTGTAAAAACAAAAGTATTCAGTATCAAGGGTTCAGAATGGTGATGGTTGCAGATTTAATATCCTGTCCTTTTACTTTTTACTTTTTCCCTTTCCCGTTTTTTGAGTTTTGAGCCATTCCTGTCTTTCTTTAATAGTCTTTTCATACCCGCTGTCTTTGGGGCGATAGTAGGCCGTATCTGTAATCTGCTCGGGCAGATGAGACTGGGTGACCACGGCATCATCGTGGTTGTGGGCGTATTGGTACCCCTTGCCATAGCCCAGTTCTTTCATCAACCCGGTTGGTGCGTTGCGGATGTGCAGCGGTACCGGCAAAGCGCCGCTTGCGCGAACCTCTTTCTGTGCTTCACCTATTGCTACATATGATGCGTTGCTCTTGGGAGCCGTGGCAAGATAAGTGACGGCTTGTGCCAGGGGGATGCGTCCTTCCGGCATGCCGACAAAGTGGACGGCCTGCTGTGCCGCCACGGCGACCTGAAGGGCCCGCGGGTCGGCGTTGCCGATGTCTTCTGCGGCAAAGATCACCATCCGGCGGACGATGAATAAAGGATCCTCACCGGCTTCGATCATGCGGGCCAGCCAGTAAATCGCTGCATCCGGATCGGAGCCGCGCATGCTTTTGATGAATGCCGAAATAACGTTGTAATGCTCTTCGGAACCCTTGTCGTAGGCCAGGGGAGCACGTTGCAGTGCCTCCAGGACATGGTCCGGAGTGATCAACGCTTCCCTGCACAAATTGGCGGCGACTTCAAGAGTGTTGAGAGCGATCCGGGCATCGCCGTGGGCCTGTTCAGCCAGCAGGTCAAGCGCCCGATCCTCCGCTGCCAGTTTGCGACGGATCAATTCCTGGTCATTCTCCAGGGCACGTTCCAGAAGTCGTCTGATGTCAGCTGGCTCCAGCGGCTCCAGGACAAAAACCCGGGAGCGGGAGAGCAGGGCGGAGTTGACTTCAAAGGAGGGGTTTTCCGTCGTGGCCCCAATCAGGATGATGTCACCGTTTTCCACCCAGGGCAGAAGCGCGTCCTGCTGGGCCTTGTTGAATCGATGGATCTCGTCGATAAACAGCAGGGTGCGCCGACCGTAGTAGTCGCGTTCCTGTTTCGCTTTTGCGGTGATCTCTCGAACCTCCTTGACCCCCTGGAGGACTGCGCTGAAAGCGGCGAATTCGCACTTGGTGGTGTTGGCGATCACCCGGGCAAGCGTGGTCTTGCCGGTGCCGGGCGGCCCCCAGAAGATCGCTGATGAAAGATGATCGCTTTCAATCAGGCGACGCAGGATGTTGTCCGGTCCGAGCAGGTGCTGCTGGCCGACCATATCGTCGAGTTGCTGCGGACGCACTCGTTCAGCGAGAGGCGGCGGAGCTTTAGCAGATGCCGACGAAGCAAAAAGGTCCATGTTCAGGCAAGTGGCGCATGGGGCGTGGCGCGTGGCACGGCTGAGGGCCTCTTCAGGCAGAAACGGTATGCATCAGGGGCCAGGTTTTCCATGTCATTTTAAGCCTCTGCGGAAGTTTCTTGACAGGCTAACATAACACTCTTCATCTCACAAGCGAATGATGGTGTAAGTGCTTGATTGTCATAGACTTTGACGATGCGTTGTGGTACAGTCTTTGCGTTTCGGAGGAAGGGCTTTCTATGAAGCGAATCGGTATTTTTGCAAAACGACATCACAAGGATGCAGTGCGACTCGCAGAAGAAGTCGTTGCCTGGCTGGTCGAGCGGAAAATAGAGGTTTTTGTTGATCAGCCCCTGGCTGATGCCATGGCCGGCGTTTCAGGTTATCCTGGGCAGGCGATCCCGCCGCTGGTCGACATGGTTATTGTGCTGGGCGGTGACGGCACCCTGCTCTCCGTCGCTCGCCTGGTTGGTGACCTGCGAACGCCCATCCTGGGTGTCAACCTGGGCAGCCTCGGTTTTCTTACCGAAATCACCCGCCCGGAGCTTTTTCCGATCCTCGAGCAGGTGGTCAAGGGCGATTTCATGGTTTCCGAGCGGATGCGCCTGCTTGCCGTGATCCGGCGCCAGGGCAAGGACGTGGCACGCTACCGGGTGCTCAATGATGTGGTGATCAACAAGGGCGCCCTGGCCCGTATCATCGACATGGAAACCTGGGTTGATGACGATTACCTGACCACATTCAAGGCGGACGGCCTGATCGTTTCGACGCCCACAGGGTCAACCGGTTACAATCTGGCCGCAGGCGGGCCGATTATTTATCCCGGCAACCATTGCCATGTGATTTCGCCAATCTGCCCGCATACTTTGACCAACCGCCCACTTGTCGTCTCGGACGAAGCGACGATCCGCATTGCAATCAAGTCACAGGACCAAGATGTGGTCTTCACCGCCGACGGCCAGGAGGGAATGCCCCTGCAGTGCGGCGATATCGTGGAACTGCGCAAGTCGAACCATTGCACACTGCTGATCAAGAGTCCGAACAAGGATTACTTCCAGGTACTTCGGACCAAGCTGCGGTGGGGGGAAAGATAGAGCCGGGACGAGGCACGCGGAACGAGGGACGCGAAAACCTTGAGCTTCGTTATTTCATTGTGTTCTGAAGATTTGATTACCATTCCTTTTTTGATACTGACTCATGTTGACGATGAAATTATATTCTGTGCTTCAACCGTTGCTGTGGTTTTTGATTCTATCTCGTCACGCGTCACGCGTCACGCGTCACTGATCTTATGCTCCTCAATCTGACCATCACCAATTTTGCCATTATCGATCGCCTTGAAGTCCAGTTCGACGCGGGTTTTAATGTCCTGACCGGTGAGACCGGTGCGGGCAAGTCGATTATTCTCGATGCGGTCGGTCTGCTCCTGGGTGACCGTGCCCGACCTGACCTGGTCAGGGCTGGTGCCGATGAGGCGACGGTGCAGGCCCTGTTTGATCTGTCAGGACAGGATGACGTCCGTCGGGCTTTTATCGAGGCCGGCTTCCCGGTCGACGAGGAACTCGTGTTGCGGCGGATAGTGCAGGGTGGTGGTCGCAGCAGGGCCTACATCAACGGCAATCTGGCTACCCTGGCACAGTTGCAGCCTCTGACCGAGCAACTGGTTGCGGTCTGCGGCCAGCATGAGCACCAGCACCTTTTGCAGCGTAATGTCCATCTGGCTATTCTTGACCGATTCGGCTCACTCGACGGGCATGTGAAAGCTTATCGCGAGTCATTCCAGAAGATGCAAGCCGTGACGCGGCAGCTGGAAAAGCTTGAAAATGCAGAAAGGGACCGTGAGCAGAGGCTCGATTTCCTGCAGCATCAGTCTGCGGAAATTGCCGCTGCAGAGTTGTCCACTGAAGAGGAGCAGGCGCTCCTCGCAGAACGCCTGCTGCTACAGAACGCCGAGCGGCTGGTTGCTGTGGCCCGGGGTGGCTATGACGTCCTTTACGACAGCGACGGCTCGGTATGCGAAGTCCTGGGCGCCTTGTCGGCAGATTTGCAGACGATAGCAGAGGTTGACAAAAAGCTGGCGACCCTTGCCGAGACTGTACAGCGCAACCTTTTTGAGCTTGAAGACGTTGCCGAGCAAATGCGTTCCTATTTGACCAACGCTTCATTTGAACCTGACCGGATTGATGCGGTCGAAGAGCGTCTCGGCCTGTTGAATCGATTGAAGCGCAAGTATGCACCGACAATCGGCGAGATCCTGGAGCTCAAGGTAGCCTACGACCGGGAGATCGTGCAGCTCGAAAATGCCGGCGAAACCCGTGTCAGCTTGCTTGAGGAACTTGCGGCCCTGAAGGAGCAGACCGGTTCGCTGGGGCAGACCCTTACCGGTATGCGGAGCAAGGCCGCTACCACACTGGCCAGGGCGCTGATCGCCGAGCTTGGCGACCTGGCCATGTCCGGGGCTTCATTTGAAGTTGCCTTGACAGATCTTGAACAACCAGGTCCGGATGGTCTCGAACGACTTGAGTTCATGGTCAGTCTCAACCCGGGAGAGCCGCTCATGCCTCTGGCCAGAGTCGCATCCGGTGGTGAATTGTCGCGCTTGATGCTCGCCCTCAGGCGGATCGCTCCGGATGCCGGCCTGGTGCCGACTGTTATCTTCGATGAAGTGGATGCCGGTATCGGTGGCGCCGCCGCCACGGCCGTCGGCAGAAAGCTCCAGTCGGTAAGCCGTTCCGCACAAGTTCTTTGTGTGACACACCTGCCACAGGTCGCAGCCTTTGCCGACCACCACCATCGTGTCACCAAGCATGAAGTCGAGGGACGAACCATAGCCGTGATGGAACAGCTGTCCGGTGATGACAGAGTCAATGAAATGGCGCGCATGCTCGGAGGTGCACAGGTGACCGGACAGACCATCCTGCACGCGAAGGAACTGATTGACGGGTCGGCGAAAAGCTGATGACCCACCGACCGCACTGGAGGAACTAATGATTCGCAAGGCTATTTTACAAGACGCGCGTCAGATCCATCGACTGTTGCTTACCTATGCAAAGGATGGCCTGGTCCTTTCTCGATCACTTATGGAGATTTTTGAGGCAATCCGGGATTTTTACGTCTTTGTCGAAGAAGGCCGGGTCGTCGGGGCAGCGGCACTGAATATCTGCTGGGAAGACCTCGCCGAGGTTCGCTCGCTGGTTGTCGATGAAAGTTTTGCCGGGCGCGGCATCGGCAAGCACCTCGTCGAGGCCTGTCTCTCCGAAGCGCGAATTCTTGGAATCGGCAGAGTTTTTGCATTAACATACCAGCAGGTGTTCTTCGAGAAGCTTGGTTTTTCGGTGATTGAGAAATCGGAGCTCCCTCAGAAGATCTGGGGGGACTGCATCAAGTGTGCAAAATTTCCCGAGTGCGATGAAATTGCCCTCAGCCGGTCTCTTCAGAAAGGCTGATTCGGCGTTCAGCACCGGGGCGTTTCCTGGTGATTTGCCATTTAGTCTTGACAGGGAGCTCATCAATCCTTTATTAATGAGCGTCAGAATCGGGTAAATGTAGGTTTTCTTTGGAGGTTTGAGGTATTGTCTGATAAACGTTTTACCATACTTGTTATACCGGAAGGTTCGCACCAGGTCCGCCGTTTTGGTGTGCGACTTTCGGTACTTAAGCGGATTGCCGCTGCAGCAGTGGTTCTGGCCCTGGGGCTCGCGGGATTGATTACTGACTATGTCCTGACCAACCTCGACCAGAACGAACTGAAGCGTTTGCAGGTTGAAAACCTCTCACAGCGCGAAGAGCTGCACCGACTGGTCGTTAAACTGGAAGACCTGCGCCAGGAAATTGTCGTGCTGGCACAGAATGATGCCAAAGTGCGTGTCATGGCCAAACTGTCGGCGCCGAAAAGTGACAGCATGGTCGGTGTCGGTGGCCCCGCCACCCAGGAAGATGTCAACCGCGAATTCAGTGATATCCAGCAGCGGATTGACGAAGTTCGTCGCCAGATCGATTTGCGTCGCGAAAGTCAGGAAGAAATCCAGGGGATTCTCAACGATCAGCGCTCTTTGCTTGCAGCCAAACCTGGTGGCTGGCCCGTCAAAGGTTGGTTGACCTCCTCATTCGGCATGCGGCGTGATCCGTTCAACGGCCGACGCAAGATGCACGAAGGCCTCGACATCGCAGCACGGACCGGGACTTCGGTCACTGCTACGGCCGATGGGATTGTCAGCAGCGTCAAGACCGAACCCGGTTACGGTAAGGTCGTGATCCTCGATCATGGATATGGTTATCGCACCATCTACGGCCACAACTCCAGGTACTACGTCAAAGTTGGCCAGCGGGTCAGACGTGGTGAGCGCATTGCAGCCGTTGGCAATACCGGCCGGTCTACCGGATCTCACGTGCATTACGAAATCCGCCTCAACGGTGTTCCCGTCAATCCACGCAAATATTTATAACCAGAGTATTCATATCATTGTATTAAAGCCCGGCATAGCCGGGCTTTTTTTGTGTCATCTAGACGTGAAAGAGCGTTGCAACCTCGGAGTTGTTTTAAAAAAGATGAAACATTATTAAAGGAGGGCCATAAAAGGAAAACGTTGTTCCTTAGAAAATAATGTATTCAGCTAATTGACTAATTCAAACCTTCGGATATCATCTGTACTAAAGCTACAAAATACCCAAGGTGGGTTATACAGAAATCTCAAATTACAAAAGGAGTAGTGAGATGAAACAGGTTTTTAGGTATTTGATGGTCGTTTTGGCATTACTGCTGGTTAGCGGCCTGGTTACACCGGCTGATGTCTCAGCGGAGATGGTCAAGAAAGTGGACAACTTCGTCATTTTAATCGACCAGTCGGGTTCGATGGCTTGGGCGAAAGCAACGCCCGGAAATCAGAAATTCGAGCAGTCCGTCGAGGCGGTCAAGCGCCTGGAGCAAGTGACCCCGGAACTCGGCTACAATAGCTCCGTTGCCGTGTTTGCCCCATACAAGACGGTGACCCAGCCGGCGACCTTTAAGAAAGGGACCCTCGCGCCCGCCGCGGCAGGTGTTTCACCACCTTTCAACTACATGACGCCGATGGGTGATGGATTGAGAGAAGTTGCTCCCCTGATTGACAGCCAGTCCGGGAAAACGGCCCTGATTATCTTTACTGATGGAGTGTCGAATACCGGTTCGGATGCGGTCGCCCAGGCCAAAGAGCTTTATGCTAAGAACGGCTCCAATCTCTGCATCCATGTAGTCAGTTATGCTGACACCCCGGTGGGCGAGCAGACCATCTCGGCAATCCGCGAGCTTTCGGGCTGCAGTGTTGTCGCGGATGGCAAGTCTCTGACCTCCGACGCTGCCATGGCACAGTTTGCCAAGGATGTCCTTTACGAAGAGCGGGCGCCTGCACCTGCGCCGAAACCTGCGCCGAAACCGGTTCCTGTTCCTGCTCCTGTCGCTGCTCCGGTTGCCAAGGAAGTGGTCACCTTCAACCTGCTGTTCGGTTTTGACAAGGCGGCAATCACCGACGAAATGATTCCCGTCCTTGAGCAGGTCAAGATGATCCTGGATGAGGAGCCTGGTACCAACTTTGTCCTCTCCGGCCATACTGATTCGACCGGTCCGGAGGCTTACAACCAGGGGCTCTCCGAGCGTCGTGCAGCCTCGGTCAAAAACTGGCTGGTCAGCAACGGAGTCGCCGAATCCAAACTGCAGGCCAAGGGGTACGGGGAAACCCAGGCCAAATACGACAACGCAACCAAAGAGGGCCGGAAGCTCAATCGAAGAGTGGAGATGATGTCCAAGTAACCGGACCCGTGTCTTGAGTGTAATGCCCGGCCAGGCGCCTGTACGCGCCTGGCCGGTTTTTCAGAGCGTGGATTGTGTGACAAAAAATGTGACATTCATGTCTATTTCACCGGGCCGTATGACAAAGAATGTCATTTGGCGGCCTGATTGTGAACCTGGAGAGTAAGGTGGAATGACGCGTTTGCTCTCGTAAATTCAGCAGTTTATCGGTTGATGCCCCTTTCTGGTACGGTCATTGCTATTCTTCTTAGCATGAAACGATGACCATACAGGAGGTGCAAGATGCAAATCATACCCAAAGTCATACTGGTTACAGCCGTCCTTTTTTTCTGCTTGCCGATTATTTCCATGGATTCTGTCTTGGCGAGTACTCAAAATGCTGCGACCCCGGACAAAAAACTTGCAGAGAAACATGCGGACTTTGAGAACTTCGCCCACTCCAAGGTGCAGCAGTTGAACCGCAACCACAAATTCTCCCGCTCCCGCATGCTTGTCACAAAGCAAGCAGACGGCACATACTTGGCGCGCTACCACCAGATCGATGATTCGTCCCTGAAAGTCAAGGTCATGCGTTCAAAGTCGAATACAATCCCGTTTGTCGGTATTATTTCGTACAAGGAACAGGTTCTGGAGTCTTCCGCAGCAACGCCCAAAGCATTCAACGACAGTCAGTTCGCGGTCGTCAAAATTATTCCCAACCGACACATCTTCAGCTACAACAAGGGGAACTGGAATTAACCTGCCAGTTCAACTCCCCATACAACTCTAGACAGCAAACAACAATCCCCGGGCCCACTCCCGGGGATTGTTGTTTGATCAAAGACCGAGGTAAAAACTGTGATTGTTTGGCGTGTTCCGGCAGGCCTGTTTAACCTTGTGAGGCCGATCTCAGCTGTGTTAAAATCCGCAATTCTGACTGGCATGATCCAGCTGAATTTTTACTGATAATCTCACCGGTAGCTTACCGGCCATGGAGTACCAGATGATAGGAAGTGTGCTGAAAAAGATCGTTGGCAGCAAGAATGAGCGCGATTTGAAACGACTGCAGCTGGTCGTTGAAAAGATCAATGCCCTGGAACCAGAAATCGGCGACTTGACTGATGCCGCCCTGACCGCGAAAACAGACGAATTCCGTGGCCGTCTGACAAACGGCGAAACACTTGACGATCTTCTTCCCGAAGCATTCGCCGTTGTCCGCGAAGCGGCGGTGCGTACTCTTGGGATGCGCCACTTCGATGTGCAGCTGATCGGTGGCATGGTCCTGCACTCCGGCAAAATCGCCGAGATGAAAACCGGTGAAGGTAAAACGCTCATGTCGACCCTGCCGGTGTATCTCAATGCCTTGGCCGGCAAAGGTGTGCATGTCATTACGGTCAACGACTACCTGGCCAAGCGTGATGCTGAATGGATGGGCAAGGTCTATAACTTCCTCGGAATGGAGGTTGATTGCATTATCCACGGCCGTTCCGATGAGCAGCGCAAGGCAGCTTATAAAGCCGATATTACCTATGGCACCAATAACGAATTTGGTTTCGATTATCTTCGGGACAACATGAAGTTCGCCCTTGAAGATTATGTCCAGCGTGATCTCTACTATGCGATTGTCGACGAAGTTGACTCGATCCTGATTGATGAAGCCCGTACTCCATTGATTATCTCCGGACCGACCGATGCGACCAGCGAGCTCTATTACGCTGCCGAGAAAATCATTCCGCGCCTGCAGAAAGGTGAGATGATTGAAGATCGCGAGGGCCAGATCGGGCGGACATTTCGTTCCTACACCGGGGATTACACCGTGGACGAGAAGTCCAAGTCGGCGACCCTGACCGAAGAGGGCGTCCTGAAAGTTGAAAAGCTTCTGGGTGTCGAGAATCTTTACGAACCCGGCAATATGGCCATTCTTCACCACGTCAATCAGGCGCTCAGGGCTCATGCGATCTTCAAGCGTGATGTTGATTATGTCGTCAAGGATGGAGAGGTGATCATTGTCGACGAATTTACCGGTCGGCTCATGCCTGGGCGGCGCTGGGGAGACGGACAACATCAGGCCATCGAGGCCAAGGAAGGTTTGAAAATCGAACGCGAGAACCAGACCCTGGCGACGATCACCTTCCAGAACTATTTCCGCATGTACGAGAAGCTCTCCGGGATGACCGGTACGGCTGATACCGAAGCGGCCGAGTTCGGTCAGATTTACAAGCTCGATGTGGTCGTTATCCCAACCAACCAGCCGATGATCCGCATTGACCAGGCCGATGTCATTTACAAGACGGAAAAGGAAAAATTCCGTGCGGTGATCGAAGACATTTACGGGCGTCATGAGACAGGGCAGCCGGTCCTGGTCGGGACGATTACCATCGAGAATTCGGAAAGACTCTCCGAACTGTTGAAAAAGCGCGGAGTTCCGCATCACGTACTGAATGCCAAGCACCACGAGCGGGAAGCAGAGATTGTCGCCCAGGCCGGCCGCAAGGGCGCTGTGACGATCGCGACCAATATGGCCGGCCGCGGCACTGATATTGTCCTCGGGGGTAATCCCGAGCTGCTTGCCAGGCGAGAAGCTGACACTGCCGATAACCCGGAAGATGTTTTCGCACGGGCCCTGGAAAAGCACAGGGAGATCTGCACTGCTGAAAAACAGGAAGTCCTTGAAGCCGGGGGCCTGTATATCCTGGGGACCGAGCGACATGAATCAAGGCGCATTGACAACCAGTTGCGTGGCCGATCCGGACGCCAGGGCGATCCGGGCGAAAGCCGTTTTTACATGAGTCTGGAAGACGACCTGTTGAGGATTTTCGGTTCCCACCGGGTTTCCTTTGTCATGGAGAAGCTCAAGGTTCCCGAGGGAGAGGCTATAGAACATGGCATGATTTCCAAAGCCATAGAGGGTGCCCAGAAAAAAGTCGAGGCGCACAACTTCGAGATTCGTAAACACCTGATTGACTATGACGATGTCATGAATCGTCAGCGTGAGGTGATCTATACGCAGCGCAAGGAAGTCCTCGCCGGGGCGAATATTCGCGAAACCATCGAGTCGATCCTTGATGAAATGACCGAAGATATCGTGGCGACATTTTGTCCGGAAAAGACCCCTGCCAGCGAATGGGACTGGAAGGCCCTGTCAATTGATTTCGCCAACCAGTTCAATTTCCTGCCGGAGTTGCCGGAGCAGGACAAAGGCCTTAAGCCGGATGATCTCGAAGCCAGCCTGAAGGCTCAGGTAACAGCACGCCTGGCTGAACGGGAGGAGTCTTTTACCAGCCCGGTTCTGGAACACCTGATGAAGGTCCTGCTGTTACAGACGATCGACACCCAATGGAAAGACCACCTGCTCTCCATCGACCACCTCAAAGAGGGGATTGGCATGCGTGCCTACGCGCAACGTAACCCGAAGGAAGAGTATAAACGCGAAGCCTACGACCTGTTCATGACGATGATGGGGCGTATCCGGCAGGAAGTTTCACAAAAACTTTTCCTTGTTCAATTGGCGCGTGAAGAGGAAGTTATAGAGATGGAAGCCGAGCAACGTCGTCAGCGACTTGCGCTGACCCGTCAAAGTGGTCCGCAGAACGCTGCGCAAAGTCCTGTCAAGCGCGAGGAGGACAAGGTCGGACGGAATGACCCCTGTCCATGTGGAAGTGGCAAAAAATACAAAAAATGTTGCGGACAGTAACATCGCATCGGGCAAACGGAGTGACGGCTTGGCCACGGCCCCTGATGCACACGGTTTGAATTTACTGCTTCTTGAGACAGTGTCCGGTAGCCTGGCAACGGTTCGTCAGGCTAAGCCGGATGCGCAGATTTCTACTGCGTCAGATGCATGGGGAGATTTATCTCGAACCGGTTGAGGGTGGGGAGGGGCCTTCGTCCGATCTTCTCATGCCAACCTGGGAAATTGAAAGGGAATTGAGTCATGGCTGAATCAACGTTAGCTGTTCCCCAAGGGTTCCGGGCGGCCGCATGCAGCTCAGGGATCAAGAAATCCGGCAAACTGGACATGGCATTGATCTGTGCCGACCAGCCTGTTGAGTGCGCCGGCGTTTTTACGACCAACAAGGTCGTCGCTGCCCCGGTCAAGCTGACCGAATCCAGGGTAAGTCATGGCCTCTGTCAAGCGATCCTCATCAACAGCGGTAACGCCAATGCATGCACCGGTGAAAAGGGGCTGCAAGATGCGAAATATTGCGGCAACCTGGTCGCCGAGGCACTGGATATCGCTCCGGAATTTGTTGCCGTTGCCTCAACAGGGGTGATCGGCGTGCCACTGCCGATGCACTGCTTTGACGGACACGTTTCGACCCTCTGCAGAATGTTGGGCAACGACCAGTTTGACGGTGTCGCCCGGGCAATGATGACAACCGATGCATTTCCGAAGATGTGCGGCCGGACCATCAACCTCGGAGGAGCAGAGATCACTATCTTTGGCCTGGCCAAGGGTGCCGGCATGATTCATCCTGATATGGCAACCATGCTGGCATTCATCATGACCGATGCCGCCCTGGCAGATGGCCTCCTGGGCGATTCGTTGAAGAAATCTGTCAATGCGTCATTCAATCGCATCACGGTTGATCGTGACACCTCGACCAATGACATGGCCCTGCTTCTGGCCAGTGGTGCTTCGGGCAATGACACGATCGCAGCAGGCTCACCTGAACTGGAGCAGTTTGATCGTGCTCTTGATGAGGTCATGCTTGAGCTGGCGAAGATGATTGCCCGCGATGGCGAAGGCGCCACCAAACTGGTGCGGATTCAGATAGAAGGCGCAGGCAGTGATGCCGATGCCCTCGTTGCCGCCCGCAGCGTTGCCACATCGCAACTGGTCAAGACGGCCTTCTTCGGTGAAGACGCCAACTGGGGACGAATTATTGCCGCGGTTGGTTATGCGGGGATCGATATGGACCCCGATCAGGTCAGTCTCAGTTTCGATCATGTTGCAATGGT
>Ga0316201_10002339_pt1 | contig 13454 bp, 9 predicted proteins | sample CS6wburrow_MG_FD_204516 | JGI IMG/M metagenome (GOLD analysis project Ga0316201, IMG submission 204516) | Coastal sediment microbial communities from Delaware Bay, Delaware, United States - CS-6 worm burrow | ecosystem: Environmental > Aquatic > Marine > Coastal > Sediment | place: USA: Delaware... | reverse complement strand
CGCGTCAAACCCTGGCTGAACTGATTGGCCAACCAGTGGCGCGGTTGCGTTGATCTCTCTAGCATCTTCGGTACTGCTTCGGGCTCAGGAGACTTAGCGGGCGTGTAATTGATCGATTCACAGAGTGCACCGGTCAGGTCGTGATGCGACGGATGACGACGTCACAGAACATATAGGGATGCAGCGCCATATAGATGATTTCCCAGTCCTCCTCGACGCAGAGCTCGTTCGTTGCCTGGACCACCCCGTATAGCTGGCCGTCGAAGGGGTTGCTCATGACATAGTCGTTCATCATCAGGAGACCGTCGCGTTTGACCTTGTGCTTCGCCACATTCAGGTCCTTCTTGACGTTGGTGTAGTCGTGGGCGGCGTCTACGTAGAGTACGTCGAAGTACTCGTCGTCGAACCGGCTGAGCACCTCTGTGCTGAGGCCCTTGTCGATCTTCATCGTCCCGTCAACGATGTCCTTGGCGAAACGATCCCGAAAGAAGCCCTCGTGCGTCTTGCCTTCGAAGACTTCTGCCGACTTCAAACCGAAGATGACCTCGTGCTTCTCCAGATCGAACAAGTCGATCGCGTGGAAGACGCCGGGTTTTGCGCGGGCGAGTACGGATTGGGAGTAATCGCCGAATGCCACCCCCACCTCGCCCCAAACGAGCCCCTTGGGCAGCTCATCGAGAACATGGTGCCGGCTGGGCATGATCTGCGCATTCTGCACATGTCGCGGTTCGAGCGCTTTTGCCTGTACAACCTGTTTGCGTTCGTTGGTCATCTCATGGTTTTCCCATTCGTCGTTGTACCGGGGCTTTTTCGTGCCTTTTCCGATTTCGAGGTACTCGTAGAGTCGCGGCATGCAGGACTCCCAGGCGAGATTCGTCCGGGCGTATTCACGACAACGGTGCGACCAGGTCTGTCGATGATCACGCACGTCGCCCAGGAATGCCTCGATGCGCTCGAGTACACGGGGCTCGATCTCCTCCGTGAGCAGCTCGTCCTCCGGGACCACCAGCCCCAGGTTTGCGGTTTCGCTCTCCGCGCTGTAATCCCCGATGCCGTCTGTCATCAGGACCGGTACTCCGGAGGCGAGATACTCGGCAAACTTGGTCGGCGAGGCGACCCGATTCACCGGGTGGTCGCGGCGGAGCAGCAGCCCCACGTCCACCCGACTCAGGCAGCCGGGTATCCGATCGTGGGCAACCTCCGCGATCAGGATCGCGTCTTCCGGAATGCCTGCCGCGGCGACCGCCGCATGGGCGGAATCGTGCTCGCGTGCCGGAGCGAGGAGGAGGAAGAACAACGACGGATCCCTGGCGTGGAGCCTCGCGAACAGAGCCAGCATCTCCTCGCCGCACTGCCAAACCGCCAAGGTTCCCGCGTAACCCAGCACCAGGCGGTCCGCAGGCAGATCCACGCCTTGCAGCAAAGGTTCCTCGAAAAAGAACTTCCGTTCGACGCAGCATGGAAGAATCAGGTGCGGTAAGGACGGCAGATTATACTTGCTCGCATAATGAGTGGCCATCCGGTTCGAGACGAATATGCTCAAGTCGGCGCTGACCAGCGCATTCCGCTCCAGTTCCTCGACGGCCTTTATTCGGTTTACGTGGGCTCCGTTCATGGCCTCCTCTTCCGGAGAGATTCCGTGGTCGTCGAACAGGATGCGTAAGTTCGTGCAACGTGGTGCGAGCATGGCGGCGACGCGCATGCAATAGAGGGCCTCCGCATGCAGAATGCCGACGTCGTCCTCCGCGAGAATGCGTTCTATCGTCGCGATGGCCGGTAACACCCTGTCATCGGTCAGGTCCATGTCGAAGAATTCGGTGATCTCCACTGGCCGGACGCGGCACCCCAGCGCGCTCAACTCCGCTTCGTGAGCTGTCATTTCGTCCCGCGAGGCGGGTGGATGCAGGACGATGAGCGTCAGGTTGTCCGTGACGCCGCCGAGCTGTTTGAGCTCCTGCTCGATCCGGATGCGGTATCCGTTGCGGGTTCCGGGGGGCAGATAGCCCAATACGGCGATGCCCGGGTTCCCTGCCTTGCTTTGTTTGGGTAGCTGAGACCGATGATCGATTCCACCTGCGACGAGCCTCTCGAGCTTGTCCAGGATCAGGCCGCTGTCGAAGTGCGCGACGGCGAATTTGCGACAGGCCTGCGCCGTGTCCATGAAGGTCTCGGGTGTGTGCCAACCGCGAACCTTCTCGACCGCCTCCTCGACGCTTTCGAACTGAAAGCGTCCGGGGTAGATCCGGTCCGCCCCCTCCCAGTTTCTGATCACGGGAATACAGCCGGCCGCCATGCCTTCGGCGATCGCCTGATGGGAGCCCTCGAAGTCGCTCGTGCTCAGGATGAAGCCCATGGCCGAGTACCATTCGGGCATATCCGGTCCCTGCGGATCGTACACGACGGCGTTTCGATGGGGGCTGGACTCGATCTTGGCTTCCAGGGTCTGGTACCAATCGAGCTCGTCCTGACGCTTGCGCATCCACGGGTAGTCGTCGGGCCTGCGGCCCTTGACGTGGAGCGTGTAGCGGCTGTCGATGTCCCTCAGGGCCGCGAAGATGTCGAACGCGATATCGAGTCGCTTGCGGTGCGGAACCATGCCGACGAATCCGAGGTTGAACTCGGAGTGCGGCATCTTGGGCAGGGAAAGAGCCGTAGCGGCGTCGATCGGGTTGTAAACGATGATCGCCTTGGTACGCAGGATCGGAAACTCGGCGCACAACCAATCGTAGGTATGGTGGCAGATGCAAACGAGATGATCCACCGCTTGCCAATCGATCTGCCACAGGTACGAAAGCCTTGCCTGGACCTCCTGAAGGTGCAGCCGCACGACGAGGGTCTGACCGGGACGTTTGCGGCGGGAGAACCACACCGCGTTGCCCATTGCCCACTCGCAAAACACCGTGTCGGCCCAACCGAGCAGGGTCTTCGCGACACCCTCATCCGTCATGCCGTGGTCCGCATGCTCGTCGAGCTTGACCTCGTAGTCGGGCGAGCTCGAGAGCCGGGAGATCAGCGGACGGATGAACTTGAGGTCGTGCCCGGTTACGAGTATGCGTCTAGGTTCGCTGGACACCAGTCGTCTCCTAGAGAAGGGCTTCGCTCACGCGCGGATCGGTCGGCTCCAGTGCGGCGCCCGCGACGAACTCGAACGGGCTTCTCGCGTAGCAGTCAGTATCGAGCGCCAAAACATCCTTGGAGAAGATGCTGTCGACCAACCCGGGTGACAGCAGGTTGGCACGGCACAGGAAACAGGCGCGCATAACGCGCCTGCTCATTAGATTCGCCTCGCCCAGGTCGGTCACGAAATCTGTGGAACCGTCGTCGGAGAGCTCGAAATGCGCCGTCATCGAAGTGCTGTGGGCGTGGGAATAATCGAGTGCCAGGACCGCATCCTCAAGATAGTTTGCGCCGTAGGTATGAGCGCCGTCGATGAAGCCGACGACGTTCCGGGATTCTCGTTCAATCAGGTCGGACAACCTTTCGGTCAGTAGGATCGGCGCGGCCGTTCCAATGCGCTCCAGCGCTTTGGCGAGAGCGTCCGCGTGCGGATTGCGCAGCAAAAGAATCCTCTCTGGCGCACGAGTCTGGGCCATCAATTGAGAGGCGGTTGCCTCGGGGTTGGGACCTGGCCGCACGGCGACAGTCAGTTTCGCTTCGTCCGCGGAATCCAGCTCGAACCCGACCATCTCCAGGAGCTGTCGCAATCGGTGGGAGTAGGTGTGTGCCTGCATGACACGGCGAATACCGAGCGCGGACCGGCGGCGCCAAGAACGATCGTCCATGAGCAGCTCGGCGATTGCGGCCCTAGCCTCGTCCCCGTCGGTGGCTATGGGTACGATACCCGGAAACATGTCGCGGATTCCCTGGGACTCGGTCGATACGACGGGCGTCCCACAGGCAAGCAGCTCGAAGACCCGCCGCGAAAACATGGTCTTCGAATCGCTGACCGAGTTGACGTTCAGGAACACGCGGTAACGTCTGTAGGCCTCGACCATGTCCTTGTACTCGAGCCGGCCGACGATGTGGGGTACGTACTCCTGCGGAAAGCGGTAGTTCTCCGTACCCGGCCCCACCGCGCCGTGCATACGGTCATAGATGTCGAGATCGAAATCCAGGGCGGGCCGCAGCAGGGTCTCCATGGCGTCTCGGCGAGCGTCGAATCGGTCACCGTAATAGGTGCCCGCGAAACACACTTTGTCGCTTCTTGGCTCTTTCAGAACCGGGTTGTGGATCTCAGGCTGGGCCGCGAAGGGCAAGGCATGAATCCGATCATGGCCGCAGCGCTCGCGATAGCGCGGAATGCAGCTCGCGTCCGTCGTAAAAATCCATTCGAATTGACACGCAGCCTGGATGAAATTGTCGAAATGGGACGGGTCTTCCTTGTTCCAGAAAACCGTGGGTATCTCGACCTTCTTGCACCAAGCCAGGAGATCGAGGAGTTCCCTGCCCGGCGGCGAAGGATACTCGGCAACGCGATATTGCCAGGCGCCGTCGTTGCCGTTCCAAGCGGACTCCACGAACAGCAAGTCCGGAGGGTTCTCGGTCAGGACCTGGCGCCAGTTGTCGGGACGGAACTGAATCAGCTCGCACTCGGGCTCGAAGCAAGCCTGGGTGAAGGTGTCCATGATCGCCGCCACTCGAAACTCCTTTAACCGGGTCGGTCGGGTGCGCTTCTTCGGCAGGGGAAGCTCGGCATCCTCTTGCCCAACGTCTGCCGCCGTGCCTGTGGATCCTCCGCGCTCGGGGGCGATGCGGCCGCGTCCCAAGCGCTCGACCGCCCAGCGCAATGGCGCGGTGATGCGCCAGGACTTCGAGCCCATGATCTGCTCGATGGTGGCACGAGCATGCTGCAGATCACGCGCCAGCTTGTCTCTCTCCGCCGTCAAGTCCTTTTCCAGGGCTTGATTCCGAGTATCGACGTCCTTTCGCTGCGCTTCGAAGCCCTTCTGCTGCGCCTCCAACTGATTCTCCAGCCGCAGGATTGATTGCTCCAATGCAAGCTGCTGCTGGTCTTCACAGGATGTGCGAACGATGGTGTCGGCGAGTGTAAGACTCCCCCACAGGGAATCTCCGGGGCGCAAGAAGACCATCATGACCTGGCGCCCACCCCAACAGTGATCCCTGGAATGCCCGGAGTCGACCACGCTGCACGCGGCCAGATCGAGATCGCACGGTTGCTTTATCCGGATATTGGAGAAATCGAAGGAGTAGTCGTGCTCCGGAATCAGGTCCTGCTCCTGAAAGGGGACCAGCACGACGGCGATCCGCGTGAAGTAGGTGGACAACTTCTGCAGCACATCCCAAGGCCGCCCGAAGTGCTCCAGGGTGTGAGAAGAGAACAGCAGATCACACACGGGTTCCGCCGGCGTTTCGTCGCCGAGCCAATTCTCGCAGCGAAAATCCACGTGCGGATAATACTTCTGTGCCTTTTCGATGGCGGGTCCGGCGAAATCGACGCCAACGACTTGTGCCGCCGGAAAGGCATTGGCCAGCACCGCCGTTCCGTCGCCTTCTGCGCACCCCCAGTCGCACACCCGGAGACCTTCCCGGTTGATGGCGTGGCTCAGCCAGTCCGGCATCAGCTCCAGCGCCAGCTTGGCGTAGGCCCGGCTGTAGGAGCGCCCGTCATTGGACTCCCAATCTTGCTCGAAGCGCCTGTCCCAATAATCCTTCGAATTGACGCCGCGATTCATTTCATCCGCCATAAGCCCTCCTCGTCTCACAACTGACAGCTCGTGCCCCTGTGCTCACCATGGAATTCCGCCTTTTGCTAATCCGCGCTCATCATAGCTTTCGTGCCTTGATGAATGGAAACTGATGATCCGGATAACGGCCCTGGTCATAATCTTCCTTCAGCCGCCTTGCCAGCTCTCGGATCTCGGGCTCTGTATGATATTGCCAGTGATTCGGTATCAGATTCTCTGGCTTGGGCGAGACCGCGATGATTTCACACCCGAAGCTCTCGAGCATTGCCGCGACTTCGTCCATGGTGAAGTCGAACACCTGGTCTGTCATGTACTGCAGCTTTTCGAGCTTACCGAACTCCTCCAGCCAGGGACTCAGGAAGCGCCGTGGCATAAAGGGCAGCCATGGAATGTCGCAGTGGCCTTCATAGCCGATACGCGCGTCCTGGGCTTTGAAGTAGATAAGCCCGCCAGGTTTTAATACCCGCGCGGTCTCTCTCATGACTTCGGCGAGGTTTGGGATGTGCTCCAAGACATACCAGGAAACTACCGCGCTGAAGTAGTCATTTTCGAAGGGCATATGGTGCCCGTCGTAATGCAGGCACCGCTTTGCCCATTCCTTGGGCGCCCCGTTGGTATCGAGCAATCGATTCCATTGCTCGAATCGGACCTCGTCCGTTTCGATACCCCAGGCGTCACCGCCCCGCTGCAGCCCCCAGAGGACGCAGTCGCCTTGACCCGACCCGAGATCCAGGATCGGCCCTTCCAAATTCGGGTTGAGAGACTTCAAATGTGAGGTGAAATGCACCCACTGGGTCTCGCCGATACTGGGCATCTCTTACGTTTCCCGTATGCATGAAAGGTGGGGGGCTCGTAAACCCGCGCCTTGCGAAAGGTGCAGCCTTATCCCCAGGCCAAAAAATTAACTGATGACATGAGCAGCATTCGCCGACTCGACGGCCACTTTTCAATAGGACTCGGGTATCAGGAATAAACCCGGCGAACGGATTTTTCGCTTGCTTCCGTAACCGATCCAGAAGTATTGCTCGTATTTCAAGTGAACGATCATCGGGTCGTCGCGCTTCAGGTCATGATCCAGCTTTTGCCGCAGTAGCTCGAATTTCTCGCGCGCCCTTGCATTCAAAACCGGGTTGTCGAAGGGGTCTTGCTCGAGCTTCTCCGCGATCTCCGCGAACTTGGCGCTGACACGCGCCCGAGCCTTCTCCGCCTCTGCGAAATCGACCTTAACATACAGATATCTGTATCCCGCTTTGTAGAAATAGTAGCGATACAGGTCGAGCGGTCGATAGTAGATGTTGAAATCGCCGACCACGGAGCCCCAGGATCCGGGCTCCAGCAACGTCAGGGCAAAAAGAAACTTGTGGCCTTCCCTGTTGATCGAGTGATAGGACTCGCCGTTGGGAATGGCAAAGTAAACAGTTGCCTTTTTGTCGCTGAGCGCCGCAATCCTGCCAAAGAAGCTCTCGACGTCGAACACGTGCTCGAAAACGTCGTTGATGATCAACAGGTCGAATTTCTCACCCGGTAATACCGACCGATCGAGAACGTTGCCGCGCTCCAGCGCAATGTGCCCCTCTTCCCGCTTGGCATTCTCCAGCGCCAGTTCGTGCAAGTTCGGTTCGATCTCGATGCCCTGGGCGATTGCTCCTTCCTTGGCGCACTGAATCACGAACCCGCCATAGGCGCTGCCGATATCGATTACCTTCCGGCCCTTGAGCGACAGTCCCACTTCCGCTGTCAACTGCGCGATGAACGCCTTTCCCCGCTCCCGGTTCGAAAGCGCGAACCGGCGGTACTACTCGATCTGTTCTTCACTGAGGGACTTACGAATCGAGTCCAGATAGTCTTCGTAGGCGATCTTGAAATCTTGTTCCATGCTCTTACACTCTGCGCATGCACCCGTTTCGGGTTCGGGCACGATTGCCAATACCCCGGGACCACCCGCTACCTGCGCCCCCAATTATGAAATAGGCACTACGCTCGGCGACTTCGAAGCAGGTCACGCCGGCGCGCAAAAGGCGATCAACCATTGAAGTGCTCACGCAGGACGCCGACGATCCGTTCCGCCGCATGGCCGTCGCCATAAGGCGAGACTCCCTTGGCCATGGCGCGATAGGCGGACTCATCATCTAGAAGGCGGCTCGCTTGCGAAACGATGTTGTCGAAATCGGGACCGACCAGCTTGACGACGCCGGCGTCCACGGCCTCGGGCCGTTCCGTCTCCCGGCGCAGTACCAACACCGGCTTGCCCAGCGCCGGGGCCTCTTCCTGGACTCCGCCGGAGTCGCTCAGGATGAGGTGAGCGCGCCGCATGGCGCCGACGAAGGGTAGATAGTCCAACGGCTCGCACAGGATGATACGGGGATGATCCTTCAGCATCTCGTATGCGACGTCCCGCACGTTCGGATTGGGGTGCACGGGATAGAGTATCTGAACGTCCCGGTAGCGGACCGCAAGCTCGCGAATCGCACGGCACACCTCACGGAAAGGCCGACCGAAATTCTCGCGGCGGTGGGCCGTCACAAGGATCAGGCGCTTTGAATCGTCGAGAGCGACACCGATCTCTGGCTGGGTGTCCGCGATGCTGAGAAGAGCGTCTATGACCGTGTTGCCGGTCACGAAAATCTCATCGTCGGTGAAGCCCTCCCGCAGCAGGTTGCGCCGCGAGCTCTCGGTGGGCGCAAAATGCCAACGCGCCAGGCGACCGGCGACGGCGCGGTTCATCTCCTCGGGAAACGGGTTCTGCAAGTCGCCGGTGCGCAGGCCCGCCTCGACGTGTCCGAACGGGATCTTCCGGTAGAAACAGGCGAGGGCGGTGATCATGACAGTAACGGTGTCGCCCTGGGAGATGACTGCATCCGGCGCCTCCGCCTGGAAAGCCGCGTCCAGATCGCGCAGCAACCGTGCGCTTAGAATCGCGAGCTCTTGATTCGGGCGCATCAAATCCAGATCGATATCGGGCTCGATACCGAAGGTGTCGAGCACTTGATCGAGCATGTGTCGATGCTGCGCCGTTGCCAATACCCGACAGCTCGCCCAATCCTCGGCCTTCAACGCCTGGATCACCGGGGCCATCTTGATCGCTTCCGGCCGGGTTCCAACGATACAAAGCAACTTTGCCCGTTTCGATTTCTCCATAACCTATCCGCAAGCCCCTGTGCCCCGATTCAACGCGCGCATTGTATCATTTCATGCATTTCCAAGACCGACCGATTTTTCCCGCGATCTAGGCGAATAGCCTGCCCTGCATAACGAGAACGTGGGGGAAATCGCTCCCGGATCCGCGATTGCGCTGCAGGATTGCCGTTAGTCAGACAGCCACCTCGGGTCCATAAGCGGGTGCCTGGAGCCTATGTCCGCTGAATTCCCAGCGCCTTATTCAGGATCTTAGCCCGGTGCGCCCAAGTCTGCTGCGCCGCGAAGGCACGCCGACGACCGATCTCCTCCGAATCGGAGGGCTCTTCCAGGTCGCTGGCGATCGCGCCGAGAAACCCGGTCTCGTCGTCGGCCACGGAAATGAGATCTCCGAATTGCTCCATCTCCGGTAGCTCCACCGCCACGACTGGCTTTCCGGCGCCCAGGTACTCGTAGATCTTCACCGGGTTTGTCGCCAGGGTCAGAGGAATGACTCGAAACGGCAGGATGCAGACGTCGAAGCCATAGAGATACCCGGGCAGCTCCGCGTAGGAAACCTCTCCGGGCATGCTTACATTGTCGTACCGGGCGAGCTTCCTCGCAGCCTGACACTGATCGTGCCCGATGAGAAGCACCAGACAGTCGGCGAAGCGCCGGGCGATCGCCGCCACCAAATCGAGATCCATCCAATCGGCGATCGCCCCAAAGTAACCGATGACCTTCCGCCCGGCCTGATCCCTGAAAGGGTTTTCCGGGGGCTGTGCGAAGTGCGCATACTCGCCCGCGTTTCTCAGCAGCAGGCGTCTATCCGTGTAGTGAGCGGTATCCTGTTCGAGCCAGGCGGAGGAAACGATGGTGAGATCCGCCCCGCGCATGAGCGCCTTCTCGTCTGCCTCCAGCTCCCCGGAGAGGGTGCCGAATCCCTCGTGGTAGTCCATTCGATCGTACAGCAGCCGGCCACCGGGCACTGCGCGCGCCGTCTCGAACCAAAATGGATGTTCGACCAGGGAGATGGGATCTCCGGCGCCCGCCCAATCGAGCAGTGCCGCGATCCCCTCCGTCAGCTGAAATTTTGCAGCATCCGAAGGCGCTTCGAAGTAAATCAGGGGAGCGCCCCGGACGTGAAAAAATACCTGATAAAGACGCCCTTCGGTATCCAGGGGTTCGACGCGAAATCCGGGTTCCCGATCGTCGATGAGATTGCAGGATATGTAGAATACCCGGCCTCCGGTTCGCGCCAACTCCCGAGCGAGATGCTGAGGGCGCTGGAAACGATAATGCCAATCGATCACGGACCAGACGAGAAAATCCGGAGTATCGGTACCCACGGTTGGCGGCGCCACCGACGTTGGAGGCTGACCGGAGAGCCCGATATTCGGCAGCACCCAGCGGAGCGTGCGCATCAGTCGCATGCGTATCGCCGCCCTGAGCCGGGCGTCTGCCGGCAAAGCCTTTCTCAAGCACCTGAGTACAGAGGCAAGAATCGACATTCGGGTTCCTGTGGTTGCATTGGATGGAGTTTCGTAGCGATAGGATACGTCGAATTCCCTTCGGCCCCTGCGAAACCGATAAACGGTGAGAGCCCAGGTTATACTGGCGCGCAAGATCGATACCATCGAGCGCATGATGATGCCTGACGTTGAAGACATCGAATCGATTGCGGGCCGGCTTGGTGCATGGCCCGTGGAGGGTGCCCACGGCGAGAATATGCAACGATGATCTCGGAGCGGCTGGCGTTATTGCTCCGGTATCTTCCGCGGGCTCGCCACGTCCTGCGCACGGAGGGAATCCGGGTGTTGGCGGGCAAGATCTTCCGGCGGCTTCAGACGACGCCGATGAGAATCCCGACGCGGCCCGAAATCCTGGATCTGAAAGAGCCCCTTCCATCGCTTTCGTTCTCGCAAACAGACACGCCCACGGTATCCGTCGTCGTGCCCGTCTTCAATCAGTTCCGTTTCACTTGTCATTGTCTCGCGGCGTTGCAGCGTCAGTGCAGCGATCACCCCTTCGAGGTCATCGTCGTCGACGATTGCTCGACGGACGAAACGTCTGCACGTTTGCCTGCGTTCGAGAATCTCAAGCTGGTCCGAAATCACGAGAACCTCGGCTTCGTTCGCTCCTGCAACGCAGGCGCCGCAGAGGCGCGCGGCGACTACCTGGTGTTCCTCAACAACGACACCCAGGTGCAGCCCGCGTGGCTGGATGCCCTGATCGAAACCTTCGCGATCCGTCCGAACGCGGGCATCGTCGGCAGTCGCTTGCTTTTTCCCGATGGACGCCAGCAGGAAGCGGGGGGGATCGTATTCGGAGACGGGTCGTCCTGGAACTACGGGCACCTGGACGACCCCTACAAGCCCGAGTACAGCTATGTGCGTGAAACGGACTATGTGTCCGGTGCGTCACTGGCGATCCGGCGCGATCTTTTCGAGCAGCTGGGAGGCTTCGACGCGCACTTCGTACCAGCCTATTACGAGGACGCGGACCTGGCGTTTCGGGTCCGCGCCGCAGGGTTTGGCGTCTATTATCAACCCTTGTCGCATGCGGTGCACTTCGAGGGCGTGAGCGCCGGTGTCGACGAGCACGGGGCTACCGGCATGAAGCGGTTTCAGGCGCTCAATCGGCAGAAATTCCTCGAACGTTGGCGCGGCGAGCTGGGCAAACATGGCATGCGGGGAGAGGACCTGGAGAATCAGAAGGAACGGCGTATCCGCCGCCGCGCGTTCGTCGTCGACGTCTACATGCTGACGCCGGACAAGGAGTCGGGCTCCCTGCGCATGGTGAATCTGTTCGCGATCCTGGACGAACTCGGCTTCAAGGTCACCTTCGCCGCCGCGAACCTGGAGGCCCCGGAGCCCTATGTCTCCAACCTGCAGATGCGCGGCGTCGAGTGCCTATACCGCCCCTACGTCAAGTCGGTGGCGAAGCACCTCGCCGCCCACGGCGAGGACTATGACCTGGTCATCCTCAGCCGCGCCGACGCGGCGGCAAGGGTGATGCCTGCAGCCCGGCGTTACTGTAAGAACGCGAAAATCGTTTTCGACACGGTGGATCTGCACTTTCTGCGCGAGGCGCGCCTGGCCGAGCTTACCGGGGAGAAGGTGACCCAAGGTATAGCGGAGAAGCGCAAGCAACAGGAGCTGGATCTGATCAACCAGGCCGATACCACGCTGGTGGTGAGCGACGTGGAGCGCCGGGTGCTTGCCCGCGAGGCACCAGAGGCGGACGTGCATCTGGTGTCCAATATCCACCGCATCTTCGGCAACGCGAAGCCATTCGTCGAGCGGCGGGATATCATGTTTATCGGGGCCTTCGCCCATCCGCCGAACACGGACGGGGTGCTCTGGCTGGCGGAGGAGATACTGCCCCTGATCCACGCGGAGCTCCCGGAACTTTGCTGTCACGTCATCGGCGCGGACCCGCCCGCAGAGGTCCGTGCCCTGGCGGACGAGCGGGTGAAGATCCATGGTTTCGTGCCGGACGTAAGCCCCTATTTCAGTGGCTGTCGGCTCTCGGTCGCCCCGCTGCGATATGGTGCGGGGGTCAAGGGCAAGGTCAACCAGAGTCTCGCCCATGGATTGCCGGTGGTGGCGACAACCTCTGCGGCAGAGGGGATGTTCCTGGAAGACGGATCTTCCGTGCTCATCGCCGACGACCCTGACCCCTTCGCCGACGCCGTCATCCGGCTATATCGTGACGAGAGCCTCTGGTGTCGTCTCTCGGCGAACGGCTTGGAAGTAATGGAGCGCCACTTCAGCTTCGATGCGGCAAGGCGGAGCTTGAAGCAGGTTGTCGGGGAGTGAGGGTTTATGTTGCTACCACATTCAGCCGTGGCCGGGCTGTGTATACTTCATGGTCGATTCTGCATTCCTAACCGACCTGGGTTTGCCACGCATAACCTATCCTGATTACCGCAAAGACTCAGCCGGTGCGCCACTGGCCCGTGAATAATGGAACTGTCTGAAAACAAGGAGAAAGCCGTCATGGGCAAAAACGCGATTCAGTTCCAGGAGGGGCTCAGTCTTCAAGCGCTCCTCAAGCACTACGGTAGCGAGGAGCAATGCGCGCAGGTATTCCGGCTGCGCTAGGAGTCTGCGCGGCAGAAGCCCCACATCGGCAGCGAATGAGCGACAATCGCACACATGAATACGAGCTACGTTACCTACGCCCCGGATCAGGACCTGCTGCTGCCCCCTCCTCATTGCAGGAATGGCTACCGGAAGGACATCTGGCCTATTTCATCAGCGACACCGTCGACGCACTCGATCTGTCGGCCTTCCACGCGCGTTACGCGAACGGCGGTCCGCGAAACCAGCCGTTTCATCCGGCGATGATGGTGAAGGTGCTGCTCTACGGTTACGCCACTGGCATGTTCTCGTCACGCAAACTTGCGCGCAAGCTGCACGAGGACGTGGCATTACGCGTTCTGGCGGCGGGAAACTTCCCTGCGCATCGCACGCTATGTGATTTCCGGGCCAATCACCTTGACCAGCTCTCGCAGCTGTTCGTGCAGGTGGTGCGTCTGGCGCAGGAGTGCGGTCTGGTGAAGCTTGGCACGGTGGCGATCGACGGCACGAAGGTCAAAGCGAACGCAAGCCGCCACAAGGCGATGAGTTA
>Ga0316201_10002338_pt1 | contig 13455 bp, 12 predicted proteins | sample CS6wburrow_MG_FD_204516 | JGI IMG/M metagenome (GOLD analysis project Ga0316201, IMG submission 204516) | Coastal sediment microbial communities from Delaware Bay, Delaware, United States - CS-6 worm burrow | ecosystem: Environmental > Aquatic > Marine > Coastal > Sediment | place: USA... | reverse complement strand
CCGAGACCCGGAACCGTGGCGGCAGGGAGTCCCACCGCATCCGTATACTCACCCGCGACGGCCGGGTGAAACGCCTGAATATGGACGCCGAATCCGGCGACTTCCAGAAACGTAAGGGTAAGGGCAAGGGTAAGGGGCGCCGCCGCTAGCCAGCCCCGCCGACCGCGAGAGAAAAGACCCGTATGCGTATCCTGGTTGTCGAAGACGAAACCAGCCTGCGAGACCAGCTGCAGCGGCAGCTCGAGGCCAGGGGCTATTCGGTGGACGCCGCCGCAGACGGCGAAGAGGGACTGTTCCTCGGCCGCGAGTACCCCATGGACCTTGCCATCATCGACCTCGGCCTGCCGGGGATCTCGGGGATCGAACTGATTCGCCGCCTGCGTGCCCTGGACCGTCCATTTCCTGTCCTGATACTGACCGCACGCGATGCCTGGCAGGACAAGGTCGAGGGCCTGGAGAGCGGCGCCGACGACTACCTGACCAAGCCGTTTCACACCGAGGAACTGCTGGCGCGGGTCAACGCTTTGCTGCGCCGGGCGGCCGGCCACAGTACCCCGGTGCTGAGTTCAGCGGGTGTCGAGATCGATACCGTCGAACAGACGGTGCGCCGGGACCGTGATGAAGTGGTACTCACGGCTCACGAATACCGCATCCTCGAATACATGATGCTGCACGCCGGCAAGGTGGTCTCCAAGACCGAGCTGACCGAACATGTGTACGATCAGGATTTCGATCGTGACAGCAATGTCGTCGAGGTGCTGGTAGGCCGTATCCGCAGAAAGATCGACCCTGACGGCAGCCGCAGACCGATCGAAACCCTGCGTGGCCGCGGATACCGCCTGAAACAATGAACCGGTCCATCACCCGGCGCCTGCTCGTCAGCAACCTGCTGATTCTGGCCGGATTCCTTGGCCTGGCAGGAATCGCACTCGATCGTGCCTACCGAAACAGCGCCGAGACCGCCGTCCGCGAACAGCTGCAGGCCCACGTCTACACGCTGTTGACCGCCGCCAGGGAAGACGAACTGGGCCGCATGCGGATGCCCGAGATCATCACCGCACCCGCCTTCAATCAGACCGACTCTGGTCTTTATGCAGAGGTCGAGGGCGAGGACGGCCGCTACCGATGGCGCTCGGCCTCCCTGCTCGGGCGCAGCGCAAACCTGGTCATCCGACGCCCTGCTGGCGAGACCCGTTTTCGCATCACCAACGATCTCGCCCTGTTCGACCAGGGCATCGCCTGGGAAGACGACTACGGCGATCCGATTTCCTACTCGATCACCGTGGCGATGGACAACCATTCACTGTTGGCACAGCAGACCGATTTCCGCGGCACGCTCTGGCTGTGGCTGGGTGGGGTTGCGGTGGTGTTGCTGATGGTGCAGATACTGCTGGCACGCTGGGGCCTGGGTCCGCTACGTGAGATGAGCCAGGCATTGCGCCGCATCGAGGCCGGTGAGGCCGGCCGGATCGAGGGGCCGGTGGCCAGCGAACTAAAAGGCCTGACCGACAATCTGAACGCCCTGATCGAGCAAAACCGCCTGCGACAGGAACGTGTCAGGAACAGCCTTGCCGATCTCGCGCACAGCATGAAGACTCCGCTTGCAGTGCTGCGCGGTGCCGCGGAACAAAGCCAGGACAGGACATTGCACCGGCAGATCGACGAACAGACCGGCCGCATCGACCAGATGGTGAGTTACCAACGCCAACGCGCGGCGGTGGCCGGCGCCAGCACGATCACGCGCCCCATCCCACTCGCGCCTGTCATCCGCCGCCTGTGCGCCAGTCTGGACAAGGTCCATCAGGAAAGAGGGCTTCAATGCGACCTGCAACTGCAGGCCGACCCGGTGTTCCGGGCCGATGAGGGCGACCTTTTCGAACTGTTCGGCAACCTGCTGGAAAATGCGTACAGGCACGGTCGCAGGCGGGTGCGGGTATCAGCGGCGATCGCGAACGGCGAGCTGCGGGTGGATATCGAGGATGACGGCACCGGGATCGCCGCAAAGGAAGTCCCCAGGCTGCTGATGCGTGGCGAACGGGCCGACCAGGCTCATCCCGGTGAGGGGATCGGTCTCTCCGTCGCCAATGAGATCGTCACCCAGTACCGCGGCCGTCTCGACATCCTTGCCTCCGAACTCGGGGGCGCAGATGTCCGTGTACAGTTGCCGATCGGTCCGACAGCCGAGTCGCCGCAATAGGCCGCCGCTGGGCGGGTCCACACCGGGATCGAGACCTTAAATGGCTGTTAAAGCTCGGTTTCCGCCAGCCGCTAGCCTTCAAGGGACAGGCCGGACCGGGAAAACAAGGCGATGGCGACCAAGAAACCAGGGCACAAGACCGAGGAACCCATGATCCGCTTCGGCGGGCGATGGATCCCCGCGCACGACTTGTGGGCCAAAATGGAGACCGCCAACGTCGTCGCCGATGCCATCGAGCGATTCAACGCGCAATTCCCCGAGCTGTCGAATGCGGGTACCCGTGACGTGGTTCCACTGGTTAGGCAGCGCTTGAAGGATATCGACCTGCGCATGCCGAGAGATCCGCAGTTACCCGACGCAGCCCCGATCGCGATCGACCTCCTTAAGCGCATGTCACCGGAAGATGTCGTCGAGACACTGCGGGAGCAACACAATATCGAGACCGACGTTGCCCAGCTGATCCAGCTTGCCGGCGAAGAGGCCTATATCGCGGCCCTGGTACGCGAGGCACACGAATTCGCCCTGAACATGGTCTCAACCGACCAGACAGCACGGCTGTGGAACGATACCACCCGGCCCTGCCCCGGTGGAGGGCTCTGGTCGGCCAGGAAGATACAGGATCTGCTTGATGTGGAGTCCAGCTAGGGATTGTCTCCACCCGGCAGCTGATCGGTGTCGAGCTTCAGTGACAGGGAATTGATGCAGTAACGTTGACCGGTGGGCCGGGGGCCATCCGGGAACACATGCCCCAGATGCGAGTCACAGCGGCTGCAATGCACCTCGGTTCGCACCATGCCCAGACTCTGGTCGGCCTCGGTCTCGACGGCGCCTTCAACCAGCGGTTTCCAGAAACTCGGCCAACCGGAGCCGGAATCGTATTTCTCCATAGAGCTGAACAATGGCTCACCGCAGGCGGCACAACGGTAAATACCGCGGGTCTTGGTTTCCCAGTATTCGCCGGTAAACGCCCGCTCCGTACCCTGCTCCCGACAGATGTGGTACTGCTCCGAGGTCAGGATACTGCGCCATTCGTCTTCGGTCTTCACGATTTTGTCAGTCATAGCCCTGCCGTCTCCTCGATCAGCTCTAGTCCGGACCCGTTGAAGGGATATTGCGCTTGATCCGGTTTTCCCCGAGTCACTATACTCCGCGGCCCGTATCAATGATGTTTATTGGAAACCATTATGACCTATCGCGCTTTTCATCCGCCACTTCGCACACTGATGGGTCCCGGGCCGTCCGACGTACCGCCACGGGTACTCGAAGCGCTCGGCCGCCCGACCATCGGTCACCTGGACCCCCACTTCGTCGAACTGATGGACGAGGTGAAAACACTGCTGCAATACGCCATGCAGACCGAAAACCCGCTGACGATGCCGATTTCCGCACCCGGATCGGCGGGCATGGAGGCCTGTTTCGTAAACCTTTTGCAACCCGGTGACAAGGTAATCGTGTGCCAGAACGGGGTGTTCGGCGGACGCATGAAGGAAAACGTCGAGCGATGCGGCGCCGAACCGGTAATGGTGCAGGACCCCTGGGGCTGTGCGGTCGATCCGCAGAAGCTGGAGGATGCACTCCTTGCCCACCCGGATGCCAGCCTGGTCGCGTTCGTTCATGCCGAGACCTCGACCGGGGCGCAGTCGGATGCTCGCACCCTGGTCGAGCTCGCCCACAGGCACGACTGCCTGACCATCGTCGATGCGGTCACATCGCTCGCCGGCAGCCCACTGAAGGTCGACGAATGGGGGGTCGACGCGGTCTATTCAGGCACCCAGAAATGCCTTTCCTGCGTGCCGGGCATATCGCCGGTGAGCTTCAGCGAACGCGCCCAACACCGCATTGCCAACCGCGGACACAAGGTGCAGAGCTGGTTCCTGGATATGAACCTGATCATGGGCTACTGGGGCAAGGGCGCACGCCGCGCCTATCACCACACCGCCCCGGTCAACGCCATGTACGCCCTGCACGAGGCATTGCGCATGGTCCACGAAGAGGGCCTCGAGAACGCCTGGGCTCGCCACCGGCACAATCACGAGGCGCTGAAGGCGGGGCTGGAGGCGATGGGGCTGCAGTTCGTGGTCAACGAGAACGACCGGCTGCCGCAGCTGAACGCGGTGGCCATCCCGGAAGGCGTCGACGATGCCGCGGTGCGCAGCCGCCTGCTGGAGGAACACCACCTGGAGATCGGCGCCGGCCTGGGCGCACTCGCCGGCAAGGTCTGGCGCATCGGCATGATGGGCTACAGCAGCCGGATCGAGAATGTCACCCAATGCCTCGGCGCACTCGATGCGGTGCTCGCAGACCTCGGGGCGCCGGTGAACAGTGGCGTGGCCCTGCCGGCCGCAGAGAAGATCCTGGCGGCCTGACACGGCGTGCCGCAACGGGGCAGGCGCAGTGCCGGCACAAGGCTGATCCTGATACTGGCGGCACTTGCCAGCGTCATCGCCGGCTACTACCTCGGACAATACTGGCAAAGGCGCCCACTGGCCGGGTTGTCCGCGGTCTTGTATCCTGCCGGGCAGGCGGTCGACTACCCGGCCGGCCTCATCACCGACCCCGGTACGGACTCGCCATGGCGCCTGTTCCTGGCGGCCGACACCCGCGCACCCGAATGTGAACAGCTGCTGCGTCACTACGTGTTGGTGTTCAACCGCCTGGCGGCGTGGCCCGAGATCCAGCGGAACCTGCGCCTGAGCCTGCTTGCCCACGACCAACCGGACAGGGCAGCGATCACCGACTTCACCACCGGTGTGGACTGGGTCGAGGTGATCAGCGCCGCACCGGAACCCTTGGGCCGGCTGGGTGCACAACTCGGTATTCAACCCGATCCGAAAGCCTGGTGCAGTCCCTTGACCGGCAATGCCGTACTGGTTGCCCCGGACAAAAAACGCTGGGCGCTGATTCCTTACGAGCAAGCGGCTATCATGGCGCGCAACATCCGCACCATCATCGCCTTTGTGGAGTGAGCCACGCATGCCGGACCCGGCGACACCCAGCATTCTCGACCGCCTTTCCACCAACCTGCTGCGTATCCTGCCCCAGCACCTGCTGGCGGCCGGCATGTACCGGATTGCACGCTCTACCCGCCCCTGGCTCAAGAATCTGCTGATCTCCCAGATCAGCCAGCGTTACGGCGTCAACATGGCGGAGGCCGCGCAGCCTGAACTGTCCACCTATCCGAGCTTCAACGCCTTTTTCACCCGTGCCCTGAAGCCCAATGCGCGCCCCGTTGCCGAGGGAATGCTGGTATCGCCCGCGGACGGCCGCATCAGCCAGAGCGGTGACATCCGGGGCGCGAGCCTGTTGCAGGCCAAGGGTCACGACTTCGACCTGCTGGCGCTGCTTGCCGGCGACAAGACCAAGGCAGTGCAGTTTCACGATGGTCTTTTCAGCACTATCTATCTCTCTCCGAAAGACTATCACCGCGTGCACATGCCCTACCCGGGGCGTCTGCAATCGATGGTTCACGTCCCGGGCGACCTGTTCAGCGTGAGCGAGGCGACCACCCAGCTGGTGCCCGGTCTGTTCGCGCGCAACGAGCGCGTAATCTGCCATTTCGAGACCGATATCGGTCCCATGGCGGTGATCCTGGTCGGCGCGATCTTCGTCGGCAGCATGGAAACCGTGTGGCATGGCGAGGTACGCAGCAAAAACGCGCAACCGACGCGCTGGGTATACCAAGGCGAGGAATGCCGGCAATTCCAGGCGGGGGAGGAAATCGGGCGCTTCAACATGGGGTCGACGGTGATCCTGCTGCTGCCCGAGGGATCCGCCGAATGGGAGTCCGGGCTGAAACCGGGTGATGACGTGGTCCTGGGCGAGGCGATCGGTCGACCGCTGGCCGGCTGAACCCGGCAGGTGCGGTCGGCGTTCAGCAGCGCTGCAGCGAAAAACCCAGTACACGATCGATATCGGTTTCTCCCAGGCGGAGCATCAGCAGCCTGTCCAGACCGACCGCAACACCGGCACAGTCCGGCAGACCATGCTGCAACGCACCCAGCAACAGGCGGTCCACCCTGATCGGTGGCAGACCCTGTGAGCGCCGGGCGCAATTGTCGGCCTCGAAGCGCTGTGCTTGCTCATCGGCATCCACCAGCTCGTGGTAGCCGTTGGCGAGCTCCACGCCTGCATGGAACAGCTCGAAGCGTGCGGAACTGCGCCCATCCGGGTTCAAGCGTGCCAGCGCGGCCTGGCTGGCCGGGTAGTCGGTAACGAAACACAGCCTGTCCTGCCCCAGGCCGGGCTGGATCAGATGGCTCATCAGCAGATCCAGCCAACCGTCGCGCGACAGGTCCATGCTCTCGGCGCCCAGCACGTGGAGTTCCACCGCCAGCTTGCGCAATGCATCCGCCGAACAGGCGAAGACATCGATCCCCAGCGCGGTCTCGAAAAGTTCGGCATAGGATAGAGAAACGCTTGTCAGCTCCGCACGACCGAGGACGAGTCGCGCGATCGCGGCGACCTCCTGCATCAGCTGCTGCAGATCGAAACCGGGCCGGTACCACTCCAGGATCGTGAACTCGGGATTGTGCAGTCGTCCGGTCTCGCCGTTCCGGAACGCCTTGCAGATCTGGTAGATCGGGCCAGCGCCCGCGGCCAGCAAGCGCTTCATGCCGAATTCCGGCGATGTCTGCAGGTAGAGTTCGCGGCCGTCCGGAAACACCGGTCCTGTGTAACGCGTGCGAAGCGGTTGGAGTCCCGGATCGGTACCCGAGGTGCTGCAGACCAGGGGAGTCTCCACCTCCATGACCCCGGCCGCCGCGAAGTAACCCCGAATCTCCGCCAGCATCCCGGCCCGCGCCCGCAGTGCGTCCAGGCTCGCACCCGGCCGCCACTCCTCGAACCCGGGTTCCCTAATCGTCTTTGACCCGGCTGACATAGGCACCGGTGCGGGTGTCGACCTTGATCTTTTCACCGCTCTGAATGAACAGCGGCACACGCACGATGGCGCCGGTCTCCAGCGTGGCCGGCTTGCCACCACCGCCGGAGGTGTCACCCTTTAGCCCGGGGTCGGTCTCGGTGATCTCCAGGGTCACGAAGTTCGGCGCCTCCACCGCGATCGGCGCACCGTTCCATAGCACCACCATGCAACTGTCCTGCTCCTTGATCCATTTGACCGCGTCCGCCATGGCGGTGGCATCGGCCTGGTACTGTTCGAAGGAGTCGTTATCCATGAAGTGCCAGAATTCTCCATCGCTGTAGAGGTATTGCAGATCGCGGTCGATCACGTCTGCCGCCTCCACCGATTCCCCGGAGCGGAAGGTCTTTTCGAGGACGCGGCCGGTCTTGAGATTGCGTATCTTCACGCGGTTGAAGGCCTGACCTTTACCCGGCTTCACGAATTCGTTTTCAATAATGGTGCACGGGTCGCCGTCGAGCAGCAGCTTGAGTCCACCCCTGAATTCGTTTGTGCTGTATGTTGCCATTCAATCCTCACCTGAGCCTGAAGCGATCAAAGCCCGTAATGATAACCTGTTCCCCTCCGCGCTTGGAATCCGAACTCTGGCAGCAGGAACTGGCGGCGGCCGTAACCGATCCGGCCGAATTGCTCCGGATACTCGGTCTCGACCCCGCGCAGCTGCCCCCCATCCGGGCTGCGGAAACGGGGTTCCCACTCCGGGTACCGCGCTACTTCGTCAACCTGATGCGAAGGGGAGATCCCGGCGACCCCCTGCTCGCCCAGGTCCTGCCGCAGGCGGTCGAGGATGACCCGTTACCCGGGTTCTCGTCAGACCCGGTCGGTGAACTGGCATCACGCTGCGACCACGGCATCCTCAAAAAGTATCAGGGTCGCGCCCTGATGATCGCCACCGGCGCCTGTGCAGTGCACTGCCGGTATTGTTTTCGACGCGATTTCCCGTATCCCGGAAACAGCGTGCTGCCGCACTGGCGGGATGCCCTGGCGACGCTGAGAGAACTGCCCGACACCCGGGAACTGATCCTCAGCGGCGGCGACCCCCTCAGCCTCTCGGATGGCCGGCTCGGCAGGCTGGTTGCAGAGGCCGCGAAACTGCCCCAACTGAGAACCCTGAGGATCCACACGCGACTCCCCGTGGTGCTTCCCCGGCGGGTCACCGGACAGCTGGTCCGCGTACTGTCCGACAGCGACCTGCGGACGCTGGTGGTAATTCACGCCAATCATCCGCACGAAATCACCCCGGAACTCGGTGTTGCACTGCAAAAACTGGCCACGGCCGGAGTCTCTCTGCTGAACCAGTCGGTGCTGCTCAAGTCCATCAACGATGATGCCGATACCCTTTCAACATTGAGCGAGGCCTTGTTTGGGATCGGGGTTATGCCGTATTACCTGCATCTTCTCGATCCGGTGGCCGGTGCTGCACGTTTCGACGTCCCGCTCCGGCAGGCCAAGCAACTGATGGAGGAGATGCGCCTGCGACTTCCGGGTTACCTGGTGCCACGCATGGTTCGGGAGATCCCCGGAGAACCCTGCAAGACACCGATTTCCCGTTTGTGAGCCGATTCGCAAGGTAAGCTGCACGAATGCAGGGTGTGCAGCTAAAATTGCCCAGTAGCTAGAGAGTTACGTCGCCCCTTCAGCTCGCGACGCAAATCCGCCGCAGGGACGCACCACACAATGAGAACAGGCAGCGAGTGCTGACGTTAGACGTGACCCAATCAGATAACAATTCGGAAAAGCAGGATACGGGCAGGCCCGGCAACTCGGCCCAAAGACCTTTGCTGGGACTGCAGATTCCCAAGCAGTCTGTCGCAAGGCCCGACAACATGCTGTTGGACCTGAAAGAGACAGAGGCCTGGTTCGAGGCCCTGCCGATGGCCAACGTGGGTGAAACCGCCCGCCAGGTGTTCAGCACCCTGGTCGAATTCAACCGTACCGAAATCCCCGACCTGCTGCGTGCCAAGACGGTCGAAAAATTTCGTCCGCCGGTCGAGTACATCACAAACAATCTGCAGAAGTACTATGTGGACGTCGGCCTGCCCTTCTCCTCCAAGGGCTGGAAAACCGCGTCGCTGGCGCGCGAACTGCAGAAAGAACTGGCGATCTCCTACAAACTGATCGTCGAACGCATGATTTCGGGTGACAGCGCCAACTTCGATCGCCGGCTGCTCGTGATTGCACTGCATCGCGCGATTTATTATCTGGGCCAGTGCCTTCTTCAGAACGCCCTTGTGTACACTGCGTGGCCAGAGGGTATCTGGCGCGAGATCAACAGCATCTACGCCTATGCCTCGCAAAACAACGTACACCAGGTCCAGGTCAAGCCTGACGACAGTCGGGACGCTCGTGGCAGCACCAACATCGAGGATCTGTTCAAGTCCCTGATGTTGTTCGCCAGCGCAACACCGCACCGCTTGCGCCAAAGTCATGCGCGCCTGTTGTTTTCGATGTTGCGCGAATGGTCCGGGTATACCTCGATATTGACGAAGGATGACGGCGGAACCAGTCTGGGCCGCTTCAACGTCGATCTCTGGACCGACTCGGCGCCGATGCACAATTCCCTGCGCACACCGATGCCTGGCAAGCGGATGGCCATACTGGACGTACGCGAACTGCTGAAGAAACTCCGCGGTGATTTTGAACAGGCGCCCTGGGACAGCCGCACCGCACTGCAGTCCGGACGGCCGGTTGTCACAAGACCCCTGTTGCGCCTGCTTATCATGGCCTGGAGCCGCCCACCGGACCGACGTTATGTTCGCACCAAGCTGAACTTCGACCTCAACGTCGTGGCCGGTCTGCACACCATTCACGCCAATCTGCAGGCCGATGATGCCCCAATCTACGAACCCACACGGGCAGCTTTGTTTACGCTGGAGGAGGCTGACGACCCTCCGGCGCGCAAACGTTCGAAGGCGAACTGGTCGCCGGGCAGCCTGGAAAACGTCTCGCTTGCCCCACTGGACAGCGAGTTCGTCAATGACTCGCTTTTCAATGACAGCTATCTGCTCACCAACCATGGACTGGGGGCAACCTCCAAGCTGACCGAGTTCGTTGACAAGCTCGAACCCGAGCCGGTCGAGAAGAAGGAAGATCCGGAACACCACGCGGTGCAAACCATCAACGAGAGTGCCGGCGGATACTGCATTCGCTGGCAGGGCGAGGGCATACCGAGGGTAAAGATCGGCGAGTTGATCGGCATCGAGTCCCCCTCTGACCGCCACACCTATGGCCTGGGTGTCATCCGCTGGATGAAACAGCTGGGTGACCAGAAGCTGGATCTTGGACTCGAGGTGCTCTCGACCCGTTGTGAGGCCGCGGATGTGCGCGAGGAAGGAAAACCGTCTCCGCGCAACCGCACCGCCCCTTACAAGTGCCTGGTGATCAACGATACCGACCCTTCGGCAAGCGCCACCGCAAGCCTCGTGATGAGTGCCATGACGCTGCAGACGGGTGTTGACCTGTTGCTCAGCATCGCCGGAAAGGAGCAGCTGATCCGCTTGACCAAGCTGGTCGAGTTCAGCAGTGCCTTCGCACGCTATCACTTCGAGTTCGTCCGGACGGACGATGAGGAAGGCGACAATGAGCGGCTCCCCGGTGGTGATTTTGACGACCTCTGGAGCAACCTCTGAGATGACTGCTCCCGACCACAGCAACCGGGGACAGTGGCCCGCGCAAATACGCTGCAAGGAATTTTCGATCTATGGCTGCTAATGCTGAGTACGCACTGGAGGGTACAGAGCTCACCGGCAATCCGGTGGAGATGCTGGTCATTGGTTGCGCACTGGGAATCGCCGACAGTTTTGCCAATGCATTGAGGAACCAGGGCCAGGCGGCGCATCTGAAGACGGCGCAGAGCACCGGGGAGTTGGACAGACAGCTGGCCGCAAAACCATGCAGCCTGTTTGTGCTGAATACCGATGAAGAACAGATTCCCGCTACAGCTGCGATTCAACGAATCAGGGCCGCCAGGCCGGAAGCGAGCATCCTGCTGGTCGGAAAGAAGAGGGAGACCCAGAAGAAGCTGGCAATCGAACTCGGACTTCAGGACTTCGTCGACATCAAGGATCCGGAACACCTCGCACTGGCGATCAGACGGGAACATCAGACACTCATGTTGCGTCAGGACCTGGCCCGTCTCAAAGATCAGTCTGAGGAAGCGGAAGGGCGCAGCAACCAGCTGGTTCAGAGCTCACGTGATGCCATCGCCTATATCCATGAAGGTATGTACCTGAGTACCAACCAGGCCTATCTTGAACTGTTCGGCTACGAGGTTGCAGACGAAATCGACGGCCTGCCGATCATGGACATGATCGATCCCGAGTCGCGCGGCAAATTCAAAGCGGCGCTGCGCATGGTCGAGAAAAGTGGCAAACACGTCGAAGAACTACGATGTGTTACCGGCGACGGACAGTCGTTCAGCGCCCGTATGGAGTTCGCACCGGCCAGCGTTGACGGTGAACAGTGCACGCAGGTGATGATCCGCGACGAGGCACAGAATCTTGCGCTGGAACAACGTATCGAAGAACTCACAAGCAAGGATTCACAGACCGGATTCTTCAACCGCCAGGCGTTCATGGAACGGCTCGAGGCCGTGCTTGGCAGCACGGAAAAGACCGAGAAAGACCATACACTGGTGCAGATCTCGATCACAAACTACGCCGACATGCGCGAGAACTGTGGGTTTGGCTGTGCCGAAAAGATGCTCACCGAGGTTGCCAGTGTGCTGGGTGCGACAGCCTCCAGCGCCCACACCATTGCCCGCTTCGGCGACCATGATTTCGTATTGCTCTGCGACGACGACGAACCGGCACTGGCGATCGCCGAGCGCTGCCTGCATAACCTGCGCGGTCATGCCTTCAAGAGCATTAAAGACTCCCTGATCGAGCCCACCTACTCGGTAGGCGTGACACGTGCCGAAAAAGGTTCGGAGATCAGTGCCCATGAACTGGTCAATCGCTCATGCCGCGCCACCGGAACCGCGCGGACCGAGGGTGAAAACCGGGTCGTTTTCTACAACGAGCAGGTCCCGGCCGATACGGCGCATCTGAACGAAGTCGATGCCGCCGTCATCAAGCAGATAGACCATGCGCTGGCAAACGACGGCTTCCGGCTCAAGTTCCAGCCCATCGTAAGCCTGCAGGGTGACACCCGCGAAAACTATTCCGTCTATCTGCGGCTCGTGGGTGAAGACGGTGAAGAGCAGCCACCGGACATGTTCCTTTCACTGGCGCACGACCAGGGTCGTCTGGCCGAGGTCGACCGCTGGGTCGTACGTAACGCGGTACGCGAGCTGGCCAGCCATCGCCGCAACGGCAAGAAGATCATCTTCCATATCATACTGTCACGGTCCGGCATCGAGGATGACTCGATGCTGCTGTGGATCTGTGACTGCCTCCGCGAGTTCCGTGCAAAGGGTGCCTGGCTGGTGTTCCAGTTCCGTGAGACCGACCTGCGTGGGGCGCTGCAGCCCGCACGCGAACTGATCGAGGGCTTGAAAAAAATCAACTGCCGGATAGCGATCAGCAATTACAACGAGAGCGAAACAGGCGACAGCCTTTTGAAGCATCTCGACATCGACATGGTCAAACTCTCACCCGAGTTTATGCGTGACCTCGGCACCGATCAGTCCCAACAGGACAAGATGAACCAATGCAACAAGAAGCTCCAGGGAGCCGGTTACAGGACGGTTGCCAGCAGCGTCGAGGATGCCGGCAGTCTCGCCATACTGTGGAATATCGGTGTCAACTACATCCAGGGCTATTTCCTGCAGGAGCCCTCCAGCACCATCACATTCGAAGAAGAGCATTGAAAACACCGACATCCGGGACACTACAGCCCGATGTCAATCTCGATTTATTGATCAGACCGCGCTAGGTAACCGCAACCGTGCGTTCGCCGGGCTTCGACCTGTTGCTTTGCTACCAGGGCATGAAGGAGTTCATAAACGACATCGGCCGCCCGATATTGTGGTTCATCCTGGACAGGTCGGTCTGCATGTACTGTGTCGAACGACCCATGTTGTGGGTCGCAACCGTCATCGACTGGATGGCACTGTCCATCGAATCCAGATTGGCCAGCATGGGCTCGAGGGTTGCGACCTTGTTGTCGATCGAATCCATGGTGATCGTCATCGCACGGACGTTGGCCGTCAGCTGGCTCATGTTCTCCGAGACGTTCTGCATGTTCCCGGCCAGGGTCGTCATATTGGTGTCGACGCTGATTGCCAGATAGTGCACGTCCTTGGCCAGATTGTAGATCAGGTAGAAGCCGTAAGCGGCCAGAATGATGAATGCGAACAGCGACGGGTAGACGATCAGTTCCCAGCGGCGGGCGCTCGATT
>Ga0316201_10002337_pt1 | contig 13458 bp, 6 predicted proteins | sample CS6wburrow_MG_FD_204516 | JGI IMG/M metagenome (GOLD analysis project Ga0316201, IMG submission 204516) | Coastal sediment microbial communities from Delaware Bay, Delaware, United States - CS-6 worm burrow | ecosystem: Environmental > Aquatic > Marine > Coastal > Sediment | place: USA: Delaware... | reverse complement strand
GGAATACGAGTTGGAGGGGGCCAAAACCCATCCTCAAAAGAGCCAATTTCTACGGTAAAGGCCAAACTGTTATACAGGCCATAATGATAATCATCGCTGGCACCACGAGTGATACCGTACAAATTCCAAGCAGTATCAGTCGTATAACCATTGGTAGCCACTATTTTAGCAGCGTAAGTCCGAAAAATAGCCTCATCTGGCGTAGACGAAGCAGTATATCCCCACGGATACATCCATTCATTACCATGAGTATGCACGGAAACCGACAGAGAGGGCGTTTGTTGCGCAAGCAAATCCCGAATGGCAGCCGTTTCCGGTTCAGAAAAGGGAGCCGTTCCTTGATAATTTCCATTATTAGGATCAGGACTATCATATCGCCATTCCCAAGCATAATTACGATTCAAATCAACACCATAGCTCTGATTGTCATGCTTACGCCGATTTTTGCGCCACAAACCGCCACCGTTAGGATGCTGTTGGCGATTATATTCATAGCCATCGGGATTAACACAAGGAATCAATAAGATATTACGCGAATTGATTAAACGAGTTACGGTGAGATCAACCCCATAATGATTGACAAGCCACTCAGCAAACAATAACAATGACTCACCAGACATCGCTTCACGGGCATGGTGTAAAGCATCAAACCACACTGTCGGCTCGCTTGGTTCATAAACATGAGGATGATCAGAAATACGAATAGCCCAAATATCGCGCCCTTCATAACTTTTACCCATCGAAAATTGAGCAACAATGTTGGGAAAAGTTTTGCTCAGGCGTTCCAAAGTCTGCTCAATTTCAGCCAGGGTACGAAAACCACCCATTGAATGTGTTATGGCTTGGCGAGTCAGCCTATTCTTCGTAGCGCGTTGTGCGTAATAGTCAGAAAGATTTTCAATCACAACTTGGACATTAAAACCAGCCGCTTTCAGCATAACTTGTTCAGCATCATCGGCATAAATTGTTTTGAAACCTTGTAGCCAATCAGAATAGTGTTCATCGACATCACTAGCAAGTTGTTGCAAACGATTAAGTTCAGCCCTATCTTGAATTTGAACCTTAACAAGATCAATGATAGGGGGAGTTGCCGCAACCATTTCCATCACGAAAATAAATAAACAAGCCAACCCGCGCAGGATAATCACTCGTTATTCCTTTATATTATCAATTCAAAAAAATATTGAAATGCCTCAAATTTTGAATCAGAATGAACAGAATTTAAGAATTGACAGAATAAAACCCAATTCTTCAACACTCACCGATTTAACGCGCAAACCTTGTTGTCTGCGGAACGCACACAAGGGTTCTACGGCCGGTAAAAAGGCCTTATCCGTAATCAGGATGTGAATCGGCCCCGTTTTTAGGATGCTTTAACTTGGCCGGTTGCCAAAGCGTCGTGCTAGGCGGTTGTTTATATTACCTATCAGTTTGTCAAAAGTACTTAGCTAGGATAAGAGATTATTTCCAGTAGAGACGCGATGCCTCGCGTCTCCTCGAAACCAAAACGCGACACCTGGTTTCGACGCGATGCCTCGCGTCTCCGATAAGCCGAGAAGCGAAGCTGAGACGCGAAGCATCGCGTCTCTACAGACAATGAGTTAGATAAAACGGCTAAGTATAGTAGATTATAACTGTATTTTTCGTATCCACTTTTTGTTTTTCGTACAAACTTTAGTTGGGCGCATTCCCAAAAAAAGGGTCATTATCAATCTCAATCGCGCCAATGCAAAATCAATTTGGAACAAAAATTACTGAAGCAAAATAACAAAGAACGAAAAGAGCTTTCGCAAAATTTGTAATAAAAATTAAATTTGTACTTAGCGAAGCTTCCCTTCGGTTCATTCAATCGGGAAACGCTATATGTTAAACGCGCGCGCTAAATATAACCTCATAAGGTTGCCACACTTCTTCCGGTATTTTACAAACGGCTTTAGCAACTCGAACTATCAGCCAACAGCGGGCATAAGTTGTCTGAAAGCTTAAGTCAGGTAGTGGTGACTAAAAATTCAACTGTGGACAGAGTAAGACATCTATATCTTTTTTGTCCAATGCCGAAATTTAGTTGTGATCTGACGCACTTTGATTCGACTCAACAAGTAGTACTTTGGTTCCGGGGAGTGAACGGATGGATTGTGCAGTATTTGGAGACTTTCCTAAGAGACTGATTTTATTTTATTTCATAAAGGGTGCAATTAAAAGTGATGTTTGGTTGTCTTGTAGGGTAGAGTGGAGCGACTCGATCCGCTCTACCCACCCTACAACTATCACTTTTAATTACACTCAAAGTTTCCCACTCACCAATCCGTTCACTCCCCGGAGCCAAAGTACTGTGTATTTAGTTAGAGATTATCCATAACGTTTTTAAAAGCCGTCAAATCTTCAGATTGCACTGCCGTTGTCAATAAGGTTTTCAGTTTCCTCTCGTTAGTGATAGTAGATAAACCCTCTTCTATTTCATAGTAAACCGGGAGAGACGGTTCAAAACGTAACCTGAGTACATCTAACAGATCACGATGATGTGCGCTAACTGAGCCTTCAATACGACCTTTTTTCATGCCTTTTTCAAGCCCTTCTTCAATTCCTTCTTTAAACCCTTCATCACGCCAACGGCGAATATAAGGTGTATCCAGTAACAAATTGTCTCTGGCTATCATTCTTTCGATCATATCTATCATCTCCTTGTCATTCATTAAGGCGAGGAGTGCCGTGAATAGTCGCCCTCGCATTTCATCATCTGGCACGGCGCGTAATCGTTTAACCACTTGAGGTAAGACTTTTTGGGGATTGTCAACTTGTGTTTGCCCAATCAGTGCCAGTAAAGCAGGACGATTCAATTTGAGCAACTTTTCGGCTTTCATTTTCCACAAGTGGATGACTCGGTAACGCCAAGAGAGTATCACTTTACCATCAGAACATTTAACTTGGTGTCGCCCCTTATCATCACTTCCCGCCCCTTTTCCAACATAAATCACCACACTACACACGTCTCGGTGATAGGTTTCCGCAATGCGGCTGATGTAATCCAACACGCGCCAAGGCATTGGGCGGTGGCTACGAATCCCTTGAAAATCAATGTGTAAGTTCAAAATCCGACCATCAGTTAAAGTCACATCAAATATCTCATCGGCCCGGATTTCTTCCTCACTGGGTAATAATGCGATATTGGTTGGACGTACTGATGCGACTTGATCTCCCAGCAACCAAATCGCAAAATCGGTACTAAAGTCACTAAATAATCTTTTAAGTGGGTTATCGGTTTCTGCCATTATTTTATCCTAAAAGTTTTGAACTGGATTTGAAGCGTTCAGATTGCGACATTTTTCTGGATAACTCTCTTAATTTAGTATAGACTTAAAAGCGTTGTTTTCAAATTAATCACTAAACCAATTGATGATTTTAACGATGTTAACTAAAAATAGCGTCTATAAAAACGCCTCAAGAAAAGAATATAACCTCACCACTAAGCAGCGTAACACTTACCGGAAGATATCTCAAGAATCCGTTTTTCTCAAAAAGCGTGCTTCACTCGGACTGTTGTCTCCTATCCATTCAGTCAACACGCCACAACTTGAGCCAAACCATTTAATGCCACAGTTAAAATCTAATAACCTGACCACTTTGAGTCTATTTAGTGGTGGTGGCGGTTTAGACTTGGGTTTTGATAAAGCGGGATATACCCACCAAGGCGCTTATGAAATCATACCTATTTGTGGCGAAACCTTAAAAAACAACCGTCCAAACTGGACGATTCATAGTGGCCCTGAAAAGGGCGATGTCACTCAAATCAAATGGTTCGATAAGATTGGCTCAATAGATGTTATCCACGGTGGCCCGCCATGCCAGCCTTTTTCTATTGCCGGGCAACAGGAAGGCCAAAATGATGAGCGAAATATGTGGAGTGAATTTATAAGGGCTGTCAATATCATTAAGCCTAAATCTTTTATTGCTGAAAATGTATTAGGACTACTCAACCCTAAATTTCGTGGCTTTGTTCAAGAACAGATATTGGATAATCTCCCTGATTACCATATCCTTATGTTTGAATTGAACGCAGCCGATTTTGGTGTTCCTCAAATAAGACGACGGGTATTCTTTGTTGGTTTTCGTACTCTGGCGGATTTTAAACATTTCAAAATTCCACAACCCACTCACATCAGCTCTGAATTAGAGAGAACCGGTTTTGAGACGGTTACCTATGATCTATTTGAAAAGAGCTTACCGAAAACGATGGGGGTTAGAAAAGCATTAGGGCTTCATGACATCGGTTATGACGCTTTGGCACCGACCTTAAGAAGCGCGTTCACAGGTAAAAGAAATACAACTTCAGTATTGAATAGTACCGCCGGACAGAAAGCTTGGGGCCATATAGAAATATGGCCCAACGGCGTACAAGCTAATCGCGACAAAGCCTCAGCTTTTCCAGCAAAAAACGAACATTTCCGATTGTCAGTACAAGATTGTGCGTTATTGCAAGGATTTCCAGAAGAGTGGTATTTTGCGGGTGCTGTCTATCAGGTGCTAGGCCAAATAGGCAATTCAGTGGCCCCTCCGGTTGCTTATCAAGTTGCAAAAGCAATGGCTCTTGCCCGGATATAATCATTACCATAACCCCGCTTGTTTTTTCTCGTCCAAGGAACGCAATTTTGCAAATTGGAGTAGTTCATCCAACCTTGCGTTTTTATCACGCCATTCATAAAATAAATCTTCACCGAGTAGTACATAATGCCAGTCGCATTTTTGACGTTGTTCCAATGTCAATTCATTAATACGATCACACCATGCTACCGCTGCCCTTTGTTTGCGTTGGACATTGGGATGATTCATTTGCGCTTGTGCCTTAGTTTCAACAAGATAAATGGCTGACTGAGTACGCACCAAAAAATCCGGTGAGTAGTAGGCGGGTAAACCATCATCCTTTACATAGCGCAAACGGGCAAAGTCATGTTTTTGCTCATTAATTTTGCAAAATGCTTCTACCTGTCCATCATGGTTGGCTAATTCAATAAATGACTTTTCAAAACCACCGCTTTTGGTAGGATAAGGTAGGCGTTCATAAATACATTTATTCACCGGCAAAGAAGCACTTTCACGCAGAGTCAGTTTTGGCACTTCCGATAAATAACGGTGGGTAACTTCTGCTAATGCGGTGGTTTCGGTGTTTTCAGCAGCCAGTAACGCGCGTGCTAAGGTGGTGAGAATATGTTGAGCGATAACATCAAGTAATAAGATGCGCCAGTTTTCATCTTCTAAAGGGATAAAATGGGTATTAAATAATCGGTGGCGAATATAATTATCAACCCATCCGGCTAGTTTGGCTCGATTGATTTGGAGATGAGGAAAGTGTGATTGATTGGCATAAGTTTTCGCGCTTTTAGTAATTGGTGCGTTTAACATTACTGAGAGGCGATTAGTCAGACGTGCCACAAAATCATTGTAACCAGTTGCCGTCATAATACCACTCTCAACCCGGTAATCACCGAACCTGGTTTTACTTTGAACATCTTCGGAGGTAAAGACATCGCCTTTGCCAATCATGTTTTTGAGTTGAGGGAGTGTTAGGGTGTCGAAGGGGGCTAATGTATTATGATCAATATCATGTTGCCGCAAACTTTCGTCCGCTTCTCGCAGAATAAAAGGTATGGCAAAATCATATTTGGCATAATCTTCACGCAAGCCAACCGTCATGAGATCACCGGTGCTGCTACAGTCTTCATTTTCTTCGGAGGTTGTACCCACTAAACCTTCTTGCATCAATTCATCATAAAAGTGTTGAAACGCTGGATGTTCAACAATGCTTAAAATGTCGATTAAACTTTGTGGCTCTTTACCTTGATTAATCAGGTGCCGATTTTCTTGCTTGATGTCACTATATTCAGACTCTCGCCACATTAATCGTAACCCGCGCCCAATGGTTTGCTCCAACAGAATGCTGGAACCGGTAGTACGAAGCGGCACAATCACGCAAATATTATTGACATCAAAACCTTCCCTAAGCATCAAGACGTTAACAATCACGCGAGGGGTGGCATGGCTATCAACGTCAAACAAGCGTTCTCGCACCGCTTGCCATTCACGGGGTTTTAATTCGCCTTTTTGAGTGGAATCAATCGCCATGATTTCATCCTCTTTTAAACCTTCTTCTTGGAGAAAAGCGACAACACACGGTGTAACGTAAGTATCTTCACACACGACTAGCATTTTAGGAAAACGTTGCGGATAAATTTTGGCAAAATCGGTTTCCAATTTGATTAATTTGGCAAGCCCGGCACGCAACATAACACGCTGCCCTTCTGATAATATAGCTTTACCATCAGCATCGCGCTCCGCTTTAAATTCCAATGGCAACGCACCAATTTCTCTACGTTTATCAAGTACCAATGATTTTACTAGCCCGGTTCGCATGGCGGTTTTTAGATCAAAATCAACACTGATATGGGGAAAATAAATTTTCTGTGCGGGTGTACCCACTTGATTATAGGGCGTTGCTGAAAAATCTATTTGCACAAAGCGGTTGTTTTTATTGGCAGCGATAGTGAGCAAACTTTTTTGCCATTCTACTTCACTGATTTCTCCGGCTTTTTTGACGATATGAATATGATGGGCTTCATCATTAAATACCATTAATTCGCTCAAATTGGCAAGATAGTCCAATACCGCGCCTCGTAAATAATTGCGATCCAATTGTTCCAGTGCATTGCCAGCACTTTTACCGGGCGAAATTGGCAATAGAGATTTAACGACGTGCTTTGGATCAGGTGAACTTCCTGATGGGGTGATGTCATTTTGTTCATCATCGACTTCTGCCAACAAATGCCAATTGGTAATGGCAATCATACCATTGCCGGTGACTTTAGAGCCTATTTCATCTTTGGTGCATACCTTAGTTTGGACAAAATGATCAATTTGTTCTCTGTAAGTGTCCGGTACAAATAGACTGTGATAACGCGCTAAGTCCGAACTGGCAAAATTACCCCCTTTGCCCAAAAAAGCATCAAGTAGGCGTTCATAAACAATCAACCCCGGCGCGACAATCAAAAAATGGCGCGTAAAACGCTCATCGTCTGGAAATACCTGTTTATTGAGGGCTTGCCATATCAGCAAAGTTTGCAACACCCAAGTTTTACCGGTGCCAGTTGCCATTTTTAAGCAATATTTGGGGTGGGCATGTTTAGGTTGTGACAATTCATTCAATAAATCTTTGTCAGCCAGCAATTCATCGGGGGCAACTTGAACATATAATGCTTTCAGTGTTTTTGCACCCAATACTTCATGCGCGTAAATGGTATTAAGAATAGCTTGTCGCTGTCCAGAATGAAAATTAAAAGCGCGATTCTCACAAAAGTCTGCCTGAAACCACCATTTCAGTAATTCTGCTGTCGTTGGCGTAACTTGTTCTAGGATGGGGGCATTGCCGGTTTGGAGTCCTTCGCCGGCTTGGTTAGTGAGTGTGGTTAAATTTTTGGCGAGGGTGAGATTGTTAATGTTCATAAAATTGATTAAAATTAATTCAAAACCTGACAGGTTTTTAAAACCTGTCAGGTTTGTTGTTTTATTCTACTTCCACCACGACTTCAGATTCAAATCCAAAGACATCCACCGCCCGCACCGCGACTTGACGTTTACCCTTTTTGTGCGGTAAGTCGAGCAAATAGGCACGTCTAGTAACGGAAAATTGCCCATCCGTATTTTCGGTATTACCCCGATAATCTTGCCAGACTGAACGAAATACTTCACCGTCAAAGTCTGGATCGACGCTCCAATATTCGATTAAATGTAATGGCTCGTTATCAATCACTGCCTGTAATTTTTTGCGGTTGGCAGGATCAAGGTTCAGTGCATCGGGCGAAAGCAAAATATAATTTTCTAAGATAATGGTGAGCGTTTCCTTCTCTTCAGTTACCACACGCTGCACGGGTTTAATGGTGAGATATTGCAATGATGAAAAACGGACTTCCTCCGCCGTTAATTTTTTGCCTTTTTTCTTGAGGCGATCCAATAAATCGGGTGGGATGACTAACACTTCCAAACGTTCATCATTTAACCCCGCAATCTCAATTCCAATAGAGGTCGTGAAATTCCACCCTAACACGACGACTTTATCCCACCCGCCTAATAATGTCTCCCGTTGTTGAATGGCTTTTTTAAGCGTGGGAAGCCCTGTGAGTTTATTGGGTGAATCGCACAATACCAAGGTTTTGGTGTGAGGCTTATGCCCTAAATTGCGATTCGGGTTATCTTCAGGCGGTAAGGGCAGTGCGCCATATAGCCCCAATACGATATTGGCTAAATCTCCAATCCGATAACTATGCCCCAGCGTGGATTTCATTTGCTCCACTTGATAGTCGCCGATAGCTTGATAGAGAAAGGGCTTGGCATCTTGATCAATCAAACGTTTACGTATAATCATGCAAGCCGGTTTGCCGATGTCGGTGACTATCCAACGGCGTTTGAGTTTTTCAGCGACGGCAGCGGTGGTGCCTGAGCCGGCAAAACAATCGAAGATTAAATCGTCTTCGTTGGATGAGGCTGTGATGATGCGTTCTAGGAGTTTTTCGGGTTTTTGGGTAGCATAATTGACACGTTCATGAGCTACCGGAGCAATAATTGAAATATCCCAAACATCATCAAGAGGGGAACCTAACGATTCTTTTTCTTCAAAATTAGACGGAATGCGGTTTCCATTTTCATCATGACTTGCAACTATCTTCTTATTTTTCCATCGTTTTTGGGTTTCTTCTGTCCTTGGGCCATATAATTTATTAAAAATATGTTTACCTAAAACTTTTGTGTATATCAGCACATTGTCATGCATTTTTTGCCATTCTCGTGCTGGCGTAGGCCATCTTTTATAATGCCAAACAATCTCATTTCTAAAATTGTCTTTTCCAAAAATATCATCCAACACAATCTTGACATAATGCCCCACATGCCAATCAATATGCACATAAATAGATCCCGTATCTGCCAATAATTCCCGCATTAACACCAAACGCGGCGTAATCATCGCCAGATAAGAAGCCGTGCCATCCACCCACGTATCAGAATAAGCAAACTGCTCAATCACCGTTGGTTTCTGTTCCAATTGAGTACCCGGCAACGTCACTTTAGTCCGATAATCCGCTTTAGAATCATACGGCGGATCAATATAAATCAGATCAATTTTACCGCGCAGACTTGGGGTTTCCTCATCCCCAGCAATCAGCGCCGCCATTGCCAACAGATTATCCCCATAAATCAGGCGATTCATCAAAGACGGCTGATAGGCATCAATATTACGTTTTTGGGTTTGCTTAAACAAATCGAGCCAATTAGAATCCTTTGACGGAAAAACTAACTCCCGCGTTTGTAAACCGATGCGATGCTGCCCCGTCAAATCATCCAAAATCTGTTCAGCCTGACGCTTACCCGCCGCGACAATTGACGGGAGTTGTTCTAAAAGGCTTTTGGTTTTTTCAGTCATTTAGTACCATTTTTCTGAATGTTTGTTTTTCTTGAATTACGTTTCATTGATATAGTTCACCGGTTATCCACACACCTTGTTGATATCGTACCCTATCTTCAACTGAAATATTTTAAGCATTTATGCTGATGTTAAGGAATAAGCCTTTGACAATTCATTAGTTATGGCTATGATTGCTTCTTTGATATGCTCACATCTTTCATCGTCAAGTGTTTGCAGTTCGTTAACGTACTTTTTAATGACGTTAAGTTTAGTTTTGACGGATTTACTTCTTTTAACTTCCTCGTTTAGATTGTCTAATTGTATTTTTATGGCAGACGCATCAATGCTTTCTAGTGCATTACTGTTAGTGATACCAACTAAAAGTTTAGCCACACGAAGGCTCATTTCTAACAAGTTAAAACTGGTTGCAATGAAGCGTTGTTCATAATAAACTTGCCAAGGTGTAAACTGCTTATGCAGCTTTTCTTCAGATTCAACCAAGTAAATGCCAAAGTTTGCCTTTCGATTTTCCATTGCCTCCTTCATGTATTCAGACACTTCTTTGAAGGTTTCCGTTTTTTTCACGTTTTTACATTCAAAGAAAATCCTTTGTTTAATATCACCCTGAAAATCATAGGCAATATCACCCTTTTTGCTACCGTGTATTTCACCAATAATTGTACTGGTATCTGACACGACATCACCTTGAACTCTCGCAATTTCTTGCAGTTGTTCATAAACTCGTTCTTGAAAATCTTCGCCTATTTGAAAAGATTTACTTTTTGCAACGGCCTGTTTCACGATCAAATCTTCGCGAATTTGTTGAAGTTCATGGCGAATACTATCCTGAATATCCGTCATTTGTTTAGCAATCTTTTTACCGATCAAATCACCAAACTGAGTTTCTAGCCATGATGGAAAACTGGTTTTTTGTTCAGGATCAAACATTGCATTAAAGCGAGTTTCTAGTTCTTGAAAAGTCTTGACTATTTTACCAGCATAGCCATCATTATTATCAGGATTGAAGGATTTTTCTAATTCTCCTTGTTTTTCCTGAATAGATTTTTGCATAAGCCTAAGCGGTTCTAAATGGGTATCAAAAATCTGTTTGATAGTCATCATTGCTGAATCCGTTTCGTCAGGATCAAAAGTCTTGCGGATATTCGCTTCTAACGACTGCATTAAGTTGTTAGTCTGTTTTTCAACTTCAACGACAATTTCGGTTATCCGTTTTTCTAAATAATCCGATTGGGCAACCACGTTAGCTTTTTCTAACATTATCGTGCCAATTTTTATAGCAAGACTAACTTCATCCACCAAATTTTCCTGTTGCTGGTAGTATTTTACCGTTTCTGGATCATTAATGAGTAAATCCTCAATTAATAAACCATTGTCAGTTATTTTTACATTCATCTGGTTTCTCATTGTATCCAATAGAATCAACTATATTAATAAGTTGAATCCATTGGTATTTTTCTACAATGTGCTAAAATTAAAGTAGGGTGTTACTTCAGAAAATTATCGATCTCTTTAAGCCAACCTAATATTTCATTCTTAGGATCCCGTTCTTTAAACATAGCTACAGTCATGTTAGGTACGACTTTATCTGCTATCTTTCGCTTAATCCTCTCCTTACAGTTTTTTAGTCCTTTCTTGAATTCACTACCTTCCAACCCACGAATCTCTAATTTACGACGACAAACTGCTTCTATTACACTATCATCGTCATTTACCTCTACCTTAACACCTATCCCATTTTCTCTTATTCCCTTTTCGATTGCATCAGGGTGAAGGTAATTCTCCATTTCTCGCTTTTGTGTGAGGCCAGCTTGTGAACCATCATTTCGAGCATTAACTACATCACAAGTATTTTGATATTTGTTATCATTATCACGGTCATAGAGATGAAATTCAGGTAATTTCAACTTTTTAAGATAATTGAGCTTTACCCAGTCTTTTAATGCACTACCACCTAAATGTAAGATAATTATACGGGGATCAGTCTTAATACATGGAAGAGTATTATCAACCTCTTCTTTAAATAATCGACTCACATGATAGAAAAAAGAAACATCAGTTGGACCTTCTACACATACAAACACTTTTGGCCCTTCCAAACGTACAAAATCTTGCATTTGCTGATCTGGAAATACACCTAAATCATCTGCAATGGATTGGAGAATCTCATCCGTTCCAAATTCAACACGCCGTTGCTTGTCATCGTCTTGGACTATACGCCGAAGACAATTGACCGGTACCATACCGGCAAGTGCCGGGACATGTGTTGTTAATATAATTTGGCAACCATCTTGCATTGATAAGTCTTTCAACGTCTTAATGACCAACTTTTGATTATTGGGATGTTGGGATGTCTCAGGCTCTTCAATCGCATAGATGATATTAGTACGACTAGAATCATTCAATTTTCGTTCTGCTTCAGCCCTTAAAAAACTGAGTAATACTAGGCGGCGAACTCCACTACCTCGTTTATTCAGAGGAATTTTATCATCACCTATCAGTGATAATTTAAAGATACTTTCCCATTTCGGTTCCGTTTCAAATGTCGGTTGCAATTCATTAGCGAGTGAGTCATCAAAATCACGAAGTTTATCAAGGGTACGCGAAGCTACCTCAAGGGTGCGCTCCTCGACTTGAGCCTTGATTTTTTCTAATTCAGGTTTCAACTCTGCCATAGCCTGACGCACAGCAATTTTCATTGGATCTTGCACTTCTGCATCACTATCATTACTGGGACGATCAGCTCGAAATAGGGCATAAATGGGAAAATAAGACTCCAATTGTTCTAAAATTGTTTTGGCATCTTCCTTATTCAACGGAATTTCTACATGAGTACGCTGAAGATCATCAATTGTACTCCAAATAGCTTTACGCAGTGCCACATTGGAACGTTGATCTGTTTGTTCCAAAACGCCCAATTTACCAGCAATTTTTTTGAGTTCAGGGTTTTTTTTAAGGAGTAAATCCTTCGCATTTTCCGCAGTTGGATGTTTAGCAATTGCAACTACATCAATAGATGCCTTTGTTGTTCCCTTAAAAATTTTATGAATTTCTAAATCATTATCTTCATTCAACAGAAATTCATCAGCAAGTCTGGTTTTGGCATTGGCATCAATTATGAGTTCACTTGGTAAGTCGTTAAAAATACATCCTATACGAACTTTAGAACAGTCTTCTGAAGAGACGCAACGATCTGCCTGTTCAAATTTACAAAGTGGATGCTCAAAGAAAATACCTAAAGCATCCAAAATTGACGATTTGCCTACATCGTTTCGCCCAACCAACGTTGTCAGATCATCAAATGGTATGATGATTTCTCCTTGGTAAGACCGAAAATTATAGAGTTTCAGTGTTTTTAATTTCATAAATAGTGTTCAAAGCAAGATTGGAAATATTAATTGAAATTATAAATTCAATTTTAAGGCTTTCAAATTCCTCTCGTTAGTGATAAACCCTCTTTTATTTTAACTTCCATGTTTACCTTTACCAAAAATTTGCGGTTTTGGTAAATGAATATCCAAAATTTCGTCAATCACTTCAGTATCTTTACTACCGAAACTTTCAAATTCACCTTGTGCTGAGTAAACCGTTATCACTTCATTTGCTGGTATAACTAGCCAACATGACTTAACACCCAGCGCGAAATAGGCTTTGAATTTGGCTAAAAGATCATCAGTACCTTGACTTGGGGAAATGATTTCAATAGTCAATACTGGCATATCACTCCTTTTAGACGCATCGGAAAGCGGATCAAATTGATGAACGCCCTCATAAAGACACACATCAGGTATGAGTTCATCTTTTGTTTTTAAACCAAATTGGCTTAAATCGACTTGACTGGCATCAAGACTTAATTCTACAAAAGGGGTAAATCTTTCATTATTAAAAAACAAGCCCGTTATTTGGGCTTGTATAAAGCTATGATTTATAGAAAGCATTTTTTGTCCCTCGCTCATAATTGACTCCTTTTTGTTGAGAGAAGTAACTACAAGGAT
>Ga0316201_10002336_pt1 | contig 13462 bp, 11 predicted proteins | sample CS6wburrow_MG_FD_204516 | JGI IMG/M metagenome (GOLD analysis project Ga0316201, IMG submission 204516) | Coastal sediment microbial communities from Delaware Bay, Delaware, United States - CS-6 worm burrow | ecosystem: Environmental > Aquatic > Marine > Coastal > Sediment | place: USA... | reverse complement strand
CGTCGTCTGCCGCGCCGGCGCACTGACGGTCGCCGAACTGTGTGCCGTCGGTCTGCCGGCGATGTTCGTGCCATACCCCGGAGCCGTCGACGATCATCAAACGGCCAATGCCAGGCCTATGGCCGATGCAGGGGCTGCGGTAATCATCGATCAGAGCATGTTGAGCGCCGACGTGCTGGCCGGGCAACTTCGAGAGTGGTTGTCCTCCCGCGATGAACTGCAGAACAAAGCGCAAAAGGCGCACAAGCTCGACAGGCCAGGCGCGCTGGCGCGAATCACCGAACTGTGCCTCGAGCAGGCAGGAGCGGCAGCATGATCAAGAGAATGCGTCGAATCCACAGCGTGCACTTTGTCGGCATCGGCGGCTCGGGCATGTCCGGTATCGCAGAAGTCATGCTGAGCCTTGGCTACAAAGTGCAGGGCTCGGACCTCAAACCGAACAAACAAACACGACGCCTTGAAAGTCAGGGCGCCACCGTCTTCATCGGCCACGCTGCGAAAAATATTGAAAACGCGGATGCCGTTGTCGTTTCCAGCGCGGTCGATGAAACCAATGCCGAGGTTGCTGCGGCACGCGAGCGATTGATGCCCGTCGTGCAGCGTGCCGAGATGCTTGCGGAACTCATGCGCTTCCGATATTCGGTTGCCGTTGCGGGTACACATGGCAAGACCACAACGACGAGCCTGGTCGCGAGCGTGCTGGCCGAGGGCGGGCTTGATCCGACGTTCGTGATCGGCGGACGCCTCAAGAGCGCCGATGCCAACGCCCGGCTCGGGCAGGGAGACTACCTTGTCGCAGAAGCCGATGAGAGCGATGCTTCCTTCGTTCATTTGAAACCGATGCTGGCGGTCGTCACCAACATCGATGCCGACCACATGTCGACTTACGACGGCGATATAGAAAAGTTACGTCTGAGCTTCGTCGAGTTTTTGCACAACCTGCCGTTCTATGGTCTCGCCGTAATGTGCGGCGACGATCCGGGCGTAAACGAAGTGCTGGGCAGTGTCGGTCGCACAGTCCTGACCTATGGCGTCAACGAGGATGCCGATATCCGTGCCCGGAATATCGAGTTTTCGGAAGGGTTGACTGACTTCGACGTCGAGCGAGCCGGCGACCGTGACACGCTGCACGTATCCCTGCAGCTTCCGGGCCTGCACAACGTGCGCAACGCGCTGGCAGCGATCGCGGTCGCTGACGAACTACAGGTTGCCGACGACGCCGTCGTCCGGGCGCTCAGCAGTTTCGAGGGCATCGATCGCCGTTTCCAGAATCTCGGTGATGTAGAAACCGTGGCTGGCAAAGTGATGCTTGTCGACGACTACGGTCACCACCCGACAGAAATTGCTGCAACTTTGTCCGCGGCGCGCTCTGGCTGGCCCGATCGCCGCGTCGTGCTCGTGTTCCAGCCGCACCGATACACCCGCACCCGCGATCTGCTGGACGACTTCGCAACCGTGTTGTCGGATGCGGATGTGGCGATCGTGCTCGATGTTTACGCTGCCGGCGAAGCGCCGATTGCGGGCGCCGACGGCAGGGCAATCGCGCGCGCAGTAAGAACGCGCGGTGCGGTCGAGCCGGTCTTCGTCGAGACGCTCGATGATCTGCAGCCCGTACTGGAGAGCGTTCTGGAAGAGGGCGACCTTGTTCTGACGATGGGGGCAGGCGATATCGGCGCCTATGCCGCGGGCCTGCCCGATCTGTTGCAGGCCAAGCCCAATTTGAAGGTGCACTCATGATGGCTGCCGAGCAGGCACAGGTGCAGGGTGAGCTGCGCTCAAACGAGCCGATGAGCAGGCACACGTCGTGGCGCGTGGGCGGACCGGCGGAGCGTTTCTTTGTGCCGGCCAGTATCGACGACCTGTCGCTGTTCCTGAGCGAACTCGACCCGTCCGTGCCCGTCTTCTGGCTCGGCGTCGGCAGCAACCTGCTGGTAAGGGATGGCGGTATTCGCGGCGTTGTCATCCGTGCCGCAGGAATTCTGAAAGATCTTGAAAGAACAGATCGATACTCAGTCCGGGCAGGCAGCGGCGTGCCCTGCACAACTTTGGCCCGACAATGCGTTCGCTGGGGTCTCGGTCCTTCCGAGTTCTTCGCCGGAATTCCGGGCACGGTCGGTGGCGCGCTCGCGATGAATGCGGGCGCTCACGGCGGGGAGACCTGGGAGCGCGTCAAATCGGTGCGCACGATCGACCGCAGCGGAGCGATTCATGAACGTGGACCGGACGAGTATTCGGTCGGATACCGCAGCGTGACGGGTCCGAGCGACGAATGGTTCGTCGAGGCGTCGCTGCGTTTCGAGCCTGGCGTTACGCCGAGCATGGAGTCGATGAAAAGCATGCTGCAGCGCCGCAAAGAGACGCAGCCTCTGGGCCTGCCCAGCTGTGGTTCGGTCTTCCGTAACCCGCCTGGCGATCACGCGGCGCGCCTCATTGAAGCCACGGGGTTGAAGGGGTTGTCGATCGGCGGTGCCCAGGTGTCAGAGAAGCACGCGAACTTCATTATCAACCGGGATAACGCGTCGGCGACCGATGTCGAAGAGTTGATCGAGCACGTTCGTCAGGCCGTTATCGAGGCGCACGGTGTGGAACTCGTCCATGAAGTTCGCATTGTCGGCGAGGCGAGCCAATGAGCCGGGTAGCAACACTGCGCGAACAACGAATCCGGGTCGACGACGCGCGTGACTTTGGACGTGTCGCGGTCATGCTCGGCGGCAACTCACAAGAGCGCGAAGTCTCTCTCGATACCGGTGGCGCCGTCCTCGCGGCACTGCAAGCTCGCGGGGTCGACGCAGTCGCCTGGGATCCTGCGCACAAGAGTCTGGCGCAGTTCGCAAACGCCGGGTTCGACCGCGTATGGATCGCGCTGCACGGTACCGGCGGAGAAGACGGCGCCCTGCAGGGCGCGCTGCAATGGCTCGACATGCCCTATACGGGCAGTGGCGTAATGGCCTCGGCACTCGCAATGGACAAGGTGCGCAGCAAACATCTGTTCGACGCCTGCGGAATTCCGACTCCCGACTATGCCGTCGTGCGGCACGAGGCGGACGCGATATTGGCGGCCGAAGAACTCGGCTTCCCGTTGATTCTGAAGCCCGCGGAGCAGGGCTCCAGCGTCGGCATGAGCAAGGTTTTCGAACACGCGGACCTCTCCGAGGCTGTCGCTTTTGCATTGCGGTTTGGCAACGTCGCACTTGCGGAGCGTTGCATCGTCGGCGGTGAGTACACGGTTGCGGTGCTGCAGGGTGAGGCGCTGCCGAGCATTCGAATCGAGACGCCGCGTGTGTTCTACGACTACCGCGCCAAGTACGAATCCGATCGTACCCGGTACCACTGTCCGGGCACCGGGGATGCCGAGACCGAGGCGTTGTATGCGGGGCTTGCGCTGGCGGCGTTCCAGGAAGTGGGCTGCACGGGTTGGGGACGCGTCGATTTCATGACCGGAGACGACGGCAAACCACAGGTCCTCGAAGTGAACACGGTTCCGGGTATGACGAGCCACAGCCTCGTGCCGATGGCGGCGAAACAGGCAGGCATAGATTTCGAAGAGCTTTGCTGGCGGATTCTCGAGACCAGCGTCGGCGAAGCGGTCCGGTTCGGCAAGATCGAGGTAGTTGTCAATGGCGCGTAAACAGGCAAGACGCAGGAAGCAGAAAAAAGCGGCGCGATTCACGATGCCGAGAATTCGTATTGCTCACATCATGGCGCCGGTCATCGCCGTTGCGGCTGTCATCGTCACGTACCTCGCCAGCGCCAGCATGCTCGATCGTCCGATTCGCTCCATCGAGATTAATGGGCCGTTTCAGCGCGTCACCGCGCTGCAGATCGAGGAGGCGATCAGCGACGATCTCGAGGACGGGTTCGTCAGCGCGGACCTCGCGCGAATCCAGAGCAGCATCGTCGCGCTGGAGTGGATCGACAAGGCAATGGTCGCGCGGCGCTGGCCATCGCGGCTCCGAATCACCGTGACCGAGCAGGTGCCGGCTGCGATCTGGGCGGAACGCGGGTTGCTGAATACGCGCGGTGAGCTGTTTGTCACGGATGCGCGCCACATTCCCGCGGAACTGCCCCGGCTGAGCGGACCTGAAAATCGCTCTCGCGATGTGGCCGAAATGTACCTCGAGGTTCGTGATCGGCTGATACCGGTCGGACTCGATCTGCGCAGGGTGCATCTTGATCCGCGCGGCGCATGGGAAATGACACTGCAAAACGGCGTTGAGGTTCGCCTGGGTCGTCGCGAAGTCAACGCGCGGACTGATCTGTTTCTCGACATCGTCGCAGACATCATCACCGCACGGGCTGCCGAGATCGAGTATGTCGATATGCGCTACAGCAACGGTTTCACGATTGGCTGGCACAACGATTCGCGAACCCCTGTCGAGGAACCACAGAAAGACGCTGCCGAAATGCTCGCATCCCGAGGTGCCGGCTGAATGACCAAACGCGTCGACAAGAATCTCATAGTCGGTCTCGACATCGGCACGTCGAAAGTCGTCGCCATCGTCGGCGAGATTAACGAGGACGGCGGCATCGAGGTCGTCGGCATAGGCACGCAACCGTCTCGTGGCCTGAAAAAAGGCGTTGTCGTCAACATCGAGTCGACGGTGCACTCCATTCAGCGCGCAGTGGAGGAGGCCGAGCTCATGGCCGGCTGCGACATTCATAGTGTCTACACCGGTATCGCAGGCAGCCACGTGCGCAGCCTCAATTCGCACGGCATCGTCGCGATTCGCGACAAGGAAGTCAGTTCTGGCGATGTGGACCGCGTGATCGACGCCGCAAGGGCGGTCGCTATTCCGGCCGACCAGAAGATCCTGCACATCCTGCCGCAGGAATTCCTGATCGATAATCAGGAGGGTATTCGGGAACCCGTCGGCATGTCCGGCGTTCGGCTCGAAGCGAAAGTGCACATGGTGACCGGAGCGGAGAGCGCGGCGCAGAACATCGTCAAGTGTGTGCAGCGCTGCGGCCTCGAGGTTGACGATATCGTTCTGGAGCAACTCGCCTCGAGTTACTCCGTGCTGACGGACGACGAGAAGGAGCTCGGCTCATGCATCGTCGATATCGGCGGTGGAACGACGGACCTCGCCGTCTTTCTCGGCGGTGCGATACAGCACACGGCCGTCATCCCCATTGCGGGCGATCAGGTGACAAACGACATCGCGGTTTCGATGCGCACGCCGACGCAGTACGCCGAAGAGATCAAGATCAAGTACGCGTGCGCGCTGTCGCAACTCGCAAATCCGGACGAAACGATCGAAGTGCCGAGCGTCGGTGATCGGCCGCCGCGGCGCCTTGCGCGGCAGACCCTCGCAGAGATTGTCGAACCAAGATATGAAGAACTCTTCGGTCTGATCCGCGATGAACTTCGCAGGAGCGGGTTCGAGGAGCTGATCGCCGCGGGCATCGTCATAACGGGCGGCAGCGCAAAGATGGAGGGCGCGGTCGAACTGGCCGAGGAGGTCTTTCACATGCCCGTGCGCCTCGGTGCGCCGCAGTACGTGGAGGGTCTGATGGATGTCATTCGCAACCCGATTCATGCGACGGGTGTCGGACTGCTCCTTTACGGCTACGAAAACCTGACGCGCCGAAATACGCGCACCACCCCAATCAGCCACAACCTTGCCGACGTGTGGGGGCGAATGAAAGCCTGGTTCGGCGGACAGTTTTAGGAATCTCTGAATGCAGCGAAACGTAGCGATGCATCGCAGGGCAAAAAGCGAACGGGAACGGAGTGTTCCCATCAAAGATGTCAGAAGCGGAGGAAGTGTCAATGTTTGAATTAATGGATGCGCATAGCCAGAGCGCGGTTATCAAGGTCATCGGCGTCGGCGGCGGCGGTGGCAATGCCGTCGCGCATATGGTCGATGCAGGTATAGAAGGTGTTGATTTTATTTGCGCCAATACGGATGCGCAGGCGCTGCAGAGCGCGCGTGTGCGTACGGCGTTGCAGATCGGCTGCAACATTACGAAAGGCCTCGGCGCAGGCGCCGATCCGGACGTAGGCCGACAAGCGGCGATGGAGGATCGTGATCGTATTCACGAGGTCATCGAAGGGGCCGACATGCTGTTTATTACCGCCGGCATGGGTGGCGGAACCGGGACAGGAGCGACGCCCGTCGTCGCGCAGGTCGCCAAGGAACTCGGGATCCTGACTGTTGCGGTCGTTACCAAGCCGTTTCAGATGGAAGGCGGCAAGCGCATGGCCATTGCGGATCACGGCATCGGCGAACTCGGCAAGCACGTCGATTCCCTGATCACGATACCGAACGAAAAGCTGTTGACGGTGCTGGGCGGAGAAACGACGCTGCTCGACGCGTTCCGCTCGGCCAATCAGGTATTGCAGGGCGCGGTGCAGGGTATCGCGGAACTGATCACGCGGCCCGGACTGATCAACGTCGATTTCGCGGACGTTCGCACGGTCATGGCCGAGATGGGCATGGCCATGATGGGCTCCGGCGAATCCTCCGGCGAGGATCGCGCGCGCGAGGCCGCCGAAGCGGCAATATCCAGCCCGCTCCTCGAAGACATCAATCTGGCCGGTGCGAACGGTATCCTCGCGAACGTCACGGCGGGTATGGACCTGTCGATCGGCGAATTCCAGGAGGTGGGTGCCACGATCAAGGAGTTCGCATCCGACGATGCGACCGTCGTCGTCGGTACCGTGATCGATCCGGATATGACCGACAGGATCCGCGTTACCGTCGTTGCGACGGGATTGGGGCACGCCGCCGCCAACGCCGATTCGCCGATGCGCATCGTGCGTCGTCCGGCTGCGGCTGCAACAGAGCCCAATTACCATGGGCTGGACAAGCCGACGGTACAGCGCAAACGCGCAGTGGGCGACGGCCTCGAAGACGCCGGGCTGCAGGAGGAACTGCTGGATATCCCGGCATTCCTGCGTCGCCAGGCCGACTGACGGGAAGGAAAATGTCAGTGTAATACCTCCGCTTGCCGGCCCGGTTCGACCGGGCCGGCACTCTCCCGCCGCCGCAACCGGCCACCTGCCAAACCGTCTGATCGACTCCCTCTAAGAGACTGAATTCTTGATGTTTTTCGATGATGTGATAACCTTTCGCCCGGATCCTGCGGAAACACTAGCCCGCCCATGTTGAGACAACGAACCCTGAAGACCGCAATCCGGGCAACCGGCGTCGGGCTGCACACCGGCGAGAAGGTCTACATGACGCTTCGGCCCGCCGCGGAAAACTCCGGAATCACCTTTCGACGCGTCGATCTCGATCATCCCGTGGACATCAAAGCCGATCCGAGAATCGTGGGCGAGACCATGCTCGGGACGACGCTCGTGCAGGATGGCGTCAAAGTCGCGACCGTGGAGCACCTGATGTCGGCGCTTGCCGGGCTCGGTATCGATAACGTCAATGTCGATCTGTCCGCACCCGAAGTACCGATCATGGACGGCAGTGCGGGGCCGTTCATATTTCTGCTGCAGTCGGCAGGCATCGAAGAGCAGCAGGCACCCAAGCGCTTTGTTCGCATCAAGCGAAAAGTGCGAGTCGAGGACGGGGAGAAATGGGCCGAGCTGCGACCGTTCAACGGATTCAAGGTCAACTTCGAGGTCTATTTCAACCATCCGGTCTTCAACAAACTGAAGCAGGATGCGTCAATCGACTTTTCGTCGACATCATTTCTCAAAGAAGTCAGTCGCGCACGGACGTTTTGCTTTTTGCGCGATGTCGAGGCGCTGCGTGAGCGAAACCTGACGCTGGGGGGCAGCATGGACAATGCGATAGTCCTCGATGACTATCGAATCCTCAACGAGGACGGCCTGCGATACGCGAACGAGTTCGTCATTCACAAGATTCTCGACGCAATCGGCGATCTCTATTTGCTCGGGCATTGCGTCATCGGCGAGTTACGTGCCTACAAGTCAGGTCATGATCTCAACAACAAGTTGTTGCGGGCGCTGCTCGAAGAGCAGTCAGCATGGGATGAGGTGACTTTCGAAGACCCCAAGAAAGCGCCGATATCCTACGCAACACCGGCCTACGCCTGACACCTTTCAGGCTTCATCGTCTGGTCTGACGTCTCATGACAGAAGAACTGTTCCGCGAAGATTCCTATCTCAAAGAATGTGATGCGACCGTCGAGGCTCTGGACGACAGTGCGGTGATTCTCGATCGCACGGTGTTCTATGCGCTCGGCGGCGGCCAACCCGGTGACACCGGGACAATGAACTGGGACGGCGGCAGCGCCACGATTGTCGATACGCGCTACGGCGAGGGTGGCGCGATCCGCCACATTCTTGCAGAGGGTGAGCCGAGACCAACAGTCGGTGTCACGGTGCGCGTGGCGCTGGACTGGGACAGGCGCTACCGACACATGCGCATGCACACGGCGATGCATCTGTTGGGTTCGGTTCTTCAGTATGGCGTCACCGGCGGCAACATCTCAGCCGAGAAGAGCCGCCTTGATTTCGATATGGAGGACACCGTCGACAAGGAAGCTGTCACGACGGCGCTCGAGGCCCTGGTTGCCGGGGATCACGCGGTCAATTGCCGTTGGATCAGCGAAGCAGAGCTGGATGCTCAGCCCGAACTCGTGCGAACGATGTCCGTGCAGCCACCGCGCGGCAAGGGAAGCGTTCGCCTGCTCGAGATCGACGGTGTCGATCTGCAGCCTTGCGGCGGGACACACCTGAAATCGACAGCCGAGGTCGGCAGGATTCGTATTGGCAAGGTCGAGAAGAAGGGCAAGCGCAACCGGCGTGTCAACATTCACCTGGATGACTAATCCCGACTGACGCGCACGCTACAGGATTTTACGTCAGTACCGGACTCGCGCACTGCGGCGATCAGCCGGTCGGCCTCGAAGCGCAGCTTGGCGGCCCAGGCCGGTGAGCTGGCCAGCACCACGAGTTCATCGTCGTCGCGAATATTCGCGGCCCGAATGTTTGCCGCCGCATCGTCGGGCAGCGACCTCTGTAGCATCTGAACCAATTCGCCCATATCCTGAGCGTGCCGGATAATCTCGCCCAAGTCCCCGTTTTTATTGGGATTCAGCAGCTTTTCGAGTCGTTTTATCGCCATAAAAATGTGACGTAGTTGGCTATTTCGGCCACTCCTACGATACTCAGGTCACCGTTCGAGACGGCCAATCTTGTATTAAAAACCGACATTATGCATATTGTCTCACTCGACAAAGGCAAACCCGCTGAAAAGTGGGGTCGCAAAACCACCGGTCTAAGGGATCCGATCCTAAGGCAGCGGGGCTACCGAAGTGAACATTGAACGCAGGCCAACAACTATAAGCAAGTGCCAGAGATGGCCAATTGTCTGCCGTTCGGTGCGGAGAGGCACACAACACAGCGATTCGAAAGAAGCGTATCCGAGGCGTACTCGATGAACGTAGTCATTTTTGGCAAGGGCTTTGGTAAGCCCCGGCAACTGAACGTGTCCGGCCTGTCGGCCTGGGCCGTTGCCGTCGTTTCTGCAGGCGTTCTTGCGGCACTCGGTTTTGCAGGCGGATTCTGGTACTCGAACGTCACTGGTTCCGGCGTCAGCAGCAACGAGGTGGCCCAGCTGGCCGGCGAGTTGCAGCTCGAACGCAGCAACATCGACGCAATTCGCCAGGAAAATGAGGATACCCTCGACGCGCTGGCGATACGCATTGCGCAAATGAATGCCCGCATTATACGCCTCGACGCCCTCGGTCGGCGTCTGACCGATATGGCCGATCTCGAAGACGGCGAGTTCGATTTCGATTCTGTGCCAGCGGTGGGTGGTCCCGAAGAGCCTTACGCCGGCGGGTCCAACGTGGCCATCCCGGAAATCCTGGATTCGATGCAGTCGCTGGATGAGCAGCTGGTCGATCGCGAGGCGCAACTGCGAGTGCTCGAAAGCGTCCTGATGGGACAGAACCTCAACGATCGCGTGTATCCGCAGTGCCGGCCGGTCAGTTCGGGCTGGATCTCATCGTATTTCGGCAAGCGGACCGACCCGTTCACGGGTAAGCCGGCCAACCACACCGGCATCGATTTCGCCGGCAAGCTCGGTGATCCGGTAGCTGCGGTCGCGGACGGCGTCGTCACATGGTCGGCAGATCGCTATGGCTATGGCGTCATGGTCGAGATCAATCATGGTAACGGCTATTCGACACGTTATGCGCACAACGCCGAGAATCTTGTCGCTGTCGGTGACGAGGTCAAGAAAGGGCAGGCCGTCGCATACATGGGCGAATCTGGGCGCGCAACCGGGCCAAATCTGCATTTCGAAGTGCTGAAGAACGGTCGCCGCGTCAATCCGGTGAATTTCATCCGCGAATCTTCCAGGTAGCCCGATCCAGGGCATCTGGCCCCCGGGGAACTTGTTAACCCGGAAATCACCCTTATTTGTTCTACCGTATTCCATTTGGAGCGCTGCGCGACTCTCTTAGCTAGTTAGACCGCGCCCAGTTCAGATAGAATAACGGGCTTTGCGTGCCCGGGTTCGGCCGGGCACAGCCCCGAATACTTTGCAGGAGCCTCCGTGGCCAAGTTTTTGACCAGCATCTTCGGCAGTCGCAACCAGCGAATGCTGCGCCAGTACTCAAAGATCGTCAGCAAGATCAATGCGCTCGAGGAGGGCGTGAAGAAGCTCGACGATGCCGCGCTGCGCGCGAAGACCGGAGAATTCAGGCAACGCTACCGGGAAGCTGCGACGCTCGACGAGCTGCTTCCCGAGGCGTTCGCCGTCGCCCGTGAAGCGGCACACCGCGCGCTCGGCCTGCGGCCATTCGATGTGCAGCTGATCGGCGGGATGGTGTTGCACGACGGTAACATCGCCGAGATGCGCACCGGTGAGGGTAAAACGCTCGTCGCAACGCTGCCCGCCTATCTCAACGCGATCAGCGAGAAGGGCGTGCATATTGTCACGGTCAACGAGTACCTGGCGCAACGTGACGCAGACTGGATGCGTCCCGTCTACGAGTTTCTCGGACTCACCGTCGGTGTCGCGAAGAGCGGCCAGACCCAGGAAGATAAACGCGCGGCTTATCAGAGCGACATCACGTACGCGACGAACAATGAACTCGGCTTCGATTATCTGCGCGACAATCTGGCCTTCTCTCTCGCTGACAAGGTTCAGCGCGACACGAATTTTGCGATCGTCGACGAAGTCGACTCGATTCTCATCGACGAGGCGCGCACGCCACTGATTATTTCAGGCCCCGCTGAAGCCAGTACCGACCTGTACGCGCGAATCAACAAACTCGTGCCAAAGCTCAAGCCTCACCACGAGCCCGAAGAGGCCAGCAATTTCGATATTTTCGCCAAGGCCGTTCGGCTGGTCGACGAGAGCGGCATGTCCATTACCGTCGAAGGCGAAGACGGCGAGCGATCGGATGTGATGAGTATCGAACAGGCCGTGGACATCGGCGATTCGAGAGGCGCCGACGTTGTGCTGGTCGAGGAGGGCAAGAAGACAGCATCCTGCAAGCTTGTAAAGCGTGGCGACTACACGATCGATGAAAAGGCGAAACAGGCCTATGTGACCGAAGACGGCAACCAGAAAATCGAGGAATTGATGGTAAAAGGGGGTCTGCTCGCAGAGGGTGAGAGCCTTTACGATGCGGGCAACATTCGCCTGTTGCACCATCTCAACGCCGCGCTGCGCGCGCACGCCATATTCCAGAAGGACGTGGATTACATCGTCAAGGATGGTGAGGTCGTCATTGTCGACGAGTTCACGGGTCGCACGATGCCGGGCCGCCGCTGGTCGGATGGCTTGCACCAGGCCATTGAGGCCAAAGAAAGCGTGTCCATCAAGAGTGAAAACCAGACGGTTGCATCGATCACGTTCCAGAATTACTTCCGCCTGTACAACAACCTTTCGGGCATGACTGGTACGGCAGATACCGAGGCATTCGAATTCCAGCAGATCTACGGGCTCGAGGTCGTTGTGATACCCACGCATCGGGAGATGATTCGTGTTGATTCGCCTGACCTGGTCTACCTGACACAGAAAGACAAGTTCGAGGCGATCATCGAGGACATCTCCGACTGCCGCGAAAGAGGGCAGCCCGTGCTCGTAGGCACCACTTCGATCGAGACCTCTGAACTGCTGTCGTCATTGCTGAAGAAAGGTAATATCGATCACGAGGTGCTGAACGCGAAGCAGCATGAGCGAGAAGCCATCGTCGTGCAGCACGCCGGACGACCCGGCGCCATTACGATCGCAACCAACATGGCAGGCCGCGGCACCGACATCGTGCTGGGTGGCAACCTCGATGCGGAACTCGCCGAAGCTGGTGACGGTGCAGACGTGGAGGCAATACGCGCAGACTGGCAGCAGCGGCACAATGCCGTCATCGAGTCGGGCGGCCTGCACATCATCGGCACCGAGCGCCATGAGTCACGGCGTATCGACAATCAGCTCAGAGGTCGCTCGGGCCGCCAGGGCGACGCAGGCTCGAGCCGTTTCTACCTGTCCATGGAAGATACGCTCATGCGTATTTTCGGCGATCCCGATCGCACGAAGTCTCTCTTGTCACGCGCCGGGATGCGGGAAGGTGAGGCCATCGAGAGCAAACTGTTGTCGCGGCAGATCGAGCGCGCGCAGCGCAAGGTCGAAGCGCATAACTTCGACATACGTAAGAATCTGCTTGAGTACGACGACGTCGCAAATGATCAGCGCAGGGTCGTCTATCATCAGCGTTCCGAACTGATGGAGGCCGAAGAAATCGAGGAATCGGTTGCTGCGATTCGCGAAGAAGTTATCGCGAATACGGTACAGATGCATATACCGCCCGGCAGCCTCGAAGAGCAGTGGGACACTGAAGGGCTGAGCGCCGCACTCGAGTCCGATTTTGGCCTGCATCTGGATATCGATCGATGGGTCCGTGAGGACAAGACGCTGAACGAGGAGGGCATTCTCGAGCGATGTATTGCCGAGAGTGACAAAGCCTACAAAGCCAAGGAAGAATCGATCGGCAGCGAACTGATGCGCAACGTCGAAAAGCAGGTGATGCTGCGGCAGCTCGATCTGCATTGGAAAGAGCATCTTGCCGGAATGGATCACCTGCGGCAGGGCATCGGGCTGCGTTCCTACGCGCAGAAAAACCCGAAGCAGGAATACAAGCGCGAGGCGTTCGAGATGTTTGGCGCCATGCTCGAACAGGTCAAGCACGACACGGTCAGCATTCTGACGCGCATTCGGGTGCAGGCCGAAGAGGACCTGGACGATTCGGCAGAACGCCAGCGCGCCGCCGAAGCGATGCGGTATCAGCACGCTCAGGCATCGGCGCTCGGAGGACAGGCTCCGCAAGGCCAGTTGCGGGCCGGGCAGGGCCAACAAGCTGCTCCCCCACCACCGCCCGAGCCGTTCAAGCGCGAGAGCCGTAAGGTCGGCCGCAATGAGCCGTGTCCCTGCGGCTCCGGCAAGAAATACAAGCAGTGTCACGGCAAGCTCAGCTGAGCAAGGTTGGCAATGAAGCATTTTCACGTCGCTGCCGGCATCTTGCGCGACGC
>Ga0316201_10002335_pt1 | contig 13462 bp, 13 predicted proteins | sample CS6wburrow_MG_FD_204516 | JGI IMG/M metagenome (GOLD analysis project Ga0316201, IMG submission 204516) | Coastal sediment microbial communities from Delaware Bay, Delaware, United States - CS-6 worm burrow | ecosystem: Environmental > Aquatic > Marine > Coastal > Sediment | place: USA... | reverse complement strand
AAACCCCACAGTAGCTCTCTTAATATATTATGTGCTCGATGGCCGATGAGAACCTGTTCGTTCGACAAAACGCGTCAGCGTTTTGGGCGTCGCAGCGCAGCGGAGACGGGGCAACGCCCCGAACATCGCCCCCCAGGCGATGTGAGCCCATCCTGTCGGATAACCCTCACACCACACCCAAACCCCACAGTAGCTCTCTTAATATATTATGTGCTCGATGGCCGATGAGAACCTGTTCGTTCGACAAAACGCGTCAGCGTTTTGGGCGTCGCAGCGCAGCGGAGACGGGGCAACGCCCCGAACATCCTTGTCCGCCGTCAACAACAGAGCATGGCGTTCGTTTGTTTGTCGCAGTACGTCATCGTCATTGATCCCTGGGTCTAATTCAGCAACATAGAGGACCTCGTGGCCTTCCTTGCGCAATCAGGCTGAGCGTTGCCATTGCCGCAATCTCTGGAATGATCAGTACGGGTGATCGTTAGGCGGCAGAATCTGCGCCCGGGTATACCACATCCGCGTGCAATGCCTTCGCTGCAAAAGCAAGCGCGGCCTGAATCGCCTCAGGTGTCAGGCGTGGGTGAGCGGCCAAAATCTGCTCAGCGGTCTCGCCCGCCCCCAATTGTTCCAGGATCAATTCCACAGTAATTCGAGTGCCAGCGATGATGGGTTTACCCATCATTACATTGGGATTGGATTCGATACGACCGCCCATGGCTTGCTCCTATGTGTTTATCCACCAAACTATATGATCTCACGCAAGCTGCGCACAATTGTCTGCTAAGACAATAATCGTTAGCCATCCTCATAAGTTTAACAAGCTCCTTCGGATAGGCGATCCTAACGGTTTCAATGTCCTTGGCATCAACTGATCCTGATAGGGTGCAAACATTTGGAATAACCGTAGATATTGTTAATTGGAAATATTACTGAGATTATATGCGCGCGATCCCCAACGGCATCCGATTTTTTCATCTGCAGTAATCTGTCGCCCACAATATTAAGATCTCTTCGCAAAAGATAATCGTTGTTACCGTGGAATCCTACCGTTACCGCGACATGGCACGATGTTGCCTATCATGGACTGCGTAAGAACGACTGTCGATGGGAGTAAAATCCAGAGACAGGGCAAAACAGCATCAGTAGTAAACCGCGCGTCGGGCTGCTGCCCCTCAACCGCTAAGATTATTGGGAGCCAAGTGGAGAAAGCTGCCAGGAACCCAGCGTGACCAAATCGTGACACACTTCAGTCAACTCCAGTCCATTTCAGTCACTTTCAGTCAATATTACACGGGGCCTGGCGGCGTAAGCTGTTGATTAATATGAGCTCATATAGAGGGCGTGGCTTTCGCAACGCGAAGGTCGGAAGTTCGATCCTCCTCGGCCCACCAAAACCCTCTATAAGAATGAACAAGTTACGAATATATCTTTTTGACTTCCGCTTCCTTCGTTTCCTCAGCGTGACCAGCTTGTGACTCACTACTTTCCAGAAGTGTGACCGCCGCTGCTTCTAACCCTCCTGGATCCCTGCTTTGAGTGCTTTTAAGAACTGGAGACATGCCTCAAAGGCACCCCCGGTCACTGCATAGATGCCCATCATATCTTCGACTAAACGATATCGTTTCTGGTTATCAGTTTCACGGTCGAGTATCTCAAGGATAACCTTCCTGGTCCCGGGCGACATTATCGCTGCTATATCCCGGCCCAGTAGTCGCGCACCTGCTCGCTCGTAGTCAAAATCATCGTCGGCAAGCAGGTCTGGATGCTCTTCGACCAAACGTTCACGATTGCCCGCATCCAGATAGTTACGCATGAGGAAGGCCAGATCACCCGCGTCCTTGCTGCCCTGAGGTGATCGCTCATTCCATGCGATGATCTTCAAAACAGCCAGCCCGGCGGGGGTCGCAAACGGAATATCAAGTACCGGGTCGGACTTGAGTCTCACCGTCTGCGCATTTCGGTAAGCATCCTCAAATCCCAACACATTCATCCTTACGCTATGGTCAGGCGGCCAGCTAATTTCTTTATTGGCAAGTACCAGCGGACCGAACGGCACGATATCGATCGGCAGATCACTCTTGTATAAAACTCTTTGCGCTGATTGTGTTGGTTCAAATTGGCCAGTGGCTGTCAGTCCGTCCTTCAGGGCATTGAATTCCTCCCAGTCAGCCACCTCCACCCCTAGGTCGATATCAGCGGTGGCACGCCTGATTGCGATACCATGTCCATAACTCAAAATCATGTCTCTTGCCGTTGCTCCTACCACAAAGTAATGGATATGCCTCGCGCCAGCCACGCTCGCAATGGCGCCGAGGGTTTCCACCAGCGCGGGATCAATTCTCCCGCATAAGTCCAGCAAGCTCCTGCTCATAAATGATCCTTGCGGTTTCGAGATTCCGGGCATCGCCTGTTGCAAGCAAATCGGCGTAGATCAGCAATGGCGGCACCAACTCCGGGTGCGGCCAGTCGAATTCGAACTGCCAAAAAGCGTCCAGGACTTCGGCATCGCCATCCGGGTCTTTCTTCAGCTTGTTGGTGAGTAACAGTTGCCCCGGCTTTACCCGTGTATAAATGGTTGCCTGCTCCGGCTTCAGATACCTCGTCAGTTTTGCCGCCGCCACTTCCCCGCCCCAGTAGGCCTGGACATTGTGGAGCACTGCGTGTTCCCACCAGTCACGATCAACTGCCCTGTAACGCCCCAAAACCAGCTTGGGCCGCAGCAATTCCGGGTAGGTAGTGACCCAGCGCTCGATCAGCTTCTCTTTGTTGGTCAGCCTGCGCCCCCGCTTGCCCATATCCACCAGGTAACCCAGCGCTTTCAAATCGGTGATTACCCATCCCACCGTGCCTAACGCGACATTGGCTGCCCTTGCAATATCGCGATAGGGTGCGTTTACGAGATCGGGATGACAGAGCAGTGCAAAGAGCACTTTCAGGCCCATCGGCTGGAAGGCGCGGGTGGGTGGTTTCCGATGGGGCTTTTCGATCGGTTTATTGCCTTTGATGTAGACATACACCGGCGGCTCATTGAGGTAGGCATTGCCCGCCACATCCAGAAACGGCATATCCATCGCCTTCAGACGTTCCGCCATCTTTGGATTCACATAGTCCGTAACGATCAGCCCTTTTTGTGGGAATCGCTGCAACTGGTGAACCGCCATCCCGAGGATGGCTTGGTTGAGCCGGGTCTTGACCTTCACGATAAACTGCCGGTCGACTCCGGGCGCATCCAGGCGCAGCAAGGCATCGGCCTGGCGGCCAGCGTTGTCGGTGACCTCTTCGACCTCAACGACCATCTGCAGCCCCGTGGCGTGATGGAACGCCTCCAGAGCGGTTCGCAAGAGTTGGGCCTCTCGGTAGGCTCTTTTTCCTGTGGGGGCGTCCATTACTGCGTACATCTAATCTGCCTGTTCATTTATACTGAACATATCGTTATAATGTACACATGTCAATCTTATTGTCCCGCGATTGGACCAGAAGCAGCCTGAATATTAAGCGGCTTGTCCGGCAAATTGAGCCTCAAGCTGCGCAAGTGACTGGCGACCAGTGGAGAAAGCTGCCAGGAACCCACCGTGACCAAATCGTGGCACACTCAAGTCATTTCCTGTCCAATCCAGTCACATTCAGTCAAAAGTACGCCGGGCCGGTGCACAGCTATTGATTTAAATAGTCTCATACTCCCAGCGGTGAGGTATGCCCTGCTCTGAGAGAAAGCGCGCGAGGATCTGATTGTGATAGCGGCACTCGGTGGCAGTGGCGAACAGTATGTAATCCCTTGCAGCCAACCTGAGTTGCAGGAACTTGCCCTCCAGCGACGCGGAATCTTCCATCGGGGTCGGATAGGTCCGAATCAGGGTGTGCATACCGTCTCTCCTTTGCAGCCTCATTGGTGCCGCGGCCCCACACGCAAACAAAAACCGGAAGATAACCGGCCGACCATAGGTCCCCGCAGCGGCGCCGACGTGCTAGATTTAAGATCATGACCGCAACGCATGAATCCTGCTTCCACGAGCAGCTCGCACACAAGAAAGTGCAGTGCACCTTGTGCCCGCACGACTGCCGCATCCCTAACAACGGGCGCGGCGCCTGTCGGGACTGCGGCACCACCGTCGACGCGGTGGGCATGAGCGAGGTCTGAATGCAGAAATTCTTGATCATCGCCGGCCTCTCGCTCCTGATCGTGGGACTCCTGTGGGCGTGGCTCGGCAAGCTGCCAATTGGCCGCCTGCCGGGCGACATCGTGGTCGAGCGGGGCGGCTTCCGCTTCTACTTTCCCGTGACCACCGCGGTTCTTCTGAGCCTGGTTGCCAGCCTGCTCTACTGGCTCTTTCGCAGGTAAGTCTGTCAATCAGCGCTCAACTGTGATCAGGTCGTTCTTATGTGATTCATACATTTAGCATGCTGATCAGCGCCGGAACTGGTTGCTGATTTACAAGTTAAGACGCCACCTCTGAGCCTAATGCGCCAGCGTTGTGGCCGTCGTAGCGCAGCGAAGACGGGGCAACGACCCGAACATCGTCCTTAGGTGGCATGAGCCTGTACCGCCTTATTTTGCATATATAACAATGTCTTATATTGACGCCTCGGCTTGCATTTCTATGTTTTTACCTTGTATCCAAGCATGAATTGAATTTCCGCATTCAACACCCACCCTTACCAGACCGTCGCCATAAGGCGTGTTGCTCTAATACAACAAAATAGAACACTACCGATAAAAGTTTTTTATTACGTATGTTTAGGCATTTGTAGACGTTGTAAAAACGAGTCACCTGTGCTTTAGTTACTTTAGACTTACTGTGAGGTTTGGGTCGGATCAGCCTGATACATCGGGTTTTTTCGTATTTTCGCCAAAAACATTTGAGCGAGAGGGCACGGTAAGCGTATGTCGATAGTGTTGTTTGGTTGCACAAAATGCTACTTCACTGAATCCTTCGAGGGAGGAATTATGTTTAATCCAAATAAGTTATGGCTGGTCCTGCTTTCATCTTGCGCTCTCATCTTCAGCAGTGCTTCGGTGCAAGCGGGTGTCAAAATCACAGATGAAAAATCAGGAACGGTAGTGGACCTGGGCGGTCGACTGCAGTATCTGACCCTGTTCAACGATGGCTCGTTCGATAACGATGTCGAGTACAAGGTACGGCGCGCCCGTATACGCCTGGGTATTACACCCCATCCCTGGTGGAGTATGTTTCTGCAGACGGAGTTCTCCGATGACGATGTCAATTCGGGAGGCGATGTCCGTATGATCGATGCCTTTATCACCTTCAAACCAAGAGACTGGTTCCAGTTGATCGGTGGTGAACGCATGGCACCAGCCTCGCGTCAGAACCTGACCAGTTCAGGCGCCCTGATGACTGTCGATCGCCCGGGGAGCAACAATTACACGCTGACCTGGGGTCTGCGCGGACAGACTCAGTTTAATAACAGTGCGATATCAGGTACGCGCGGTGGAAGCGTCGGCGATGTCTCGGTTCGTGACCTGGGTGCTACATTATTTGGTTCGACGTCGACCAGTGAAAAACTGCACTTCAAGTACTACGCTGGCGTGTCCGATGGTTCTACGGCAAGAACCAGCGATGAAGAAAGGTTTACGCTGCGTGCGCAAGTCAATTACGGTGACGCCGAACCCGGTTATTTCGGCCTGTCCACCTATCTCGGCAAGAAACAGACCCTCGGCTTCGGCGCCGCCTATGACACACAGTCGGATTTTGCCGCAGACAGTGTGACCGGCCAGTCTGTTGACTATAAGTACTGGACGGTCGACGCTTTTGCGGAACAGCCCATTGGGCCTGGGACGGTGACATTCGAGGCCGCTTACAGTGATCTCGATCTCGACGATACCCAGAATCCGCTGGGCAACAGCATCGGCGATCCGCTCAGCGGCGGGGTGAATGCCGACCAGACGCAGGGTAGCGGCTACTATGCACAGACCGGTTATTACATCAATAAATGGCAGCCCTGGTTCCTGTACGAAGACTGGGACGCCGATGGCAATAACGATGCCGGTGACTGGAGCGCGTATCGGGTTGGCTTGAGCTATTTCTTCGCAGGGCATAACGCCAACGTCAAAGTCGGATACGAGAATACCGACAACAAAACACCCGGAGCGAACGATATCCAGACCTTTGTCCTGGGCGCTTATATCACATTCTGAGCAGCATACGTTCTGAGTACCCCGTCAGTGCGGCAGAGGGTTTTCCACCCTCTGCCGTTTTTTTCGTTATACTGAGGACTCTCCGCTCAGCCCGGCTTTGAGTTATGACAGCAAAATCATTGATATATTTCATGATTATTTCCCTGGCCACGGTTATGGCTGTGCCGACATCGGCGGCGGACGATTCCGATTCACCTTCGCTGGAAACATTCGAAAACCGGTACCAAGACATTATCGAGAAAACCAGGCAGGGGAAACTGCCGGAAACGACCGCTTCCCAGGCCAGGGATCTGCGTCTTTCGGTAAAAAAGGATCTTATCTTCCTGGATGCGCAGGTACAGGTGTACGAACTCGAGGTAAAGGAAACGAGTGGAGAACGCCAGGATCGAGCCGTACAACATATCATCAACCTGAGCGCCAAACGTGAGCGCTTGTTGATCGATGCCGTCCACAAGCTGGATGGCATGTCGGATGGTTCAGTGACCGAAATACCCGTGTTGTCGACCGTTGAACAAGGCAAACTTGATGCCGATAATCCCCAGGGATTCGGGTCCATCCGCATCACTGTTGAACCCGAGGATATCTCGGAACCCGATTGGGATTGAGGCCTGGCCAGGCAACACATACAGGGCTGTTTGCTCATTTCCCACCGTGCAGCAGCGCAGGTACTGACGAACGCGTGTCTGCACAGGGTTAAACGGGCGCAGGAGCAATCGTTCACGGTCGCTGCCCATTAAAGGGAATGGCGCTGACTTAAGTCGAACAGCGCGTCCGGTGGATTACGGCACAAACTGCGCGCCTAATCCACCCTACATCGATTATGGTACCGACTAAGTAAGTGCCATTGCCATTAAAGGATTAAAGGGCAGTGCGTAATCCCTAGGGAATCTCACCCTAACAGCGGTTGCGTCTTCAGGCGCAAGGATTCAGAAAAAGAGACCGGTCTGTCATGCCTAAAAAGATACTCGTGGTCGATGACAAAGCGAATATCGTTCTTTCGCTGGAATTTCTGATGAAACAGGCGGGCTATGATGTGCGTACTGCCAGTGATGGTGAGGAGGCGCTCGCGGCTATCGATGCTGATCCGCCTGATCTGATTCTGCTCGATGTGAATATGCCCACGAAAAACGGTTTTGAAGTCTGTGAAACGGTCAGAGCCAGAAACGAATGGTCGCACATCCGCATTATTATGCTGACTGCCCATGGTCGTGATATTGAGCGCGAAAAGGGACTGGCACTCGGTGCCGATGATTATCTCACGAAACCCTTTGCTATCCGGGAAGTCGTTTCCAAAGTACAGGAATTACTGGAGCAATCGTGAGTCTTATCCAGGTTCTCCTTTAATTATCCAATCCCGCTTGTCTTCCGGACCAGTTTCAGTGTTGCGGCAAGGCCTGCATAAAACGATTATGGGCCCCTTGCCATACCTTGCACCTGAGCCAAAGTATGGTGCAATCTTTACACAATTGTTCGTTTCCGCCGCCCTAAAAAGGCATCGCGGGTACGGGCCGGGCTCCAGCAAGTATCGCCATGTCGCTGCGTAAGAAATTCTGGCTTGGTTTTATTCCCGTTGCCGCACTCGGTTTGGCGCTGGTTGCTGCCGGCCTTGTATTTGTGGTCGGCGGTGGCAGCGATGCAGCAGACCGCCTGCCCGGTTTACTTGGTTTTCTCGTTATCGGCGGTGGCCTGGTGCTGTTGCTGCTGCTGATCTGGGTATTGACCGATGTGGCACTGCTAAGGCCGCTGCAAAGTATCGAGCGTGGTGCGGAACTCATCGTGCACGGCAATACCGCCCATGCTCTGGATCTGCCGCCGCGGCACGCACTTGCACGCCTGCAAAACAACGTCCAGGAACTTGGTGACAGCCTGCACAATGCGCGCATGGAGGTGGCGAGGGCGGTAGAGACTGGTGCCGCGCGAACAGAGTTGCAGAAGCAACGCCTGGAGACGATTCTCAGAGAACTCGATACCGGGGTTATCGTTTGTGATGCCGAGGGTCGTGTTCTGCTCTACAACCAGGCCGCCCTGAGCGCGCTGGGCAGCAATGTTCAAATCGGATTGGGGCGTTCCATATTTCAAATGTTTGCACGTCGCCCTTTGCAGCATACACTGGATACACTGACGGCCAGAACCAGCGCACCTGATTCGGAAGATCTCGAACAGGAAAGTGAATTCGCCTGCGTCACCCGCAGTGGCGATTCACTGTTACATTGCAGGATGTCCCTGATACCGGTGGCAGATAAGGTTGAGCGGGGATTCGTGATTGCTTTCGATGATATTACCCACCGGCTGGATGATTTGCGCAAGCGGGACCAGTTGCTGCGTAAGGCGCTCGATGGCATGCGCTCGCCGCTGGCCAATCTGCGCGCTGCCGCGGAGAATCTTATTGCCTTTCCGGATATGGAGGTAGCGGCGCGCAATGGATTCGTGGCTGTGGTTGGCGAGGAAAGTGAGGTACTGACACAGCATCTGAGCGCACTGCTGGAGGAACACAAGTCTATGCTTGGCGGTCAATGGGTACTGACCGATGCCTATTCGACCGACCTGGTTACTGCAACCCAGCGTCGTTTACAGAGCAGGGACGGTCCGAAGATCACCATGACCGGCTTACCCCTGTGGCTGCACATTGACAGCTGTGCCACCGTGGTGCTGCTGGAGCATCTGCTGCGCCGCGTTGCGGATTATACCGGTGCGTCGAAGTTTGACATTGAAGCCCTGTTGGGTGACGACCGTGTTTATATGGATATTATCTGGCAGGGTCAGCGTATTCCTGACGCAGAGATCGCCGACTGGATGGATGATCTTCTAACAGATGCCATGGGCTCGGCGACGGTCGGCGACATCATCGCCGTGCATGACAGCAACCTTTGGAGCCAGAAACACCAGCGTGACGGTTACGTGGTGTTACGACTCCCATTGCCTGCCTCTCAGCGGCAGTGGCAGAAACCGCGCGAAAAGTTACCACCGCGTCCGGAATTCTATGACTTTGAACTCGCCAGCGGGGCGCTGGCCATGGTGCAAAACGCCGATCAGCCGCTGGACACACTGGAATACGTCGTCTTCGATACAGAGACCACCGGCCTGAATCCCGGTGGCGGCGACGAGATTATTTCCGTCGCGGCACTCAGAATAGTAAACAGTAGAATCCTCAGTGGCGAAACCTTCGACCAACTGGTAAACCCCGGCCGGGCCATTCCCAAGAGTTCGATTCGCTTCCACGGAATTACCGCGGACAAGGTTCATGACAAGCCGCCCATACAAGTCGTGCTGCCACAGTTAAAAACATTCGTCGGCGACGCTGTACTCGTCGCGCATAATGCCGCCTTCGATATGAAATTCATCCAGCTTAAGGAAGCCGACTGCGGACTTAAATTCGACAACCCGGTACTCGATGTGCTTCTTTTATCCGTGTTTCTGCACGACCATATTGCAGACCACACCCTTGATGGTATGGCAAACCGGCTCGGCGTCGAGGTCTCCGGACGGCACACCGCATTGGGTGATTCAATGGTGACAGCCGAGATTTTCCTGCGACTGATAAAACTGTTGCAGGCACGTGGCATTACCACCCTGGGTCAGGCCCTGGAGGCTTCGGAAAAGATCGTACAGGTTCGCAGACAGCAGGCACAGTTCTGAGAGAGAGTGAATGAAAAACGCTCAGATGCCCGACAAAGCACAACAAGCAAGCGCGTATTCTGCTGAGAAACGCCGCCGTGAACGGCTTGTGGTGGTGGTGATAGCCGGATTTCTCGCACTCAACTTTCCGATGTTATCAGTGTTCGATGTGCAACGGCTGTTGTTTGGAATCCCGCTTTTGTATTGGTATCTTTTTGGCATCTGGTTTGGATTTCTGATCGCTGTAGCGCTGATTCTGGAACGACGTACGCGTTCCATCGATGCTCCGGAGCACGGAGACTGAACGTGCTGGAAAGTCAGACAGTCCTGCTGATTGCCGCGCTGTATCTCGGGATCCTGTTCGCTATCGCCTACTTCGGCGACAAACGTGCCGATGTCGGGCGATCAATAATTGCCAACCCTTATATCTATGCACTGTCGATAGCGGTGTACTGTACCGCCTGGACATTCTATGGCAGTGTCGGGCGTGCCGCCAGCAGTGGTGTGGGCTTCCTTCCCATCTATCTCGGCCCGACGCTGATGGCGGCGTTGTGGTGGCTGGTGATGCGAAAAATAATTCGCATCACCAGGGAACACCGCATTACATCGATTGCTGATTTTATCGGTTCGCGTTATGGCAAGAGCGCCTTCCTCGCTGGCCTGGTGACGGTCATCGCGGTTATCGGCATCATGCCGTACATCTCACTGCAACTTAAAGCTATCGCTACCAGTTACCAGATTTTGCAGAACTATCCAGGCCCGACCCTGCCCGTTTCAGGTGGTACAACACCGGTCTGGTCAGATACCGCTTTCTACGCGGCGCTGCTGTTGGCCGCCTTCAGCATACTGTTCGGCACACGACATATCGATGTCGCCGAACGTCACGAAGGTATGGTGGCAGCGATCGCCTTTGAGTCCATCATCAAACTGCTGGCCTTTATTTCAGTCGGCATCTTTGTGACATTCGGGATTTTCGATGGCCCGGGAGATCTGTTTACCCGTGCCGCCGCGGATCCCGAACTAAAGAAGCTCATGAGTCTGGAAGGCATGGGCAACGATTATGCCGGCTGGTTCTCACTGACATTTCTCGCCATGATGGCCATCATGTTCCTGCCCCGACAGTTCCAGGTTGCCGTGGTGGAAAACGTCAATGAAGATCACCTGAGAAAAGCAGCCTGGTTGTTTCCGCTGTATCTTCTGTTGATCAATCTGTTCGTGTTACCGATTGCGCTGGGCGGCGACATGCTGTTTTCGTCAGCCGGCCAGCTGGTCGATCCGGACACCTATGTACTCACCATTCCGATTCACCAAGGGCGTGAGACGCTGGCGCTTTTCGTATTCATCGGCGGGCTATCAGCCGCAACAGGCATGGTAATCGTGGCTACCGTGGCACTGTCCACCATGGTGAGCAACGACCTGGTTATCCCTGCACTGTTACGTATCCGCAGCCTGGGCCTGGCGGAAAGCAGGGATCTGAGCGGCCTCCTGCTGGGCATACGCCGCGGCACTATCCTGTTTGTCCTGCTGATGGGTTATGTGTATTTCCGTCTGATTGGAGAGTCTTACGCCCTGGTCACTATCGGTCTGGTGTCTTTTGCAGCGGCGGCTCAGTTCGCGCCGGCCATTCTGATCGGTATCTACTGGAAAGGGGCAAGCCGTGCCGGAGCAGCTGCAGGCCTGCTGGGCGGATTTATCGTCTGGGCCTACACCTTGTTGTTACCGGCTTTTGCGCGCTCCGGCTGGCTGGCGGACGGTTTCGTGAACAACGGCCTGTTCGGGGTGGAACTGTTGCGGCCTTACCAGCTGTTCGGTCTGCAGGGCCTGGATGCCGTTTCGCACTCGGTGTTCTGGAGCATGTTGGTCAATATCAGTTGTCTTGTCGGCATCTCATTGTTCACCCGCCAGAGCCTGATCGAACGCATGCAGGCCGCGGAGTTTACCAATGTGTATACCATCGGCAGGAAGATGGGGGCATACCGTTGGGGCGGTACCACGACGGTCGGGGAACTGCGCAGCCTGGTGGCACGGTTTCACGGCCCGGAAAGAACAGCAAGGGAATTCGAGACTTACGCAACCCGTATGCAGACTACCCCACAACAACTGAATCCTGATCCGGCTTTCATACAGTTCATCGAACGCCTGTTAGCGGGTGCCATAGGGGGTGCTTCAGCGCACGTGATGGTGTCTTCTGTGGTCGAGGGTGAGCTTGTCAGTATTGAGGACGTCATGGAGATTCTCGACGAGACGTCGCAGGTCATGGAATACAGCCGTGAGCTGGAACATAAATCCAGGGAACTGGAGGCGGTGACCGCGGATCTGCGTAACGCCAACCGACGGCTCCAGGAACTGGATAAACTCAAGGATGAATTCGTTGCCACTGTCAGTCACGAACTACGCACACCGCTGACCTCCATCCGCTCTTTCTCGGAAATCCTGCTGGATAACCCTGACCTTGAACTGGCGCAGCGCCGGGAATACCTGCGGATTGTAGTAAAGGAAAGCGAGCGCCTGACGCGGCTGATCAATCAGGTTCTGGATCTGGCGAAGTTCGATGCGGACCGGATGGAGTGGCATATCCAGTCACGGGATCTGAATGTCCTGGTGCAGGAGGCTGTATCCGCAGTCAGTCAGATCTTCAACGAGCACGGCATAGAGACCGCTGTCGAGCTGGGCACGGAACCCTGCATAGCCGAAGTCGACGGCGACCGTATCATCCAGGTACTTATCAATCTATTGTCCAATGGAGCAAAATTCTGCGATCCGACCCATGGACGGGTCAGCCTGAAATTGATAGCCGGGAGTGACCATTTCCGCATTGAGGTCGAAGATAATGGCCCCGGCATCCCTTCAGAACAACTCGACAGGGTTTTTGACAAGTTTCACCAGATAGCTGAGCGGCAAAACGAAGATTCAAAAGGGACCGGTCTCGGCCTGGCAATCTGTCAGCGTATCATAGAGCATCATGGTGGCAGGATATGGGCGGAGTCCTCTCCCGAATGGGGTGCACGTTTTATCCTGCAACTGCCGGCCCGTCAGGGCGCAGGGAAATCTTAGCGTGGACTAGAAAATATCGCCGGTAAACTCGGTCCTCACGCGATTATTCAGTTCATCGATGGCAACCAGTGCTGCGACCAGCATGTCCTTTTCGCGCTCAGACAGTGCGTCTGGCGGGACATAGGGGCCCACCTGTTTATGCTCCAGAAAATCGTTTACCTGTTGGCGCAATATCAGGTGCGTGATGTGGTGAAATGCGCCGGACAGATAATCCTGCTCATTGCTTTCCAGAACCCCGTTTTCATGCAGCCTGTCAATGCGGGTGAGTGTGGAGGTCGCCATGATTCCCTCACGCAAAGATAAAAGCCGGATACACTCTACCAGTGGAAGCAGGCCATGGTACTTCAGGTTCAGCTTGCCTTTGTTTGGACCTCGCGTATTGTCTGGTATCAGGCGGTGAAACAGCCCCAGAGCAACACCGTGGCCCTCCTGTACACGTTCCATTTCGCGCAGAAAACCCGGGTATTTGCGCGCCCGCCCGGTTACATAGCTGCGCAACCTGGCTGCAAACCGCCCGTCGCCGTAGACCGGGCTGAAATCAAAGAAAATATCCGCCAGCCGCAGGGTATTCGAATTCGGCTTGCTGAACCAGCCGTTGACCTGCTGGTACCACTGGACGATATGTTTGCGCCACAGCGGATT
>Ga0316201_10002334_pt1 | contig 13463 bp, 10 predicted proteins | sample CS6wburrow_MG_FD_204516 | JGI IMG/M metagenome (GOLD analysis project Ga0316201, IMG submission 204516) | Coastal sediment microbial communities from Delaware Bay, Delaware, United States - CS-6 worm burrow | ecosystem: Environmental > Aquatic > Marine > Coastal > Sediment | place: USA... | reverse complement strand
AAATACGATATTAACATTATGGAGTATTTCTGATGATGTGACAGCAGACTTTGTTATCCGTTTTTTAAGAAGGCAGGTTATGGGACAAGTAGAGGCTTTGACGGAGCGCGAGTTTTTAAAAAGGGGAAAACCTTACAAGGTTCCTGCGTATTGGGCAGCGTTTGTGTTGTATGGCGTTTAATCCTGGAAACGACAAACCTGACAGGTTTTAAAAACCTGTCAGGTATAAAGATCACAGATTCTTACACTGCGCGGCTATCCTCATCCGTAACGCATTGAGTTTTATAAACCCTTCCGCATCCTGTTGATTATAGGCCCCTTCATCATCTTCAAAAGTCGCAATACTGGTATCAAAGAGACTGTTGCTTTCAGAAACGCGCCCCGTCACAATCACATTACCCTTGTAGAGTTTTAAACGGACTTTACCGTTAACATCAACTTGCGAAGCATCAATCATATCTTGCAACAACTTGCGTTCTGGACTCCACCAGTAGCCGTTATAAATCAAAGTCGCATAACGTGGCATTAATTCGTCTTTCAAATGCGCCACTTCACGATCTAAAGTAAGGGATTCTATAGCCCGGTGGGCTTTGAGTATCACCGTACCCCCAGGGGTTTCGTAGCACCCTCGCGATTTCATGCCCACATAACGGTTTTCAACCAAATCCAGTCGTCCAATCCCGTTTTCCCCCGCGACTTGATTTAAATAAGCCAACACTTGAGCCGGTGTCATGACTTGCCCGTCGATTTTGATAATATCGCCTTTAGCAAATTCTAATTCTAGCGTTGTTGGTTTATCAGGGGCCTTTTCGGGGGAACGTGTCCAACGCCAGATATCCTCATCAGGTTCTGCCCACGGATTTTCAAGGATGCCCCCTTCATAAGAAATATGCAGCAAATTGGCATCCATTGAATAAGGCGATTGTTTGCCGCGCTTCATTTCAATCGGAATACTATGCTGCTCCGCGTAGGCTAAAAGTTTTTCGCGTGAATTCAAATCCCATTCACGCCAAGGGGCTATGATTTTAACATCCGGTTTGAGGGCATAAGCGCCTAATTCAAAACGCACTTGATCATTGCCCTTACCTGTGGCCCCATGCGAAATGGCATCTGCCCCAGTTTGATTCGCAATATCCACTAAATATTTAGCAATTAAGGGACGCGCAATGGAAGTGCCGAGCAAATATTCGCCTTCATAAATGGCGTTGGCGCGAAACATCGGATAAACGTAATCGCGCACAAATTCTTCGCGCAAATCTTGGATATAAATCTCTTTAACACCAAAGGTTTGCGCTTTAGCACGGGCAGGCTCAAGTTCCTCACCTTGCCCAATGTCCGCAGTAAACGTCACCACTTCACAGTGGTATTCATCTTGTAACCATTTGAGAATAATAGAAGTATCCAAACCGCCCGAATAGGCGAGTACCACTTTTTTAATATCAGCCATGTCAGTTATCAGTTATCAGTTATCAGTTATCAGTTATCAGTTATCAGTTATCATCAATTATCAAAAGCCGTTGCAAAACGGCACAGTTTCTTGGGAACAGGGTATCAAAATGAGTTTGGCAAGAGGCTCATCAATTATCAACGCTCAGTGGATTTGATCATGCCAAGCAATCAGATTTTTGACCAATTCTTGCGAAATGTGATCAAAATGGTTGCCATATCCAACTGCAGTGTTGGCTTCTTTCACTTTTCCATTAATGGCGAGTTGAATAATGTTTTCAGCTTCATAATGAAATTCATTGTGTAAGTGGATAACCGGTTGATAATGTTCGTATGTGTTGAGTATGTCAGCTTGTTCTTTAAGCCACTGTCCAAATTGACAATGTTCAGCATCAATATCATATTCACTTTTACCACTATCAATAATTTCACGCAATCGCTTTTTCCAAGCGGTATGTACGACAATTGCTTGATAAAGGGTATTAGCAATTTGACTCATAAGCGTTTTTCTCGTGTGCTTTAAGTTTTGTAATGGCGCATTGTTTTTTCCCCTTGTCCAGTTTTAAATGTTGACTGTTATCAAATATCACTTCAAAATCAAGCTGGATTTTCCTATTAGGCCATTCCAAAAAAATAAAATACCCAAAACAACCACACGACTCTAAGCATACAAATCTTATGTCACAAACTGTCTGCTCACGCTTCGCGCAGAGCGGCAGAGAATGAAAGAAGATTGATTAAAGGTGTGGGTATTTTAATTTTTTGGAGTTACCTTATTAAACAGTCAATAACGGCGTTATGATAAAAAATAGTCATCATTTTAATAGACTTCATAGGGTTTATCGGGGTGTTGACTCTTCCTGATAATTGTTCATTATTTCCTTGCTCATAATGACTTTTAGCGTCATTCAATTCCATTAGAACCGATTATTTCCTTATGTCGTAATTCGCCTTGAATTTATTCTTCCAATAGCAGACGCATCACATCGACCTTCATCCAATAAAAAATTATCCAAACAGCATCATAAAACAAATTTTGGCAGATTGTAAATTTAATTCGTTTATCCGAGTAATTTGCTACGCTGAACGACGTTTCGTTGTACTTGAGTAATGCATTGTACTTAGGCGGAAATTGAATAATGACTATGATGACATCACAGCGTTTGACTTGCACCCATCCACACGGTACCCATAACATCGCTTACACCCAATGGGGAGAAGCTGATAATCCACAAGTCTTGTTTTGCGTACATGGTTTTACGCGCAACAGTCGGGATTTTGATGAGTTAGCGGCCGCTCTCGCTTCGGATTATCGCGTCTTATGTCCTGATCTTGTTGGACACGGCCACAGTGATTGGTTAAGCCATCCAAAAGATTACCAATATTCCCAATATCTCGCAGATATGTTAGGCTTATTAGCGCATTTGAATTTGAGCAGCGTCAATTGGCTTGGCACTTCAATGGGGGGATTGATTGGCATGTCGTTAGCCGTGCAGCCTCAATCACCCATTAAACGTTTAATACTTAACGATATAGGGCCCGCTATTCCTAAAAAATTAATAGGGTTTTTTAATCTCTTTAAACAACCACAGCACATCTTTAGCAGCTTGTTTGAAGTTGAACAATTTTTGCGCGGTTATGCTCAAGTCGGCCAATTAACGGATGCTCAATGGCAACATCTGATCCAACATAGTACACGAATTGCCGAAGAGGGCAGCTATCGTCTCGCATTTGATTCTCATATTTTTAAACTATTTCAATCTATTACAAAGAAAAATGTCGATTTGTGGTCAATTTGGGAAGCCGTATCTTGTCCCGTATTATTGTTACATGGCAAACAGTCAGCACTCTTAACAACAAAAACCATTACCCGAATGCGAGTGAGTCATCCTAACATGCAAGTCATCACATTTCCGGGGATTGGACATGCGCCCGCTTTGATGGATCAAGAACAAATTAAAATTATTAAGCAATGGTTGCGAATGCATGGGGCTTGCCACCACCATGCTAAAAGAGCGAAACCCTAGCGGGTTATAAGTCGAATTTTGATATCGATGCTTGAGGTTTAAGCCAGCCAGCTTCTCAGGTGAAAAACATTTTTCACACACGCTCTTAGAATATACCCCCCTGTTTTGATAACTGATAACTGATAACTGAACACCGCCGATTATAGAAAAAACGATGAGTACAAAAACACTCTATGAATTTTTAGGAATTGAGCCTGAAGCTACGCCGGAGGAAATTAAAGCAGCGGCTCAATATTTAGTTAATAAATTTCATCCGAGCAAATTTCCAGACAATCAACGGGTTGTCGCTCGTGTTAAAAAAATTAAACAAGTTTACAACGTACTGGGTAATCCACAAAAACGGGCGGCTTATGATGCCGTATTAGCTAAAAAAATGGCGGAAATGGCACCACCGCCTTCGCCCAAAACGCCAAAAATTCCGTTGCTTGGTAGGCAAAAACGGACGGTTGCTAAAAAACAGGCCCAAGCTGCGCCTAAAGCTGCGCCAAAGCGAAGACAGCCCGTTCAAGTCGCGCCTAAACCTTCAAAGCCGCTAGAAAAAACACCTCAAAAAACACTTGCTAGAGATGAAGAAAAGATTACTAAAAGCCAGGCAATGACTGAACAGAAAGCCTCTCGTCCTCAAATTCACGGCTGGAATTATTTGTTATCACTTTTTTTTATCAGTCTTTCAACTTATTTTTTATTTATCGAACCGGCCGATTTAACGGAAATTGTTACTCAAGTTGATTCTTTGCAAGGCCACTTATGGTGTATCAATATCGGTTTGCAAGCTATTTTGGGATTAAGTTTATTAATGTTGCTGTACACGGTGTTTCGGCAATTCACTCAAAGAAAAAAAGCCTCTCGTGATAAGCCAAATGAAGCGATCCTGAAAACGCCGCCCACATCAACTCCGGCCGTCGATCAAAAAAAGCCTGAAGTGACTGCTTCAAAAGCATCCGCTACGATGCCTCAAAAAACGCAAGAGGCCAAGGCTTCAAAAACGTCAGCTACGACGACACCTCAAACAGAAGATACGGGGCAAGAAAAGGGTGAACACATTGTCCAACGTACCCATATTCATTGGTTAAAGCATATCATCGCTTTACTACTGATACTGATTCCTGTTTATTTAGCGTTGGCTCCCAAATTATTGAAACAGTCGCTGCTTCAAAGTGAGTTTTGGCAAGACAAAATAATGTATGTCAACTGGACGTTACAGGGACTTTTTTTAGCGGGTTGCTTGATATTGCTGCATACCGTGTTTTTACACATTATCAGTTTGTTCAGGAAAGTTTTCCATCGTGATAATAAACAGAATGATGCAACACCTGTCATCAAAAAGAACAAGAGCGAGCCACAAGATAAGAAAGGCATTAAACACGAAACACCACTTAAAAAGAACAGCACTGAGCAACAAGACGGAAAAAAACAGAGTTCTCGCAAGTATGGGTTAGGTTATTTAATCGCTTTACTGCTGATGGCTATGCCCATTTATTTTTTATTTATTGATCCCAAGTTTTTAAAAAGAATAATCGTTCAATTTGATTTTTTGCAAGAGAGATTGTTTTATATCAGCCTCAGTTTGCAAGCCATTTTAGTGACGAGTGTTTTGATATTGTTAATAACTTTGTTTCAACACTTGAATGCCATTTTTAAGAGAAAGGCTTTGAAGAAAGTTGAAGCTGCCTCCAAAATACCAGCCGTTCCAGAACAATCGGCAGTTGACAAGACTTTAGCCAAAGCCACCGTCAAGCAACCTGCTTTGACACCTCAACAGCGGCCAGCGGTAAATCGAACAAAACCTGCGACTGAAGGTTTAACCCGAACAAGCGGCACCGCTAAGGCCGCAGCAACAACCCGGCCTCAACAGCGGCCACCTGCAAATCGACAAAGGCCTGAAACGGCGAGTTTAGAAAAACAAACGGCTGTGGTTGAAAGCCAAAAACCAGCAAAACCCACTGCCTCAAAAAGGCAAACTACGATTTCACCTCAACAAACGCAAAAATCAGCCGAAACACAAGCAAAAGCCCTTGAGGCTATTATGAAGAAAAAAACGCTTGCCGCCAAGTCTCAGCCAGAACAAGAAGCTAAAATGCAGGCTGAAAAAATTTTATACCGGGCGGATATTCATGGCATTGGTTCTTTTAAAGCCATATTATTTATAGGTATACCCACTTATTTATTATTAACCGATCCCGCTTTTTTAAAGCAGTATCTGAGCCAAGTTGATTTTTTGCAAGAACAACTCCAATATGTGAACATCACTTTATTGGTTATGGTGGGCGTGGGTGTCTTGATGTTGCTACATGCGTTATTGCAACAATTCACGACAACGTTAATGATAACCTCCCAACGAATAGTTGCTCGATTTGGGTTATTCTCAATAAAACAGCTTGAAATAACGCATGAGCAATTTGAACAGATTAACGTGAAACAAGGCCTGTTAGGCTATATATTAGGTTTTGGTACACTCAAAATAAGCGGTTTGAAAGGAAAAAGTGTTGGTGGATTAAAAATCAAGGTTAGCCATGTTGCCTCGCCTAAACAATTTGAAAAACGCTTGATGCGTATTATCAAAAATAGTGCTTACCATCAAATTTAAGCAATAAGGGCGAACACGTAGCTTCGCCCCTACGGGCGAAATGTAGGGGGTGAACCTTTGTTATCGCCCTTTTGAAAATAATCGCCCGTAGGGGCGAACCTGCGTGTTTGCCCTAAAGTTTGCACGCCTTATTCTTCAACTTTATAAAAACGACTTTAAAAGGAAATACTATGCGCCCAAGTGGTCGAGCCCCTAATGAACTTCGGAAAATTACGCTAACTCGTCATTACACCCAACACGCGGAAGGTGCCGTTTTAGTAGAATTTGGAAATACTAAAGTGATTTGCACCGCCAGTGTTGAAGAACGTGTTCCTCGGTTTATGAAAGATAAAAAAAGAGGTTGGGTGACAGCAGAATATGGCATGTTACCTCGCTCTACTCACAGTCGTCTATCACGCGAGGCAAGCAGTGGCCGTCAAGGTGGGCGCACTTTAGAAATTCAACGTCTAATTGGACGTTCACTACGAGCCGCTGTCGATTTAAAAGCTTTAGGAGAACGGACAATCACGCTTGATTGTGATGTGATTCAAGCCGATGGTGGCACACGCACTGCCGCTATCACGGGTAGCTATGTCGCGCTCGTTGATGCCATACACTATTTACTGAAAAAGAAAATGCTGAAAAAAAACCCGATTCATGGGGCTATTGCAGCCATTTCTGTGGGTATTTATCAAGGCGTACCCATTTTAGATTTAGACTACAAAGAAGATTCCGACGCAGAAACCGATATGAATATCGTTATGAACGACGGGCAAGGCTACGTTGAAATTCAAGGCACTGCTGAAGGGCATGCTTTTCGCGAAAATGAATTACAAGCCATGTTAGCCCTCGCTAAAGAGGGCATAAGCCAATTATTGGAGAAGCAAAATGCGGCTTTAGGTATTTGATTTGTTTGTTTGAAAGTCAATACCGACTTCCTCTTTTTCAACACAAAGTCCACAGAGGGCTACAAAGTACCACAGAGATTTAACCTGGGAACGAAGTGAAACTCTGTGAACTCTATTCGATGTTGAGGTTTTTGCGCGCAAAAACGTCAACATCGAATGTTGCGTTAAAAACCCAAAACGCTTAACAGACACACCCTAGTCAAACTCTAAAAATCGAAAATGATAAGTTTATATCCTGATATTGAAGCTGATGCCACTCACCAGATTGCTGTCGGACAAACGCATGTCTTAACGGTAGAAGAGTGTGGAAACCCAGAGGGTATTCCCGTTATCTTTTTGCATGGCGGCCCAGGATCACATTGTAAACCCAAGCATCGTTCTTTTTTCAACCCGATCGCCTATAGGATAATCTTATTTGATCAACGTGGTGCTGGGCAATCTACGCCGAGGGGTAGTCTGAACGATAATACCACTTGGAACTTGCTGGCTGATCTGGAAACAATTAGAAAAGAACTCTCTATCAATAAATGGGTGATATTTGGCGGTTCTTGGGGAGCCACTTTAGGATTATTGTACGCCCAACAATACCCTGATAACGTGCTAGGCCTCATTTTGCGCGGCATTTTCTTAGCGAGAGAAGATGATATTGACTGGTTTTATGGTAAGAAAGGTGTCAATCGCTTCTTTCCTAAGCAATGGCAAGCCTTTACACAAGTTTTACCAAAAGACGGGCATTGGGTTCATCCCTTAGCGATTTATTACGATCATCTAACGAGTAAAAATAGCACAGTCGCTCATGCAGCCGCTTTAGCTTGGGCCGCGTGGGGAGGCTGTGTAGTCAGTTATGGACAGTTTGCGGAACCAACAGACTCTTCTCAAACTCTGCTAAATGAAGCCCGTATTGAATGCCATTACATGTTTCATCACTGTTTTATTGAAGAAAATCAATTGTTAAGGGATATTGAAAAAGTAGCGGATATTCCAGCTATTCTTGTTCATGGGCAACAAGATTTAGTCTGTCCCCTAGAAAGTGCTTATCTCCTAAAGCAAAACTGGCCAACGGCACAATTAAAAGTGATACCAACAGGTGGACATTTAACCCATGATCCAGACATGATATCAGCACTGGTTGAAGCCACTGATGACATGGTTAAATTGCTCGCCTTATGAGATAACAGATTGACGATGTGAATTAAGAATGAAAACTGAAAGGGCGTAATTATCTAGTGGTGTTAGGAATATCAAAAAAATAAATTATCCCAGAGGGCTACTCTATGCACACAAATAATTTGTAACAAACTGTCGGATCACGCAGAGCCGCAGAGCCGCAGAGAATGAGAGAAATTAAACAAACCGGCTTGAATTGCCTTTTGGGATTTATTTTTTTGGAACTTCCTTAATCATGACAATCAGTCTAATCTGTGTTCGATTCTCTTTAAATAACTTCTTTAAATAACCAAAATTGATTTAGAGTCATAATGAAAATATTAGTCAGTAACGATGATGGCTATCAAGCGCCAGGTATTGTTTGTTTAGTCGAAACCTTACAAAAATTTGCGGATGTCACGGTCGTTGCACCAGATCGTAATAAAAGTGGGGCCAGTAATTCTCTGACACTCGGGTATCCCCTTCGCGCTAAACAAGCCGAGAATGGCTTTATTTATATTGATGGTACACCGACAGATTGTGTACATCTTGCCATCACCGGGCTACTTGACAGTGAACCTGACATGGTAGTGTCGGGTATAAATGCCGGGCCTAATTTAGGCGATGATGTGATTTACTCAGGCACCGTTGCCGCCGCGATGGAAGGTCGTTTTTTAGGCCTACCAGCGATGGCTGTTTCCATAACGAGTTTCAACCCTCATTATTATCAAACCGCCGCACTCGTCGTGGAATCTTTATTAGCTCGTCTACAAAACGATAATTTACCCTTACCCGCTGACAGCATTTTAAATGTTAACGTTCCCGATTTGCCTTTAGAAAAATTAAAGGGTATGCGAGTTACTCGTTTAGGCAGTCGCCACCGCGCCGAACCGGCCATTAAAAGTGAAGATCCACAGGGTAGTCCGATTTACTGGGTAGGCCTCGCCGGCCCAGAACAAGATGCCGGGCCAGGTACCGATTTTGATGCCATTAATCAAGGCTTTGTATCAATAACCCCCTTACAGGTTGATTTAACGCGCCATTCAGCTTTAGAAAAACTAGAAGAATGGTTGGTAAAATAAATTAAGTACTGAAGCACAAATAAACAGGTATTTTACCGCAAAGGGCCGCTTCTGGTTGCTTCTATTAAAATACCTGAAAATTTATGCTTCAGTACTTATTAGTACTCTTCAGAGAAGATTTTTAGCGTCTTTAGGTTTATATCTGATATCTGGTATCTGATAACTGATAACGGTTACAATCTAGCCCGCAAAGCGTCTCTATCTACCCACCAATCATCTTGTACCATAACATTCAGCACTTGTGCTAAACGCCCCAGAAAATCGTCTGGGGAATCCAATTCAAGTTGTGTCACCCAAGCCTCAAAATCAGTTTGGTTTTCCACATTGCTATGACGACGCGCTACTTTTGCTAATAATTGGTTTGTAAAAAATAAGAGATTCTCACGATCGGGCTCTTTAGCACGTAAATCGACGATGTAATGGGCGGCGGCGGCAGCAACGGCTGCACCGTCTGAATCGGTAGGCGTTTCGTCAACCAGATGTTCTAACATAATGGCGCTGATTTCGGGGTCGATGGGAAAAGTGACAGCAAGCCAAACACCATTACCCAAGGCGACTAACGAATCATGTTGTTCAGCTTCAAACATCACGTCACAAGCCAGTACTGCGCTTTCCCAGTCTTCTGCTGAACCAAAGATTTGAAAAGCTTGTTGCCCTAATTGCCAAGCCTCGAATTGTCTTTGCAGTTCTAAGCAGGTGCGTCCAGACTCTAATAACAATTCGGCCCGTTTGAGAATATCATTGTCAGACAATTGAGCCATTTTTTTATCAAGTTCTACCAATTTTCGTTCTAAGACTTCACTGGCAACTTGTACATCTTCGGCATCTTCGGCGCCTTGTATAGAGGGATTGATATTTAAATATTTCATAGTGTTATGAACTTTCGGGCTTCTTATCCATAAAAAGGGTAATCACAAGGGATTGCCCCTACAAAAAGAGAAAAAGGGCAACCACAAGGGATTGCCCCCTACAAAAATCCAAAATTAGCCAGGCATAATGTCACGAAAACTACGAATAGCCTGAAATTCTTCAACGGCTTTAGGCGGTGATTGAGAATCGGGTTGATAAATGGCTAACAACTGATGAATACCGTAATCTGTTGCGGAACGTAATACAGGTAAACTGTCATCAATAAATAACGTCCGGCTAGGATTAAAGGGTTCAATGTGTTGTAGTTTATCCCAAAATGCACTCGCTTCTTTAGGCAAGCCAAGCTGATGTGCGGAGACAATGTGATCAAAATGATGAGCCAATTGAGTACGTTGCATTTTTAAAGACAAACTTTTGTAATGGGCATTCGTCACCAAAACAGTCCGTTTTTGCTGTTCACGTAAAAAGTTTAAAAAATCAATAACATGAGGATGAACAGCGATCCGATGAGCGACTTCTTCCTCAAGCAGGGCGACATCCATTTCCAATTCGTCAGTCCAATAATCGACACTATACCATTCAAGTGTGCCTAGCACTTCAGTATAGCGGTTTAATAAAATATTTTTCGCTTCATCAAAAGACACTTGATAGTGTTCAGCGTAACGTTGCGGCAAATGTTTTAGCCAAAATTGATTATCATGATTGAGATCTAATAAAGTACCGTCCATATCTAAAAAAACGGTATCAATCTGATGCCAATTGACTAGGGGATGCGTTTGTGATGACATTTAAATCGGTCTATTCCTCTATTTTTCATAAGGACAATAACAACAATATTTATGACGGGATGCTGCCATTGTACTCTTATATCATTCAACTCGTCAGCTTAGTCTCTATTGCTTACTTGGCGAGCAGTTTTTGGCTGCCAGAAACACAGATATTACTCTGGACAACAGCCCTACTTATTTTATTGAATTATAGTCTATCGCTAAGCAACCTATTTCGCCAAGGCAGTATCACGGTTAACCTGATTATTCTCAATGTTATCCAGTTAGCCCTCTTTTGTCGCTTACACCTTATGATTCATAAGATGCTCGGTAACGCGCATTATGCTTATACAGAAGCGCCTCGATGGTATGATTGGATAGAATTGGTAGCCATGCATGTTTTGCGAGCAGTGGATTTACTTGATATATTGAGCACAGAGGGTATCCATTTACAAAACGTCACGCATCAAAGTGTTTTAACCGGCATTGTCTTGTTTAGCATGCACATTATGGTAGATGTTTTTTTATTGGGGGCGATTTTGATGTTTATCAATCGTCGCAGCGCGACTCAACACGACACCACTTTGATAAAGCGGGCCCGTTTTGTAGAGCGTTTCAAAAACACGCACCATTTTATCAAACAAGTTCGTCTTTGGGGATTGCTGTTAGCCATTGCGCTGATTATGAACGTTGGAATCAGCCAAGATTGGGATTTCTGGGATAGCCTATTATGGCCGCTAGATAATATCTTACGCATTTTAGACTTTGGCGATGCGTTTCAGATTTTTGACTGGCAACTGCATAGTTTGGAAATGAATATCGGTTTAGCCACGTTAGCGGTTTTCTTTCGATTAGTCGTCAGTGCTTATGCCTTAGGACCAGTAAATCGTTTTTACCTCTACCTATTGAAAGGTCGTGGTAAGACAGTTGATGAATTAGTGAAAATCTGTACCTCGTCTGAGTATTCAGAAGAAACCCATCAAATTGCCATCAAAGCCTTAGTCGGATTTGAGGCAAAGATTTCAGTTCCGCATCTTATCAAAGCACTGGCTGAAACGGATAATAGTCAGACTCGCTGTAGCCTCATTGAAGCATTAGGAGAAATCGGGCCTGCCGCCAAACCTGCCATTCAGCAACTGGTGAGATTACGGGTTGATAAAGATAAGGAGGTTCGCTGGGCTGCCATGATTGCCTTAGAAGAACGCATTGATCCCCAATGGCAGCAAAACGCCATCAGCACACTGCCTCATTTGATCAAAGCATTAATAGAAGAGGATAATGAAATCCGCTGCGCGGCCGCTGAAATCTTAGGCGAAATCGGGCCAGCAGCCGCAATAGCCGTACCTGATTTAGTGAAAGCATTAGCCGATAACGATAACTTTGTTCGCCGTTCAGCCATCGTTGCCTTAGAATGCATTGAACCCAATACCAGAGTCAATCCGCTTCTGAAAACGAACCGCTTAGAAAAACACAGCCCGATCACCGCAATAGCCATTCCGCATCTATTGAAAGCCTTAATGGATAGCGATTGGGAAGTGCGTAAAACGGCCGCATTCACTTTGGGAAAAATAGGCACGACTGCGGCAAAAGCCGCTGTTTCCCCGCTTATCAACGCACTAAACGATAGTGAGAATGAGGTACGTTATGCGGCCATAGAAGCATTAGGCAAAATGGGCACAGCCAGTATCACCACAACACTTCCTCATCTCATAAATGGGCTAAGCGATCAAGACAGTGATGTTCGGTGTGCGGCCGCTCAAAGCTTATGGAAAATGGGAGAAGCCGGCGTAACAGCCATTCCACATCTTGTCAAAGCATTAGTCGATAGAGACGAAAGCGTTCGCAACGCCGCAAACAAAGCCTTAACGAAAATAGATGCCTACTGGGCACGACGTTCAATAGCCCATTCAGCGATTCCCTATCTCATCAAAGCCTTAACAAGCAACGACAAATCGATCTCTTGTAGCACAGCCGAAGTCTTAGGAAAAATGGGGCCAAATGCAGGGTTAGCGGTTCCTGATTTAATGAATACACTTGTTTTGTGCCAAAATGAGCAAATTCGTTGGGCAATGGAAGCCGCGTTAAATGAAATCGATCCCAAGGGAAAATTGCGAAAAAACATTTTTCGCCCCTAATTTTGTCGCATTTAAAACCTAAATCATGCAGAAAGGTGTTTAAACGGATAAGGTTAGGAGTGTTCACATTTTAAGACTATCGTTTTTCAGTTATCAGTTATCAGTTCCACATTTCATGCGTAAAAAAATTTTAAGCGTGAGCAGAAATGAAGAAGAAATAGATCATGCCTTCGAACTTTTTGGTTGGAAATATTTTGTCACAAGTGCAAATAAAACACGTTTATCTTTGTCGGAAGCAATACTTACTTACCGTAATGAATATCGTGTTGAACGTATTTTTGATCGTTTAAAAAATCGTTTGAATATTGCTCACCTCGAAGTCAAGCGCAATGATCAAATGACAGGTTTAACACATTTATTAAGTTTGGGAGTCAGAGTTTTAACCTTATTAGAATTTGTTGTACGCCGTTCATTACAGAAAGACAAAGCTTCGTTTACAGGATTACATCCTGAAAATCACCAAAAAGCCACTGATGTCAAAGATGAATGGAATAAGAAGTATTTTAATTGGTTAGT
>Ga0316201_10002333_pt1 | contig 13465 bp, 13 predicted proteins | sample CS6wburrow_MG_FD_204516 | JGI IMG/M metagenome (GOLD analysis project Ga0316201, IMG submission 204516) | Coastal sediment microbial communities from Delaware Bay, Delaware, United States - CS-6 worm burrow | ecosystem: Environmental > Aquatic > Marine > Coastal > Sediment | place: USA... | reverse complement strand
TACAGGGCCTTTGTGCCTTCCATATCGGATTTAAAACCACCGAGAAACACCACACTTGGCAGGTCCGAGTCGGCATGTTCTGGCGGCGTATATTCATAGGCCAGCTTAATGTGGTTGGTCCCCAGAAGATAATGCATCTTTGTTCTCGTCTTTTGTATTTTCCCCAGCTTTGGCCATGCTTTCTTGCGCAAAGCTACACTTCACATTATAAATAGAACATCTGTTTAAAAGTTTCCAGTCTAAGTATTAAGTGAAAAAAGAAGTGCGTAAAAACCCATGAACCAAGCCCCAAGAAAGCCTGTTATCATGCAGATCATCCCCGCGCTAGGCCCCGGCGGGGCGGAACAGGGCTGCATTGATATTGCTGCGGATATCGTTAAGGCTGGCGCACGTTCCCTTGTTGTGTCACATGGAGGACCGCGCGTGCATGAGTTGGACCGGGTTGGAGCACAACATATCAATCTTCCCGTAAACAGCAAAAATCCTTTGGTGATGTGGCAAAATATCGGCAAACTTCGCAGCCTCATCAAACAAAACCATGTTGACATCGTCCATGTGCGTAGCCGGGCTCCAGCCTGGAGTGCATACCGTGCCTGCCAGCAAACAGATGCGCATTTCATGACGACCTGCCATGCCCCTTACAACATCAGCGGTGGCGTCAAGCGGTTTTACAATAGTGCGATAGCGCGCGGAGAGATTGTTATTGCCATTTCAGACTATGTCGCAGAATACCTCCAGCGCAATTATAGCATTTCCGCCTCGCAGATTCGCACTGTACACCGTGGCATCCAGATTGAGAGATTTCATCCCACTGCGGTAACAGCAGAGCGCATGATTACGCTCTCTCAGCAATGGCGTATCCCTGATGGGGCAAATGTTGTGATGCTCCCGGGGCGCCTGACCCGCTGGAAAGGCCATAATGTCCTCATTGAGGCCATAGAACGTCTAAATAGAAAAGATGTGTTCTGTGTTTTGATCGGATCAGATCAGGGGCGCAGCGAATACCGCAAAGAGCTGGAAAAATCGATTGAAGACAAAGAACTGGGCAGCCAAATCCGTATTGTGGATCACTGTAACGACATGCCGGCGGCCTACATGCTGGCCACCGTTGTTATTTCTGCCTCGACAGACCCGGAAGGCTTTGGCCGCATTCCGGTTGAAGCGCAAGCGATGGGACGGCCCATTGTCGCCACAGATCACGGCGGCGCGAGAGAGACAATTGTGCGCGGGCAAACAGGATGGCTTGTTCCTCCCGGTGATTCCGATGCTATGGTGAATGCCATTGACGAAGCCCTCTCTTTGGACGCTGTTCAACGTGCCGTCCTGGCCACACGGGCGATGACGCACATTACAAACCATTTTACAAAGTCCCAGATGGCCCAGAAAACCTTGGCTATTTATGCCGAACTTTTGGATGGCTCTTTGGAAACGATTCCGCAACCGCAGCCTTTTCCTAATCAGTCTTTACGTGCCGCAGAGTGACAAGATGGGAAACGCTCCTGACAAACCACATATTCTGGTGATCAAGCTCAGCGCTTTTGGAGATTTTATACAAGCTTTGGGGCCGATGGCAGCAATACGGAGACACCATAAGGATGCCCACATCACTTTACTCACCACCAAGGCCTTTAAAGACTTTGGTCAGCAATGCGGGTATTTTGATGATATCTGGATCGACCATAGGCCTAGCCTGATCAATATTGGCGGCTGGCTTTCTTTACGCAAGAGCCTTATTGGTAAAAACTTTTCTCGCATTTATGATTTGCAGAACAATGACCGAACCGCTTTTTATTTCCGGTTGTTCCCGCACAAGAAAAGGCCGGAATGGGTGGGGGCGGCCAAAGGCGCATCACACAGCAACCAATCGCCCGAGCGCACGTCAGGTCACGCTTATGAAGGCCATGTCCAAACGTTAGGGCTGGCAGGAATCAAGGATATAGACGTGGACGATTTACGCTGGATCAAGAGTGACCTATCCGGCTTTAATTTACATGCGCCTTATGTGCTTTTGGTGCCCGGCTCGGCGCCGCAACACCTTCAAAAACGCTGGGCTTCCGAGCATTACGCGGCGTTGGGGAGAAGGCTTCTTGATGATGGTTTTCAGCCAGTCCTGCTTGGCACACAAGCCGACCGGGCGGTCACGCAAAAAATAATAGCCTCATGCCCTAATGCACTTGATTTAACAGGGAAAACGTCCCTCTTCCAAATCGCCGCTCTGGCCCATGATGCCCAAGCCTGTGTTGGCAATGATACCGGGCCGATGCATATGATTGGCCCGACCGGATGCCCCTGTCTTGTGCTGTTCTCCGGTCATAGTAACCCAAAGCGCCATGCGCCCAAAGGAAACCATGTCGTCACGTTGCAAAAAGAAAACCTTGAAGAGCTGAAAGTGGAGACTGTCTGGCGCAACCTTGAATCTTGTCTTGCGCAAGCGGCGTAACCTTATTCGTCATTCAGAAATTCTGGATTGTATAAATCACAAAGACAATGCAGAACCGCCTCAGCCTCCTTATTATCCAGAGAATAGTAAATGGTTTGCGCTTCTCTACGGGTTTTAACAAAGCCTTCGCGCCGAAGCCGCGCAAGATGCTGAGACAAAGCCGATTGGCTTAGGCCAACCATTGCCTCCAATTGGCCGACACTTTTCTCGCCCCGACTTAACAGGCAAACAATGACCAAACGCTTTTCATTCGATAATGCTTTCAAGAGCTTTGACGCCTTACAGGCATTCTCTTGTAGATCTTTTGGGTCTAAGTCCATGTGGGAACCATTCTATTATTGCTTTTATTATAAATTGAAATTCTAATATTTACAAAAAACTTGTCGGTATTACATATTTTCTTAATCAGTATACAAATGACAACCATCCAATACTTACATTTATCATACTGATACTAAAAGACAAAAAATGAATGTCAAGCTGTCTTTGATGGGGCCCTCTTCAGCAAATACTGCGCGAGGCCTTCGGGCAGGGCGCTTATGAGCCATGCCACGAAATATGTTGGGAATGGAAAAGCGATGCGCCCTTTATTTTTTTCTAGTCCTCTGCCGATGATTTTTGCCGCTTTTTCAGCCGTCATGAAAAAAGGCATCGGGAATTCGTTTACTGCTGTGATTCGTGATTCCACAAAGCCGGGACAGATCACAGAAACCTTTATGCCCGCCCCTTGTAATGTTCCACGCAAAGATTCGCCGTAGACCTTCACGGCAGCCTTGGATGCACAATATGCCGGTGCGCCCGGCCAGCCCCGCAATCCAGCCAGAGAGCTCATCAAGGCTATTTGCCCCTCTTGTCGCTCCATCATAAAAAGCAATACGGGATCTATGGTATTGAGCACACCGTGCAGATTCACATCGAACAGCTTACGCGCCTGCGCCGGGTCTTCCCCTTGTAAGACATCCCCCGTACCAGAGGATATCCCGGCGTTGGCTATGACCAGATCAATTTGGCTCTTCTCTTCAATGCTCTTTAGCCACGCTTCCATCTCATCTTTGTCCGTGACCTCAATAATAGCACTAAAAACCTCTGCGCCCTTATTTTCGCAAAGTGACTGGACATCACACAACCGTTCTTCATTCCGTCCGGTCAAAGCCAATATCATTCCCGGCGCCGCATAATGCTCGGCCAGAGCCTTCCCGATACCACTGGAGGCCCCGGTAATAACGATTGTTTTGGGTTTTTTGGGAGGGGCGTTCATTTTCAAAAAATTATCATGACTTTCGAATTGCGATTTTTATACTCTATGGTTAGTTTGAAACGGTGTTAAAGCCAAATAAAAAAAGCTTGAGGAGGTTTTATTGGAGAATCTACACCGCCGCGGTCTAATGTATGTGCTTTCCTCGCCTTCGGGTGCCGGGAAAACGACGATCACGCGCGCGCTCTTGCAAAAAAATGAGGATTTACAACTTTCTATTTCCGCGACCACCCGTAAACGCCGCGCCGGGGAAGGGCAAGGACAGGATTATTACTTTGTCACGCCGGATGATTTCCGTGACATGGTGGATAATGGTGAAATGCTGGAACATGCCAAAGTGTTTGATAATTATTACGGTACACCGCGTGCGCCGGTTGAAGAAGCCTTATCAAATGGTAAGGATGTGATCTTTGATATTGATTGGCAGGGCACGCAGCAACTGGCGGACCTGGCACGTGAAGATCTTGTAACGGTGTTTATCCTGCCGCCCACACGCTCGGCGCTGGAGGCGCGCCTGCGCAACCGTTCAAAGGATACGCGTGAATCAGAAAGCGATATCCGCGGGCGAATGAGCAAGGCCGCCGACGAGATGTCACATTACTCGGAATATGATTATGTGATCATTAACAAAGATATTGAGGCGGCCACGGCCAAGGCGCAGCTTATTCTGGACGGAGAACGCCTCAAACGTCATCGCACGCTGGGCCTGTCTGAATTTGTTCGGGGTCTGAAGGAGGGGCTTTAGGATACTGTTTAGACCCGATAACAGCATACCCGTTTTTATTGACATGCATAAATACACAATAGGTTTGCTCAACAAGGAAGAACAGAGGGTCACCTGACTCATCCAAAACACATAGAGTATCGCGGGCAAATATATCGCTTTTACGAAGTCTATGCATATTTTTTACGATATCGTCCTTTTTTATTTCTATAACGCTATTCCCCACAGGACCAAGCTCTTCGCCATATCTGTTATAAAAGTCAGGAGACATGGCAATCGCTGTAAGACTTACTTCTGCTTCGCCTCTACGCCGATTTTGTTCAACGAGACCAACAGGTTGATTTCTCCCTAAGACAATCTCCTGAAAATCTTTTCCCCCCGCATCCTCTGACAAAAAGTTGTCCTGATGCATGAGCCATGCCATCGGGTTTTCAGAAATCCAGTAACTGATTGCTCCTTTGTAAACATGCCTCTTAAAATGGTCTTTTGCCCGAAACATCCCGACGCCCTTATCTTTTTTTATCTAACCCAGCTATAGCAATAAAATCCGCAACACTCAAATTTTCGGCGCGGGCTTGTGGATCGAGGCCAAGAGATTCGATCGCCTCCATATAGGCTTTTAGGCTGGAGCGGATCATTTTGCGGCGCTGGTTAAAAGCCGCGGCAGTGACTTGCTCTACGTTTTCAAACGTCGGCACATCGAATGCGAGATCCTTGGGTGTGAAATGGACAACGCTCGAGGTGACCTTGGGCGGCGGGGTAAAGGCCGATGGCGGCAAATCAAACAATATATGCACACCGCAAAGCCACTGAGAAATCACCGCCAATCGCCCGAAGGCCTTACCGCCGGAAGGTGCGACGATGCGCTGTGCGACCTCCTTTTGGAACATCAACGTCATCGATTGAAATGCGCTTTCGTCACTTCGGATTTGCTTGAGCCAATCCACCAACAGCGGCGTGGCGATATTATACGGTAGATTGGCAACAATAGCGCGCGGCCCCTCGGAAAGCCCGGTTAAGTCCGTTTCCAGCGCATCTTTTTGAATGATTTCCAGCCGATCCCCTGCCACTTCTTTCAGGCTTTTCAGGGCCTCAACCGCACGAAAATCAAACTCAATGGCGGTCACTTTTCGGGCTTTGCTTTTGAGGAGACTGCGTGTTAAGCCTCCTGGACCAGGGCCTATTTCAAAGACATTCACACCCTCAAAATTCTTAGAGGTTTTTTCTTGCGCAGTGCGTACAATTTTATCTGTGATATTTAGATCGAGCAGAAAATTCTGACCCAGCGCTTTTTGCGCACTCAAAGCATGTGCTGCAATGACTTCGCGCAAAGGCGGCAAGGCCTCAATGGCGCTTGCGGATTCATGAAAAAGGGCGTGCGGATCAGACACGGATTTCTATGAAGGACGCTGCCTTGATATCCATCAGGTGCCTGCGTTGTAATTTGTTCAGCCGCTGCGTTCCCAAATTATAGTTAATCTGATCTCGAGAAGGCATCGTGCCCTCACTTATACTGCGTTTATCACGCAAGAGCATAATGTGAAATCCATCCGGCGTTCTGATCGGGCTTGTCACTTTATTCTTTGGGGTCTTTTTGAGCGCTTTTAGAATATCGGGATCAACTTGACTTTCCGGCAGCCAACCCAGATTTCCGCCCGATGATGATCCGGCAGATTTTGAGAATTGCTGCGCGAGGGTAAAAAAGCTTGCCTTGCCGGAGCGAATTTCAGAAACAAGACGATTGGCCAATTGAAGGGCTTTGCCTTCACGCTCTGCATTGTCAAAAGGAAGATATATCTCGGCAGCCAGATATTCCGTTGAGCCTTGCGTGCGCTTCAAACGCTCAATAACAGCATCAATATCACGCTCGGAAATAATGACTTTTGGACGCAGCCGCGCCTGCACGACTTTGCCCCAAGCAACTTGCGCCTCGATCTGGGCATACATTGTGCTGAGATCAATACCGGCATTTTGCAGCGTGGCTCTGAACTGTGCAGGGCTTTTCTTGTTTTGCTGTGCTATGGCAGCAAACCCCTGATCAATTTCAGCCTTTTCGATGCCCTGTTTCATTCGGATGGCTTCTTGTACCATGAGCCTTTCCTCAATCAGAGAAGAAAGAACCTGCGGCGTGAGCTTTGCCCGAATATCTTTCGTGTTGGGCAGGCCCGAAGAAATCATAATCAAGCGCAGCCTCTTGTTCAGGTCGGAAACAGAAATGGCTTCGTCATTAACCACAGCCGCAATTTTTTGCGTGGCCGCCTGAACGGCGACTGGCATAGCGGCAATGAATACACTAAAGACGTATAACGCTAAAAGGGCACGCAAAATAAAAACATGTTTCATGGTTTTTAAAAATCATCTTGTTGGTTAGGATTCCCATATACACATATCACTCTTTATAGGCAAATCATATGCCGATATAAGGCGTTTTTATGCGGCATTTTCCTGATTATTGTGTTCTCCGAACTTGCCGCCCGCTCTATATGTCCCTAGATATCGCGGTAGAATTAAATCCATTCTGCGGGGCGTAATACCCAGATTTTCAAGCCCCAAAGCCCCTTGCTGCACAATATTATCCGTCTTAAGCGATTCGACCTGATCGGGTGTGATCAGCGGCTTTGGCAAAAGACTCAAAAAGGCGGCTTCGAATTTTGCTAATCCGAAAGGCAAGCTCACAAGCCAGCATTTTCGCCCTGTATAACGGAACAAGCGCTCATATATCTCCTTAAAGCTCACCACTTCCGGTCCGCCCAATTGATAAACCTTGCCCTGCGGCCCATAGTCTCCTGTGTGCGTGTCATTCAAAACAGCCATCACCGCATCTGCCACGTCACCAACAAATACAGGCTGAAATTTAGTGTTTCCACCACCAATCAAGGGCAGGAACGGCATATAACGCGAGAGTTCCGCAAACATGCTAAAGAAATTGTCTCCCTCACCAAAAATCACACTTGGGCGCAGAATGGTTGTCGATGGGAAGTTTTCCAGTACGGTCTTTTCACCCATGTATTTTGTTTTGGCGTAATATGACGTGCCCGTATCACAGCCCAGTGCCGAGATATGAACGAATTTCTCTACGCCCTCTTCTGCGCAAGCCTTGGAAATGGCTGCGGGCAAGTCACTATGTATTTTCTGAAAGCGGACCCTCTTTCCTTTTTCGAACAAGATGCCAATGCAATTCACCACATAATCAACACCTTTGACGGCTGCAGAAATGCTTTTGCTGTCTTTGTAATCACAGGCCATCGAGACAACCTGACCAACATCTCCACAGGTTTTGAGAAAAAAAGCCCGCTCGGGCACACGCGTGGCAACCTTGACCGTGTATCCTTTGCTTGCCAACTCACGGACAACCTGACGACCAAGAAAGCCTGTTCCGCCGAAAACCGTTGCTATTTTTTGTGTCTTGCTCATTGCCCTAAAATGCGTTGAGATGGATCAAATGGACTCTTAATATGGCCGAACTCAGGAGAGAAAACAAGCAGATGATAAAACTGGTTTCCATGATATATCGCTTCGCATTTCTTACGGCTGCCTTCATAGTTTCAGTGCCGTCGGTTCAGGCATTTGATCCTGCTGAACAATGGGCCGAAGCCCCTGTTGTCGTGGAACTATTTACCTCGCGCGGGTGTTCATCCTGTCCACCGGCGGATAAACTTCTAGAAGAACTGGCAGGAAAGAAGAATATCATCGCATTAGGATGTCCGGTGTCATATTGGGACAAGCCATGGCATAAGACCGATCTCTCGCGCGACTTTTGTGACGTAAGGCAGCACGGCTATACCAAAATGCTGGGCAAGAAAAGTGTTTTTACGCCGCAAATGATTGTTAATGGAAAAATTTCTTTTACAGGCTCGCACCGAGATAAGCTGGAACTGGCACTAAAGAGTGCGCAGACACAAGCCATTAAGCCGATTCGACTTGAAAGTCTCGGCGGGGGTGTTTTGCGCATGATGCTGCCGAGGCTTCCTAATGATGGCTATTTATCATATCGCTTGTGGGGGTTTGGCTATCAGGCGCACTGGACAGAGGATGTCTCAGGCGGAGAAAATAGCGGACGCACGATCGTCTACGTGAATGCAGCCCGTAGTTTTCACAATCTAGGAAGCTGGATGGGGAAGGAAAAGACCATAACCTTGCGCAGGCCGGATGAAAATATTGATGGCCTCTTGATTTTCGCACAGGCCAATGGCTATGGCCCGATTGTGGCTGCGGGAAGACTCGCGTTTTAAGCCCCTTCAGGGTTTCTGAACAAAGCTATCCATCACACGTTTTTGGCCACTATGTTCGAAAATAATATCCAGCTTGTGCCCATCGATATTGATAATCTTGCCGTAGCCAAACTTATCGTGAAAGACACGCTCGCCGCACGCGAAGACTTCGCCATCAGCGCTCTGGACTTTGCGCTCGTAAGGGGCGGCTTTTTTAACTTTGGGTTGAAAGCCACTGGAATCCCAATGCTGGGAGCGGCCCGCAGCTTGATAGCTACCCGTTTCGCTCGTCAGCTCCACATGCTCGGACGGTAGCTCATCGACAAAGCGTGAGGGCACTGCGTTCACCCAATTGCCGTACATACGCCGTGAGGTCGCATAAGAGAGAAACACGCACTTGCGCGCCCGTGTGATCCCGACATAGGCCAGCCGGCGCTCCTCCTCTAATCCTTTCATGCCGTTTTCATCCATCGAGCGCTGGGAAGGGAACAGCCCTTCCTCCCAACCCGGGAGGAACACATTGTCAAACTCCAGCCCCTTCGCCCCGTGCAAGGTCATGATGGTGACAAACTCCCCGCCACTGCTGTCCTGATTTTCCAGCACCAATGCCACATGCTCGAGGAATTGGGGCAACGAGTCATATTCCTGCATCCCGCCGATCAGCTCTTTGAGGTTCTCCAGCCGCCCCGGTGCTTCTGGGGTTTTATCCGCTTTCCACATCTGCATATAGCCCGACTCATCCAAAATCATTGCCGCCAACTCGGCATGTTTGGTGGTGTCCATGAGTGAACGCCAGCGTTCAAAATCATCCAGCAGCTTCATCAAGGTGCCCTTGACCTTCGCGCGCAGCTCATCAGTTTGCGTCAAATCCATAATCGCGCCATGCAGCGAAATGCCATGCGCCCGCCCATAAGCGTAAAGCGTCTGCACGGTTGCATCACCAATGCCGCGCCGTGGGGTGTTGATGATCCTCTCAAACGCCAGATCATCGCTAGGCTGCGCGACCACGCGCAAATAGGCCAGCGCATCGCGGATTTCCATGCGCTCGTAAAAACGCGGACCGCCAATGACCTTGTATGGCAGACCGAGCTTGATAAAACGCTCCTCAAACTCGCGGGTCTGAAATCCCGTGCGCACCAGTACCGCGATCTCGTTCAATGGCACCGATTTACGCTGTAATTGCTCGATCTGCTCCCCGACCCAGCGGGCCTCGGCTTCGCCATCCCACAGGCCGCAAACAGTTATTTTTTCGCCATCACCGGAGTCTGACCAGAGCGTTTTGCCCAGCCGCCCGTCATTGTTGGAAATGACACTGCCCGCAGCCTTTAAGATCCGGTTGGTGGAGCGGTAATTTTGTTCGAGGCGGATGATCCTCGCCCCCGGGAAATCCTGCTCGAATTTCAGAATATTGCCCACTTCCGCGCCGCGCCAGCCATAGATCGACTGATCGTCATCACCAACGCAGCAGATATTGCCCGTGCCCTTGGCCAGCAGCCGCAGCCACATATACTGCGCGACATTGGTATCTTGATACTCATCCACCAGAACATAGCGAAAGCGCTTGTGATAATCCTCCAGCACAGCCGCATTGTCGGGGTTTTTAAGAATTGTGATCATATGCAAGAGCAAGTCGCCAAAATCGCAGGCATTGACGGCCCGAAGCCGCGCCTGATATTTGCGATATAAATCCGGCAGTTTCCTACCCGCCAAATCGCCGGCCTCATCCAGCGAGACCTGATCTGGCAGCAACCCACGATCTTTCCAGCGATCAATAAAGGAAATCATCGCCTTGGGTGCCCATTTCTTGGTATCGATCCCGTCCACTTCCATGAGCTGCTTTAAAAGGCGCACCTGATCGTCCGGGTCAAGGATGGTGAAATTGCTGGATAAACCGACCAGATCGGCATGACGGCGGAGCATGCGTGCGGCCAGAGAGTGGAACGTGCCCAGCCACCACCCTTCGACGGGCTGCCCGCCCATAAGGTCACTCACACGCTCTTTCATTTCCTGCGCGGCCTTGTTGGTAAAGGTCACGGCCAATATTTGTGACGGGTAAGCCCGGCCCGTATTGAGCAAATGCGCCAGTCTTGTAGTTAAAACGCGCGTCTTGCCTGTGCCGGCACCCGCTAGCACCAGCACAGCACCATCCAGCGCCTCTACGGCTTCGCGCTGTGGGGCGTTTAAGGATTGCAGATAGGAATACAGATCAGGCGCAGACATCTGCATCTGCCCCTCCTTGTCGAGCGTTTCTTGCATAAGATGAAAATAGGCGGATCAGGCCAATAAACGCAAGCCTCGCGTCAAAAGTTATCCCGTTTTCTGCCCGGTTGAGACCGGGGCCGCGGCCACCTGATTACGCCCGTTATGCTTGGCCGCATAAAGCGCCGAATCGGCGCGGGAGACGAGATTATCGATCGGTTCTGATTTCACATACTCGGCCACACCCGCCGAGAGCGTAATGCGGGCTAAGCGTTCTCCGGTCTGGCGGTTGACCACCTCTTTCTTGGCCACTTCTTCGCGTAAAAGCTCGCCCACCTTTAAGCCGCCCTGCAGGGTTGTGCCGGGCAGGATAATGCCGAATTCCTCACCACCATAACGCGCCGCCACATCACGGCCCTTCACGCCCTCTTTGAGCGTACGCGCGACCAGTTTGAGCACCTGATCACCGACCTGGTGACCGAATGTGTCGTTGAAGCCCTTAAAGTGATCAATATCCAGCATAATTAATGTGAATGTCTCGTGATCTTTGATCTGTGATTCTGAAGAAATGCGCTTGATCGACTGGTCGAAGGCCTTACGATTTGAAAGCCCGGTCAGAGAATCAGTCAAGGCCTCGCGGCGGGCGATTTCCAGATCGCGGCGTAATTCTTCCATTGTTTGCGCTGAATTCTGGAGCAAATCTTCAAGATGCTCATTATGATCCAGCATTTCTTTCGTATCCGTTAAAACATGACTCAAAAGACCGCTGATTTCTTCTTTGCTTTTGTCCTCACCGTCATTGAGCTGGTCGTTTACATTTTTCAGGCTTTTATTGTATTTGGTTGCCGATTCGTGCACCGTGGACACAGCGTCGTTCACTTCTTCTATTGTTTGCTTGATCTGATCCCCGGCACTGCGCACTCTATCTTCTTCATGGCTCCCGGCCACCAATCTGTGATGCAGTTCGGCACATTGTTCCTCGGTCACTTTTCCATCTGTAGAAACCAAAAGATCAATCGCGCGCACCAGATCCTGATCTAACCCGGAATAGTAGTTAAACCATAATTCGTAATTTTCGGGTGTTGGCGTCAGAGATTCCTCATCTATGCGCGCCATAGCTGAATTCGCAAAATCCGAAACTTTTTCTTTTGATTCTATGTACGTCACTGTTTTACCAGTATGAAATTAAAGAAAAACGAAAAAGATATTTTTCGCACCACGTACAATTTATAGGCGTTAAAGCTTAATATCCGGTAAAATAGCGGGGAAATAAAAATAATCTAAAACAAAGAAACAGGGGTTTCTATCTTAGGACATAGCATTTTGCGCATAATTGTGCAGGGCGCTCTGCGCCTTGTCATAAACAGGTGATCCAGCACTATTGTTATTCAATTCAACAATTGTTGCCACAGAATTAAGATCCATTTTCCCTGCAAGGTCTTGAGCGCTTTGATTAAAGCCCTGATAACCGCCCACACATGCTCCACATAATTGAGCATGGCTTGCATCAAATGAAGCCTGTACTGTTGATGCTTCAATTACAATACCCTGCATCGGGGCATCACCTGATATGGCATGTGAAACAATTTTTTCACCAACATTGCTATTGCCGTATTCTCTTGCAAAAGTTGGATGGTTTACATCAAGAACAAAAGTTAGATCGTGATCAACCTTTGCCAATGCCTCATATTCCGGCTGATCCTCTACACGTTCCGTTAACAACTTCTCCATTTTGGCTTCTGTTAGTCTTGCCAAGTTAAGAGCCGTTTGATCCGGTGCTGCACTAGGCGCACTTCCTCCACTAGAGGATCTATCCGCAAGCGTATCTCTAGGGGCCGTGCATTCCTGAGCTTTACTACATGTTTCCTTGATTAAGGCCTTTTTTTGATCACGCGTTAACTCAGAGCCTTTCACTGCAGCAATAATATCCAACCCACCGTCCGCAGCGGCAGCTTTGGGCATAGCCATCGTCCCCAATCCTACCAAAGCATCCGTCTTTGTCGAACCACTCTGCGGTAACATCTGTTGTTTGACCATACCCGGGTTTTCAATGCCTAACTCTCCACCCCTTTCACGTGCGCCTTGCTCTAGGTATTGTGCAGCACGCTGCTGGTGATCATCCCAATCTTGCTCACATTTTGCCATTTTATCTTCTGTATCCATCTTACAATCGACAGCCCGATCATGGATTTGGTCTGCACCGGGCGCAGCTTTTTGCGGGTTAAGAAGAAATTGTGCGGTATTGCTTACATCGGGCGTCCGATCAATATTTTGGCCTTCATCAAGGTCATTGAATACCGTACGACCCGGCTCTGAATCAATAAAAACGGATTCATAGGCTGATTTTGCTTGCGGCTCATAATATATCTGTTCGGCAGATGCATTGAACTTTCCGTTCAAACCATCTTTAAGAGAATCATAGCTACCGTAACCCGAATTCTTTTGGATCTCGTCTTCGAGCATAACATCACGCGGTCCACGCGAATCCGTTGACCTTACGAGTTGTCCAAAACTAGAATCCAAAGACATTAATTACACCGCTTAATTTTCTTTTCTATCAATCGCGCGCTTATCAGCTGCGATCTTTTTTTTCTCTATCCCAAACATTATAGCGTGTTCCCATGCAAAAACACAAA
>Ga0316201_10002331_pt1 | contig 13468 bp, 6 predicted proteins | sample CS6wburrow_MG_FD_204516 | JGI IMG/M metagenome (GOLD analysis project Ga0316201, IMG submission 204516) | Coastal sediment microbial communities from Delaware Bay, Delaware, United States - CS-6 worm burrow | ecosystem: Environmental > Aquatic > Marine > Coastal > Sediment | place: USA: Delaware... | reverse complement strand
GAAGCCGCCAGCATGCCGGGCGAGGCGGCCGAGACGACCCTGCCGATCGGCGTCCGGGTGCAGAGCATCCCGGGACCGGACGAGACGGCGCAGATCTTCGAGACGGTCGAGGCGGTACAGGCGCGCCCGCAGTGGAACGCGATGCGCCCGCGTCTGACCCGCTATCAGGCGTTCGATCACAATACCCGCCTGCTGTTGCTCGAAGGCCTGGCGACAGGGCTCAAGCGCGGCGACGGTTTGATCCTGACTACCGCCGAGGGCGGATCGAGATTGAGTCTGGTGACCTCGGTCGAGCCTGACGCAAAACGTCAGGTCACCCGGGTCGAACTGGATCCGGTCGATCTACCACAGAGTGCGGGTTTCACGCTGCGTCCCGACTTCGGTGGCGGCGGTGTCCTGGAGGTGAACCCGACCGTTGGCGTGCCGCCGGGTCTGCGTCCCCTGGGCACACTCACACGACGTAGCGGACTACCGGGGCCCAGCCCGATCAGCCGTGCGGTCAGCGCAGGGCGTGTAAGCAATGTGCCGCTCGTGACCGGCATTGGCGCCGATTTCAACAGCGATACCACGCGCGGTGGATTTGGCGGCATGCTCGACAGTGTGGTCAGTGGCATCGATCTGTATGCCGGCGCCCAGCTGCTCGGTTTCGACGTGGTGGATCTGTTCGCCCACCTCAAGGCGAGTGCGCCGCCGCCGCAAGGGGTGTTGGCGCTGCGCACCCGGGCCGCGGTATTTGGCCATAATGCACCGCGCTGGGATGCCCTGCCGGTGATTCAGCGCATCGGTGAATACGCCCCCGATCCCGACGACGGTACCGATAGTCCGCCCTTTGTTTTTCACCCCGGGCCCTACAGCAATCGGGAAAACAGCTGGGTCGACGGCAGCAGTCTCGCGAACTATCCGGATCCACAAAACCAGGACCCGTCGCCGGTCGACCGTATCTATCTCGACGCGCCCTATCCGCAGATGACGCCGGACAGCTTCATTGCGATCAAGTCGAGCGATGGGGCTCAGGTCTATCAGATCGACCGGGTGGACGAGGTGTCGAAATCGGATTTCACCCTGTCGGCGAAGGTCAGTCGACTGATACTGAGGTTCGCCGACACGTCGAACACGGGACTGGCAAATTTCGATATCCGCGATGCCACCGTGTTTGGGCAGAGCGAGCAGCTGCCGCTGGCCCGGGTGCCGATCGAGTCTTCGGTCAGCGGTCTGCAGATAGAACTGGATGGCTGGATCGAGGGCCTCTACAAAGGTCAGAAATTGATCGTCTGTGGCGAACTGGCCGTTCTTGCCGGGGTGAACAAGTGCGAAGCGGCGCAGATCGATCTGATCGAGCATGTCACCGAAGAGGAAGGCTTCACCCGGATAACGCTGGCCGCTGCGCTGCAGAACGCCTACCGCAGAGATAGCGTGAACATCCATGCCAACGTGGCCCTGGCGACCCACGGCGAATCTGTCTCGGAGCTGCTGGGTGACGGCGACCCGAGGGCGCCTTGGCAGGGCTTCGAATTGAAACAGCCGCCCCTGACCCACGTTTCCTCGGCGGATCCGGACGACGCCGGTGCGCGTTCGACGCTGGAGGTGAGAATCGACGGCGTGCAGTGGCGCGAGGTCCCGGATTTTCATCAGCAGCCCCGGGACGCGCGGGTCTTTGTGACCCGGCGGGATGACGAGGGTAGAACGAGTCTGCGATTCGGTGACGGCAAGACCGGCGCCCGCCCGCCGGGCGGCAGCGCGAATCTGCGTGCCGAGTACCGCAAAGGCATCGGCGCCGACGGCAATGTGCGGGCAGAACAGATTTCGCTCTTGCTGTCACGGCCGCTCGGCCTGAAAGAGGTCGCCAATCCGCTGGCGGCGACCGGAGGTGCAGACGCCGAGTCGCTCGCCGAGGCGCGCGACAATGTGCCCTTGTCGGTACGCACCCTGGGACGGGTGGTCTCATTGGCAGACTATGCCGACTATGCGCGCGCATTCGCCGGTGTCGCCAAGGCCCAGGCGGCATGGGTATGGGACGGCAAGCGGCGCGTGGTCGTGCTCACCGTCGCCGGTACCGACGGCTCGGGTATCGACAGTGGCAGCACGCTGCATAGCAATCTGCTACAGGCGATGCAGAATGGCGGTGATGCCTCGATTGCGCTTGCCCTGCTGAGCTATCGCAAGGGGCTGGTGCGTATCAGCGCACGCGTCAGGGTACACCCGGATCATGACCAAGAGACCGTTCTGGCGGCGGTAGACAGTCGCCTGCGCGAGCGCCTGTCTTTTGCCGTGCGCCTGCTTGGGCAGGCCCTTGCCGCGAGCCAGGTGACCACCTGGATTCAGGAGGTGCCGGGTGTCGAGGCAAGCGATGTGGATGCGCTGTATCGGGCCCTCGAGCCGACCGATCTGAATGCCCTGGTGTTTGCCGGTCTGCCGCAGCGCAGCAGTAGCGGGCTGCTGGCCGCCGAACTGCTGACCCTCGATCCGGGTGGCCTGACCCTTGGGGTGATGACATGAGCCCGAACGCGGAGAGACTGTATGCGCTTATGCCCGCGGTGTATCGCGAGCGCGATGCCGCTCAGGGCTATCCGCTGCGCGCCCTGGTCTCGCTAATCGCCGAGCAGATCCTGGTACTCGAAGACGACATCGACCAACTCTATGACGACCTGTTCATCGAGAGCTGTGCCGATTGGGCGGTACCTTACCTGGGTGCGTTGGTCGGGATCAGTGATGCCGCGGCCAGTCGCGCCGAGGTCGCCAACACCCTGGCCTATCGACGGCGCAAGGGCACCGCGACGGTGCTCGAACAACTGGCACGTGATATCACGGCCTGGCCTACGTCGGTGATCGAGTATTTTCAGCGGCTCGCGACCACCCAGTACCTGAATCATCTGCGCCCGGAGCACGTCACTCAGGTTGATATAAGACGGCCGCGGCTGCTGGGAACCGTTTTCGAACAGCTGCCGCGCTCGGTCGAGGTAAGGCGAATCGAAAACCGACGCGGTCGATATAACATCGCCAACATCGGGGTACACAGCTGGCGTATCCCGGCCTTCGAGGTGAACGATGCACCGGCACAGCAGGTTGACGCGCGGCGTTTTCGTTTCGATGCGGCAGGGCGGGACATCGCGCTGTTCAATCGTCCTGCGGCAGAGACCGAGATCAGCTTCCGCGCCGAGCCGTGGAATGTCCCGATGCCATTAAGCCGGGAACTGCTGGCCGATCATCCAGCGCGCTACTTCGGCACCTCGCTGTCTGTCGCGGTCGGGGGCGTGGAGGTAACGCCGGCAGCCGACCAGACCTGGCTGGATGTCTTTGCGGTATGCAACCTGATGGACTTCGACGGCGGCTGGGCCAACATGCCGACCAACCGCATCGCGATCGACCCTGAACTGGGTCGCCTGGCGTTTCCCGCCGATGCGCCACCGCCGGCCGATGTGCAGGTCGGTTATCACTATGGTTTCTCCGCCCGGCTCGGCGGCGGCAATTATCCGCGCCAGGCCGGTTTTTCTGCTGGCCCTGAGGTCCGGGTACCGGAGCAGCATGTGACGCTGCAGGCGGCGATCGATGCGGCACAGGTCCTGCTGCTCGATGACGCAGTGGACGGCGCGGTGGTCGAGATCACCGACAATGCGGTCTACACAGAGACGTTGATGTTTACCGTCGCTGCCGGCAAGTGGCTGGAATTGCGTAGTGCCGAGACACGACGTGCCGTTTTGGCGCCCGCGGCGGCGTGCGTGTTGGGTGGGGGCGCCGGATCCGAGGTCCGGCTGGATGGCCTGTTGATCGCCGGTGCCGGCCTGAGCGTGCCAGCATCGGTCGACGGTGAAGTCAATCAACTGCAGCGCCTGGTGGTCTCGCATTGCACGCTCGCACCCGCTGTCACTGTGTTCGATGCAGGGCCGGCGACGCCGATCCGACTGCGCGTGGAGTCGCGCTGCGAAGTCGCCATGCGGCGTTGCATCAGCGGGCCGCTGCGCCTGGCGGAGCGTGCCGATCTGACCTTGAGCGATTGCATTGTCGATGCCGCCGACCCGGCTGCACTGGCCGTGGCGCAGGACAACGACGGGCCGGCAGGCGTGATCGATATGACCCGCACGACGGTGCGCGGACGAACCCATGCGCTGGGGCTGAACGCGGTCGACTCGATCCTCGATGCCGCGCCGCAGGTCGCGCCGCCGCGCATCGCGGTACGGATCGAGCGCGTGCAGCAGGGTTGTTTGCGTTTCTGCTGGGTGCCGCCGGGATCACTGACGCCGCGGCGTTATCGCTGCGTCCCATCGGATGAAGATGCACGGTCAGGCCCGGTATACACCCAACGGCTTTGGGGCGATGCCGGCTATATGCAACTGGCGTCACGATGCCCGCTTGTGATCCGCGAGGGCGCCGAGGACGGCGGTGAGATGGGTGCCTTCGCGCACCTGCAACAGGTTCAGAAGTCGGCGCGTCTGCGACGCAATCTACCAGAATACCTGCGCCTGTCGCTCGAGACGGGTTTGTTCTTTGAGAGTTGAATCAGGAGAAGGTCATGCCGGGAGACTACAGCCGATTTACCTTTGATCCGACGCGACATTACAGCCAGGTCCGCATGCAGCAGGGCAGGGTGCAACTGGATGCCGACTGGAACGAACAGGCCGCGATAACCGCGCACATGCGCGAGGCGGCGCTGCGTGACCTGGTCGGCCCCTGTGGCGTATCCAAGGATTCCGACGCCTACCTGATGCAGCGCATGCCGGACAGTGGTCCGTTCAGCGACATCGGCATCCTGCCCGGCCGCTGCTATGTCAATGGGCATGTCGCGATCAACGAGGCCAGTCCGGTCCCGGCAACGCGGCTCGATGGCCAACAGAACGAATTGAGCCCGGCCGTGATGTCGCCGGATGGGCAGGCCTATCAGACGGGCCAATGGCTCGAGGCGTCGTCGCCGTCCGGCCGGCTGCTGACGCAGATCAGCGCGGTGGATGAATCGACGGGCACCTTGAGCGTTGCAGATGACCTTTCGAACCTGGACGGTGACCTGACGGTTCGGCGTATTGCCTCGTATCTGCAGCAGCCGCACGACCCGGCACCTGAGTTCAGTGACGGCGCCGGACAGCTGCAGTTGGATGACGGCGATTACCTGGCCTACCTCGATCTGTGGCAACAGGAGGTCACCGGCCTGGACGATCCGCACCTGCTCGAATCGGCGTTGGGCGGCGCCGACACGACGACTCGGGTGCAGACATTGTGGCGCGTCGGGCTGGTTGCGGTCGATGGCGACAGTGACTGTTCCGCGCCGATTCCCGATGCGGCGACCGAGGTCCCGGATGGCCGCATGAATGCCCGGACCCGACCACCGGATACCCAGGACGACGTCTGTCAGCTGCCGCCAACGGCGGGTTATCGACGTCTGGAAAATCAGCTCTACCGGGTCGAGGTGCAGCGCGGTGGCGACCTTGCGTCCGCCACCTTCAAGTGGTCGCGTGACAACGCGATCGTCAGCACACAGATCGAGCTTATCAACGGTCGGGTACTCAATGTCGCGGATGTCGGTCGCGACGATATCCTCGGGTTCGCCGAGAATCAGTGGGTCGAGATCGTCAGCGATCGCAGTCGCCTGCGTGGTGAGCCGAACGATCTTTTTGTGATCGAATCGGTCGACCCGGCCAGTCGTCAGGTAACGCTGACCGAATCGGCTGCGGCGCTGGCCGGCGAGAACGGTCTGCAGTTGCGCCGCTGGGACCAGACCGGCGACGGTGCGAGCGCCAGCGGGGTCTCGATGGGCAGCGACTGGGTCGCACTGGAGTCGGGCGTCGAGGTGCTGTTCTCTGCGGGCAGCTATCGGGCCGGTGACTACTGGTTGATACCCGCGCGCACCTCGACCGGCGAGATCGAATGGCCGCCCTATGCGGTGCCCAATACCGATCCGGTGCCGCAGCTGCCGAGGGGTGTTGAACACCACTATTGTCGACTTGCCCGGCTGCAGCTGGCCGACGGCGAGCTGAGTGTTGTCGATTGTCGCGAGGCGTTTCCGCCGTTGACCGATATCTGCGCCGAGGACGTCTGTTTCGACAACAGCCAGTGCCAGATGCCGCAGGCCGAGACCGTGCAGGATGCACTCGATGCGCTGTGCGCGCGGCCGATCGGTGGCGGCCCGATCATAACGGGCGTCGTGATCTTCAACATCGCCAACTCGGACCAGGACGAATTCATCTCGCGCTTCATCGACACAGGTCTTGGTCGCGGACGGTTGCAGGTCGTGCTCGGTCTCGAACAGGGCGAGAATGAGCCGATCTTCGTCGGTGCGGTCGATGTGTTCGAGGCCCTCAGTTATCCGTCGGTGCTCGCCGGTGCCGAGGTGAGACCGAGCGACGGCCACCTGCGCGTCGCGATCCGCATCCAGAATCGCGAGACCGTGGGTGCGCGGGTCAGGGTGCGCTGGTGGGCGACACAGCCGGCGGCGGATGCGGGCGAGGTCGTGGTCGGCACCCGGCCGACGATCGGCCCGACGATCTCGCCAACCCTGGTTCCGCCAACGGGCCGACCGACGATTGGGCCGACAATCTCACCGACCCTGGTGCCGCCGACCGGGCGACCGACGATCGGCCCGACGGTTTCACCGACCCTGGTGCCACCTACCGGGCGACCGACGGTCTCACCGACCCTGGCACCCACGCTCGCCCCGACAGGTCGCCCTACGGTGCGCCCGACCGTTTCGCCGACGATCAGCACCACGGTGCGGCCGGGAGTCGTGACCACGGGCCGGCCTATCCGATCGGGCCAGCCGCGCCCGCTGACCGATGTACGCGGGGTCGGTGACGCATTTGCCGAACGCCTGTCGAGTGCAGGTATCGCCGACGCGTCTGCACTGGCCGCGTCGGACGTGGAGACGGTCAGGCGGATCCTGGGGATTTCGGAGGTCAGGTCACGTGGCCTGATCGAGGAGGCAAGGGCCCTTGGTGATGCCTAGTAATGGGCCAAGGGGATAATTCGGTAACGCGCAGAGCCACTGTGCAGGTCAGTCTTACCTCTCGGCTCGATGCATGAGCCGGCCCGAGGTCAGCCTGATCATTGCCGCGCGCAATGAGGGCGACAACCTGGTCGACATGGTCTCCAGTCTGCTCGAGACGGGCAGCACGCTGCGTGTCGAGATTGTGGTCGTCGACGACGGGTCCACCGACGGCAGTGGTGAGCGATTGGCCCGGCGGTTTTCCGGTCGTCCCGATGTCATGTGTCGACGTACCCGCGGCGTCGGCGTCGCGGCGGCACGCAATCTCGGTGCCGAGATCGCGCGCGGCGAGACCCTGGTCTTTCTCGACGGACACTGCTGGTGTCCGCCGGGGTGGCTTGAAACGCTGCTTGCACCACTGGAAACGGCCGGTGTCGGTTTGGCCGGTCCGGCGTTTACCGACCTGGTGCGCGATGGCGCCGGTATCGGTTGCGGCGTGTACTGGCCGTACCCGGATCTCAAGATGCAATGGCTGCAGCGGCGTGCGGGCGGCGCGTACGCGGTACCGCTGATGCCAGGCGGGTGCGACGCGATCCGCCGCGAACGGTTTGCTGCACTTGGCGGCTATGACGTAGGGATGGGGCGCTGGGGTTCAGAAGGCGAGGAATTGAGTCTGCGCGTCTGGGCCAGCGGACACGAGGTGCACGGGGTGCCCGATTGTCTGATTCGTCATCTGTTCCGTGAACACCATCCGTACTCGGTCGATGCGGCCGAGGTGTTGCGCAACCGTCTGCGCATGGCGACGGTGCATTTTCCCGCACGCCAGCTGGCGCAGGTGTTGGAGTACAACAACGCCGAGCCCAATCTGACCCGCGCGATGACCATACTTTCGGCGGGTGGCGCGCAGCAACTGCGCGCACGACAGACTGGCGCGAACAGGGGCCACGTGGCGGTCTGGTTCGAGCGCTTTGTCGATTGGTAGGCCGGTTCCGGTTGCCGCGCCGCTCCCGCAGGCTGGACAGGTGGGAACGGATTGGTTATTTTGTGCGGCGCAACAAATTAATCCGGATCCTGCCATGACCAACCCTGATGACGGCGCTGCCACGCTCGACCTGCTGACCGACAATCTGCAGCGGCGAAATACGCTGGCGGACTGGATGTTCTACGAGATCAGCGGCCTGAGTAAAGCTGAATTCGCGCTGCTGTCGGGACAGGTCAACGACGAGGGTGCAATCCTGGTCGTCGAGCCTGCCAATGGTTCCGATCAGGCCGCGATCCAGAAATTTTCGTCCTTCGATGCGTTTCGGAACGAGCCGGGTGACCTGCTGCGGCACTTTACCGTGGCTGGGGTCGGCAGTTCGGACGTCGGTGCGGCCGCGCTTGCGCGTACCCTCGCGAACCATGTGGATGCGCCGGTCGGGGCGGTGGTTGCCGGCTACGGGCTAAGCGATTTGCTGGCCGAGGCGATGGGCGGCTGGATGTTCTTTCGTACGGCCAACCAGGCCCTGCACCTGATGGGGTTGGCGCAGCAGTTCGCGCATCAGCCGAATGCTCGACGGGCAGTGCCGGAAGGCATTGAAGTGATCGATGCGGGGCACGGTATCCGTTCCGACACCCGTACCCTGATCCGCCTGTTGAGCGAAAGAGAAAGGAAGATCGAGACGCTGCTGGGTCATTCGAAGGGCTGTCTCAGTATCGCTTATGCGCTGCAGGCGATCGCGTCGCTGTCGAACGCCGATCATTTTGCCCGGGCGGCCGATACTGCGGTGATCACGGCGGGCGCGGTGGTGGCCTTTCTGCCGGGGCTGAGGCGTCTGAGCCAATATCTCGGTACGCTGGACTGGTTCGGTGGTGTGAACTCGCGGCCCGGTGTGTATTACAAACCCGTGTTCGGAGCCTGGCACCACCTCAACACCAGCCTGCCGCTGGCGATGGATCTGAAAAGCGTGTTGGCGGCCGACTTCCGCGATTGAGAAGATCGGCAGTCAAACAGTGTCGAGTTCGACAGACGGCTGACTGAACCGCAGGATGATGCTGCCGTCACTTGGCCGATCGATCGACCATCCCGCCGATTCGAGTCGCCTGGCCATGTCATCCATTGGCGTTGCTGCGGCGGCGGTGACCGTCTGCCGTTGCACATCCTGCCCCCTTCTGAACAACACAGACCCGTCCAGACTCCGCTCCACATGCCAGCCTGTGGCAGCGAGGTGGTCGGCAAACGCCCGAAGTCCATCTGTCGCGGCCGTCGTCGATGTGCCCGATTCGGTTTCGGTCTGCGCAGCTCGGAAGAAGATGCCGCCATCGCTATCCGGTTCGACCTGCCAGCCGCTAGCGGACAGGTGTGCGGCGAGACTGGCCAGTGGCTGCGCCCGCGCAGCCCGATGCCTCGTGTTCTGGACCGTTTGAGACGGCGTGTCACCGGCCCAGAACCGGATGCTGCCGTCACCCTGGTGCGCGATATTCCAGCCTGCTGCAGCGAGCTTGCTGCCGAGCGTTCTGGTATCTACCGTTGCTTTCGGCGCGCTTTGTGCGACCGAAACGGTCTCTGTGTGCCGGGTACGTGCGGAAAACAGGATTCCGCCGTCATCACTTCGGGCCACCTGCCAACCGGTCTGTGCCAGTTGTCGCGCCATCGCGTCCAGGTGGGTCCCTGCGCGTGCTTGTGTTGCGGCCGTCTGCTGCTTCGCTGCGGATCTAGGCGTCATCCAGATGTTGGCCTGGGCATCCTTGTGGACCTGCCATCCCCTTTCGTGCAGCGCCTTGCTGAAAGCGGCGAAATCGCCGGCAAAGCCCGTCGTGGCGGCAAAGCCCAGACAGGCAAGCGAAAGCGAACGAATGAATTTCCGCGCATCAGGGATTTGGCCATGATCTCGATTCTCCTCCGTAGTGGCCTGATTCTCTGTCTCTCTGGGCCCTCCGCGGGGCACAATGATCAGGCGTGTTATCCAGCGAATCTTAGTACATGTGGGCGAAAAATTGACCGAATGGCTTGGTAACCCGTCTACTGCCTACCGAGAACACCGCCGGGTAAAGGTGAAATTCATCGTATTATCCGTCGAGGGTCCCGTGGTGGTTACTTTGCAAGAGACTTTCTATGCTTGAAATGACTGGGTAACTCGGACGAGCGCGACTTCACGCCGGTCGGTGTTGAGCAGAGATGCTAGGGCCTGTTCACACTACGCGAGACGCTGTGCCTCGCGTAGTGTGAACAGGCCCTAACGGCGCCGACTCGGTCTGGCGGTTGCCGACCATGGAATGAATTGGCTGATTGGATTCGCTGCATCGTACCCGCGTCGGGTCTTGCTCGTGCTCTCGCTGCTTACCCTGGGGGCAGCCCTGCTGATTCCGCGCCTCGAGGTAAGCATCTCGAGCGAAGCGATCACGGTCGATGGGTCCGGCCGCGATGCCTACGAAGAGACCGCGCGCGTATTCGGTTCGACCAACGCCGTGGTCGTGTTCGTCAGCGATGCCGCCTTGTTCGATTCGGATATTCTGCTCGCGATCCGCTCGGCGGTCGGTCGTCTGGACGGGCTGGCCTTCGTCGAAGGGACCGACAGCCTGTTCAGTCTTGAGCATGGTCGATTGCGCGATGATGAGACGCTGGTGTTTTCGCCCTACCTGGAGCCTATCCCGAGTACGCCGGATGCAGTGACATCGGTTCGCGTGGCGGCGCTCGCCAATGCCTTCGTGGCCGGCAACCTGCTGTCTCCTGATGGCCGGAGCATGGCCATCAACGTCAGACTCCGACCCGACTATATGGAAGTGTTCAGCGAGCGCGCCGTGGTTGACGGCATCGATGCCGCCATCGCGTCGCTCCAGGATGTGGTCGAAGAGGTCTTTGCATTGGGGCAGCCGCACGTGAGCGTCTCCATAGCAGACCATGTCGTTCGGGATCAGGCGATCATACTGCCTCTTTCGCTGGCCACACTGCTGTTCGTGCTGGTGTTCGCGCTTGGGCATTGGGAGGGCACCCTGATCCCGCTGTTGACCGCAATCGCGAGCGTGCTCTGGACCCTGGCGTCCATGGTGTTTCTGGGTATTTCGCTGAACGTCATGACGTCGGTCGTCCCGTTGCTGCTGGTGGTGGTCGGTTCGACCGAAGATGTCCATATGCTCGCCGCCTATTTCGCCAGGACACGCGAGGGGATGGACTCGCCATCGGCGATCGGCGCGATGGCGGCCGGCGTTGGTCTGGCGGTGCTGCTGACCTTCGCGACCACCTATCTGGGTTTTCTCTCGATCATGTTGAACGACATCGGTGTGCTGCGAGAGTTTGGCCTGGTCGCCTCCAGCGGCCTGCTGTTCAACTTTTTGATCACCAGCCTGTTCGTACCGTCCGCGTTGGCCCTGCGAAGCGAACGGGTATCGCCGCTGCGGGAGATCAGAGATCGTTACCAGCGTATTGCGGGGCGCCTGTATCGCCTGGTGTCTGATCACCAGGTCATGGTCGTGGTGGTTTCTCTGTCGCTGCTGGTGCTCGGTGCATACGGCGCCAGCAAACTGCGGGTTGACAATGACATCATGGATTACCTGCCAGCGGATTCCCCTGTTCTTGAGCGTGCGCAGCGACTGCATCAGACGCTGGGGGGTATTCAGTCTTTCGATATCGTGTTGGCGAGTGGCATCGAGGGAACCTTTGAGCGGGCGCGCTATCTCGAACAAATCGAGATGTTGCAGCGCTTTGTCGATGACTCCGGCTATTTCGACAAGACCCAGTCTTTCGCCGATGTGCTGAAGGAGGTGAACCGGGTGGTCGGCGGGCTTGCGCCCGGCGAACGCTATCTGCCTGATGATGATGCGGTGGTACGGGAGTTCCTGCTGTTTCTCGACAGTGCCGTGTATCGCGCCTACGTCGATGACGAACTGAGCCGTACGCGCATCACGGTTCGGCACAATATCTCCTCCTCGCAAGCGTTACAGCGTGCACTGGCGGAGATCGAGCGGTTCACCGCGAGCAAGATCGATCCGGCTTTGCATGTCAGCATGACCGGCCGGTCGATCCTGACCTTGCGTGCAGGAGACACGCTTGCGGTGGGGCAGGCGAAATCGCTGCTGCTGCTCATCGTCGCGATTTTCGTGATCGTTGCGGCGGTATTCGTCAATCTCAAGGCCGGCGCCGTTGCGGTGGTCCCAACCCTACTGCCGATTCTGCTGCTGTTTGGGGTGATGGGTTTCGCCGGTATCCCATTGAGCACCGGCACTGCCATGGTCGCGGCGATTGCGGTCGGAATCTGCGTGGACAATACAATTCACTTCCTGATGCGCTACCACGAGGAGATGGCTTCACGCCCGACCACTGAAGAGGCGATCCGGGCGACCATGGACGAGGAGGCCCGGCCCATTATGTCGATCTCGCTGGCACTGACCCTGGGTTTCGGCGTTCTCGCGCTGTCGAGTTTCCCTCCGGTGGTGTATTTTGGACTGCTCGCTTCCCTGGTATTTGTTCTCGCGCTGCTGGCCACGTTCATGATCACGCCGATTCTGCTCAGCCGCGTGCGCCTGGTGACCCTTTGGGACGTCCTGAGTATGCCGCTCAAGACGCGCTTGATGAAAGACTGTTCGCTGTTTCACGGCATGCATCCGTTCCAGGTTCGCAAATTGTTGGCGATGAGTTGTCGCAAGAGATTCGATGCCGGCGAGAAGATCGTCAGCGAGGGCGACCAATCACGTGAGTTGTTCGTGATCCTCGAAGGGAAGGTCAGGGCGCAGCGATTGAATGCATCGGGCGATACCGAATTGTTGAATACCATGGGGGTCGGTGAGGTGTTCGGTGAGATCGCGCTGGCGGCCAACAGCGGTCGCACCGCCGATGCGCTGGCACTCGAAGCGACCGAGGTGCTGGTGCTGCATTGGAACGACCTGCAGGTCTTGGCCAGGTACATGCCACGAACGTCGAGCCGACTGATCATGAATATCGCGCGCACGATGGGAAAGCGCCTGGTTGCCCGACACTTTTGATTTCCCAAACTGACCGACGGTAACGGGACGCTGACTGGAAGGGCTTCAGTCAGCTATGCTTTGTGCGCATATCCCTGCAACGAGAGCTCTAGTAATGCTGGCACAGATTTATCTGTTTGAAGGCCTGTCCAACGAGGAACTCGAGGTTATCGAGAAACACGCGGTTGCAAAGCACTACCGCAAGAACACCGTGATCATCGAGCACGGCGATGACGCGAATGCGCTGTACCTGTTGCGCAATGGACGGGTGAAGGTCTACATCGCCGACGAGCGGGGCAAGGAGATCGTGCTGCGGGAGCCGGGGCCGGGTTCGGTGCTTGGCGAACTGGCGCTGCTGGCCGAGATGCCTCGCACCGCGTCGGTCATGACCACCGAAGACAGTGAGTTTTTGGTACTGGCCAAGCGATCGTTCGATCAATGTCTAAAGGATCACCCGGGTATCGCCTTCAATCTGGTCAAGGCCCTGGCCCGCCAGGTACAGAACCTGACCGAATCGGTCACCGATTTCGCCTTGCTCGATGTCTATGGCCGAATCGCCAAGATCCTCAGCGAGAGTGCTGTCGAGGAAGATGGGCAGACCATTACGCCCAAGTTTACCCACCA
>Ga0316201_10002330_pt1 | contig 13469 bp, 12 predicted proteins | sample CS6wburrow_MG_FD_204516 | JGI IMG/M metagenome (GOLD analysis project Ga0316201, IMG submission 204516) | Coastal sediment microbial communities from Delaware Bay, Delaware, United States - CS-6 worm burrow | ecosystem: Environmental > Aquatic > Marine > Coastal > Sediment | place: USA... | reverse complement strand
TTCCTCCGGCGACTACACGCACGACGCGCTCGATGCGGCCGACCTGGTCCTGATGATCGGCCACGACCTGAGCGAGAAGCCGCCATTCTTCATGGAGCGCGGGGGCAAGAAGGTCATCCACATGAGCGAGGACGCAGCGGGGATGGACGACGTCTACTTCCCGCAGCTCGAGGTGCTCGGGTGCACCGCCACGAACACCAAGGCCCTCAACGACCTCGTGCAGCCGATGGAACGCTGGGAGTCGCAGGTGTTCGAGAGGGTCAGAGAACAATGGCAGACGCACGTGCTCGAGGACGTGACTCCGGAGACCTTCCCGCTGGTTCCGCAGCGCGTCGTGCGCGAGATCCGCGACGCGCTGCCGAGTGACGCCATCGTCTCGCTCGACAACGGCATGTACAAGATCTGGTTTGCGCGAAGCTACCCTGCGCACATTCCCAATACGCTACTGCTCGACAACGCTCTCGCTTCGATGGGGGGCGGGCTTCCGGTCGCGATCGCGGCAAAGCTGGTCTATCCGGAACGGCAGGCGGTCGCGGTCTGCGGCGATGGCGGGTTCATGATGAGCTCGCAAGAGCTCGAGACCGCCGTACGGTTGAAGCTCGATCTCACCGTGATCGTCTTGCGTGACGACGCGTACGGCATGATTCGCTGGAAGCAATCGTCGGACGGCTTCGACGACTTCGGCCTGAGCTTCGGGAACCCGGATTTCGTTCGATACGCCGAGAGCTACGGCGCACGGGGCCATCGCGTCGACAAGGTCGGAGGTCTCAACGAGGCTGTGCTCGAGTGCTGTCGCTCGGGCGGCGTGCATCTCATCGACGTCCCCATCGACTACTCGGAAAATCAACGCGTGCTCATCGATGAGCTCGAACGCCGAAACGGGAGCGCATCGGGGCGAGACGACGAAGGGAGCGGCTCATGAGTAAGCTCGAGGTCACCGCGCCTTACGATGGCGCGGTCTTGAAGGAGTACGAGTACCATACGAAAGGGCAGGCGCTCGAGGCGCTGGAGAAGGCACACGCGGCCTACGTGGACCGAGATGCTTGGCTCACGGGAAAACGTCGCATCGAGATTCTGGACTCGCTTGCGGCGAAGATCGAATCGCGGGTGGACGAGCTCGCATTGCAGGCTGCACGCGAAGGCGGAAAGCCGCTTCAGGACTCGCTCGTGGAGGTGCGACGTGCCGTGAGCGGTGTGAAGGTTGCGCGAGACACCGTGGCCAAGCTCACAGGCAACGAGGTGCCGATGGGGATCAACGAGAAGAGCCTCGGCCGCTGGGCGGTGACCTATCGCGAACCCCGCGGCGTCGTTCTCGCGATCAGCGCGTTCAATCACCCTTTCAATTTGTTGATCCATCAGGTCGTGACGGCCGTCGCCGCGGGCTGCCCGGTGATCGTAAAGCCGGCCGAATCGACGCCAATGTCGTGCGAGTCTCTCGTATCGATGCTGCGCGAGGCGGGACTCGAAGAGCAATGGTGCCAGATGCTCCTCACGAAACATGACGTGACCGCGTCGATCGTCGCCGACAGACGAGTGTCATTCCTGACGTTCATCGGCTCGTCGAAAGTCGGGTGGATGCTCCGCTCGAAGCTCGCGCCGGGGGCGCGATGCGCACTCGAGCACGGCGGCGTCGCACCGGCAATCGTGGACGAAACCGCCAACCTCGACGACGCGGTCCCGCTCTTGACCAAGGGCGGCTTTTATCACGCCGGTCAGGTTTGTGTGTCGGTGCAACGCATCTACGCGCACAATTCGATCAAAGAGTCCCTCACCAAACGACTGGTCGAGGCCGCCAAGGCGCTCAAAGTGGGCGACCCCACGCACGACGACACCGAAGTCGGGCCGCTGATCCGCCCGGGGGAGGTGAAGCGGGTGCACGACTGGGTCACCGAAGCCAAAGAGGAAGGCGCCCAGGTTCTTTGCGGAGGTGAGCCGCTCAGCAAGACGACCTACGCGCCGACCGTGCTCCTCGACCCTCCCGACGATGCTCGTGTTTCGCGTGAAGAAGTGTTCGGGCCCGTCGTCAGCGTCTACGGCTACGACGACATCGACGAAGCCGTACGGCGCGCGAATCTCGAAGACGCGTATTTTCAGGCGGCCTTGTTCACGAATCGCCTCGACCGCGCGCTCGACGTCGGCCGTCGCCTTCACGGGATGGCGGTGATGGTGAACGACCACACGGCCTTTCGCGTCGATTGGATGCCCTTTGGCGGCCACCGGGATTCTGGTTTGAACCTCGGAGGCATCGAGCACTCGATGCGAGACATGACCGTCGAACGAATGATTGTGTTCCGACAGCAGTGATCGTCAGAAACTTCGGCAAACCTGTCTGACTAGAGCTTCTTGATACCGCTCTTCAGTTTGCGTCCCGAACGGCTTCGAGGTCGCGCCCGCACTCCTCGCCCCACGGGATGACCGAATCGCCGGAACTCTGCAACTCTGCGACGCGCTTCTTGGCAGGTTCCGAAGCGGCCATCTTCTTCACACCGTGCATCCTCGCAACAATCATCACGTCCCGGAACCGAGGCCCAATGAGGCGTTCAACGCGCTGGTGAACCTGGTAGTCCTCCTACAAACGCTCGACGAGGACGGGGACCCGCAGAACGGCATCAAGTCGGTCAAGAAGAACGCACCAGGCGCAGCCATCGACGACGTTTGCTGAGCGTGCAACGCGGCACTCGGTCGCCGGCCTAGAACTTCCCGCTGTTCGCCCATTCCGCGCGCGGAGCGATCGTCTCGCTGTTGCTCCAATGCTCGACGATGAGGCTCTCCGACAAGCGCCAGATGTTGAAAGCTGCAACCGCTTCGTCTCCCATGACCGACTTCGAATAGCTCACGACGAAGTTACCCTGGCCGATGAGCTTGAAGACGCATTCGCATCGTGCGCCGGCGTCGAGAGCGTCCTCGATTCTGTACCGCATCGCCTCTCTCCCGTCTTCGAGACCCACGGCATGTTGAATCAGGTCTTCGGCAACGAAGTCGTCGTAGTTGTCGAGGTCGCCGTTCTGGAGCACCTCGGTGATGAAGAGCCGCACTCGCCCCTTGTTGTACTCGGTGAGCTCGAGGTCTTCGATCTCGTACGCTCCGTCGACCTGCGTGTGCCCGGACGGCCCGGGTCCCTCGAACGGGCCGATGACGTCCCAGTGCTCGACGATCCTGCCGCTCTCGTCCGTGTCGAAGAGATCGGTCGTGACCCACTGCGCTTCTCCGTCGTTCAGCGACTGATAGACGTGAAGAAAGACATGACGCTCATCCTCGATTGCGCGCACGATTTCGATTTGTCGCTTCGGGTTTCGAGCCACGAACGGCTCGAAGAATGCAACGAAGCCTTCGACACCGTCGGCGACTCCCGCGCTGTGCTGCGTGTAGCGCTCTCCAGTGTACGACGTGACTGCGTCGCGAACGTGACCGTCGCGGATTCCCTCGAGGTAGAGTCCCTTGGCGTGCTCCAAGCGCGTCGACATGGAGGAAGCATGCAGTCAGCGGCCGCGGCGTGCCAAGCAAGCGGTTCCTCCGCTCGGTAACCTCTGGTACGGTCCCAACATGACCATCAAAGTCCACCACCTCAACTACTCTCGCTCACTGCGAGCGCTGTGGCTGCTCGAGGAGCTCGGGTTGGAGTACAGCATCGAGCGATGGGAGCGTGACAAGAACTTCAGGGCTCCGTCAGAGGCGTCTCGCGTTCATCCGCTCGGGCGTTTCCCGATGGTGGAGGTCGATGGACGCGTTCTTGCCGAATCGGGCGCAGTGCTCGAGTACTTCGCGGACCGAGAGGGAAAGCTGAGGCCGACCGACGAGGCCGAGAAGCTCGAGTGCACCTTTTTCCTTCACTATGGGGAAGGCTCGGTCATGCCGCCTCTGCTGGTGCGTCTGATCTTTGCGCGGGTTCGGGCCGCGCCGATGCCGTTTTTCGTCAAGCCCATCGCACGTGGTATCGCCGACAAGATCGACGAAAGCTACACGAACCCAGCCCTCGACCTACACCTCGGGTTTATCGAGCGGACACTCGGGGACCGTCCGTACTTCGCGGGGCAATCCTTCTCGATCGCCGACATCCAGATGTTCTATCCGGTCGAGGCGGCGCTGTCGCGAGCCGAAGGCGAGCGCCCCAACATGCTGGCTTGGCGCGAGCGGGTGATCAGTCGTCCGGCCTATCAGCGCGCCGAGGCGGAGGGCGGTACCGCGGTGCCGTCGGATTGAGGTGATGCGCTTCGAGAAGGCTTCTCGTGTCGCCGGGACCTTCCGCTGGCGAAGCCCGCACTCGGCTCCCCAATTGCGCGGAACGCCCTATCTGTCTACGTTCGGTTTCAAGAAAGAAGGCGGTTGTAGTGGCTATCGGCAAACGGCCCGACCGAGGCCAGTCCCTATCTGACGCGATTTCGTGGCGTCACGAAGGCGACGGACGCTTCGTCGCCAACGTCGACCCGGTGTGGGGGCAGGGGCGCGCCGTGTACGGGGGCATCGTCGGCGCCGGCATGGCACGCGCGATGGCGGCCGCCGTCTCCAGCGACGCGTCGCTTCGCTCCTTCTCGGCGACCTTCGCGGGCCCTGTGCAAGCTGGCGAGATCCCCTGCGCCACAGAGCTCGTGCGCGAGGGCCGGACGGCGAGCTTCATGACAGCGGAGATCACGCAAGACGGCGCGCGACGCGCGACCGCCAGCGCCGTATTCGGCGCCGCCCGGGAGTCATCGGCCCACACCCCCGGCCCCGCGCTCCCCGACTTGCCTCCGCCCGAGGCATGCGAGTCGATGCCCTACCTCGACGGGCTGATGCCTAGCTTCACCCAACGCGTAGAGTATCGTTACACACACGGTGCGTTTCCGTTCATGGGCGGTGACGGGTCGCGCATTGGGGGTTGGTTTCGCTTCCGCCACGACCCCGAGCCCGGTGACGGGCCGGGGATGCTTGCGCTGATCGATACCTGGCCCGCTCCCGCTCTTTCAGGGATGAAAACCCCCGCCCCCGCCAGCTCGATCACGTGGAGCGTGGACCTGTTCACTCACCGTCTCGACGCCCGTCTCGACCAGTGGTGGTACTTCGATGCGCGCACGCTGTTCGCGGTGGACGGGTACACGAACTTCGAGGCATCGCTGTGGGCACCGGACGGCCAGTACGTCGCGCGTTCCTCTCAGCTCGTCGGCGTCTTCGGCTGAGTCTGCCTCGACGACCGGCTCGAAATGCAACGAGCCCTACCGCGCCGCGCGCCTAGTCGTCTCGTCGCTGGATGATATAGATGGGGTGCTCGCGCTGACGAGCGTGTAGCCACTCAGCTCCTGAATTTGCTGCCGCGAGTTCTTATGTAGTGCCTCAGCAGACCGCGGACACTTCGGCCCCATCGGTCGAACGGTCGGCGCGGTTGCGCGACAATCTGACTTTCTGGTCAACCTTGGTCGGTCTTCTTCGGTCGGATCTTCGCTTGCGTCAGTCACGGTCGAAGTACAGCCATCGCGGATCGCTAGCCACCTGCTTGTATCGGGTTAGGCCCTTGACGATGTCCGCCAGGTGCCGCGTGCGGTTTGGTGCCGACACCGAGAGCATCGAGGATGGGTTGTCGACTATCAGGTGTGGCGGGCCGCTGCGATCGATCCACGCCGTCACCATGCGCAGATCGCGGGTCCGGGCGACCTCGCCGAATGGCTCGTACCAGGGGAACGCGTCATCGAACCCGCGGAGCCTGACGCCGCACGACAGGTGAGAGAGCACCAGGTAGTCGCCCTTACGCTCGATGTGGTCGAGGCTGTGCAGGATCGCTCGCGACTCCTCGGCGACCGTGGCATCCTGGGGACAAAAGCCCTGGATAGGGCTCAGCGAGCGGATGCACCCCGCGCGGGCGAGCCGAACGTAGTTGTACGCGTCGCTGAAGAGAGTTCCGACCGACGCAGCGCCGAGCGCGGCAAGCAGTGCGACCGCGGTCGCGACGTAGAACACCTTGAAGCGATCGCGCGCACCGAGCGCGTCGGCGGGGTAGCCCGGCACGCTGGGCGCGAACAGCAGGATCAGCAGCACGGTCTCGAACCACAGGTTCAGCGCGTTCATCCGATTGATGTAGTAGGGCAACCACACGAGGATCATCGCGCCCACCGCCGACTGGTAGGCCCACAGCGGTGTGAGCTTCCCGCGCTTGGCCCACCACGCTCCCCGGATGAGCGAGTGCGCAGCGAAGAACACGAGCAGCCCGGCGAACACGTCGAGCTTGCTGACCAGGCCCCCGTAGCCGGAAGAGAATAGCCTGAGAAATTCGAACGGTGACGGCGTCGCCGTCGTGTAAAAAAGCTTGAACGAGAGCGTCGACAGCAACGCCAATGAGCACACCAGGACCACGAGGAACAGTCCGAGGGCGGTCAGCGCGGAGCCGATCGGACGCGCCGGCTTCACGTTCATCAGCGCGAGGTAGGTTCCGAACCCGGCGGCCACTGCGATGCCGCACTCGGGGCTGAGCGCGGCGATGGTCCCGCTCGCGAGCCCGAGCACCGCGGTCGACGCCTTGGCCGCCTTTACCTGTCGGATCAGAATGATGATCCCGATCAGGAAGGGTATATAGCGAATGCCAGCCTGGTTCGGATACCACAGCGGCTCCCCGAAGGTGTCGAGCGTAGGGGTGAGCAAGAGCGCGAGCGCGATGATCCACGGCCAGTGCTTGCGGTTGAGCAGGTAGATCGACCATCCGATGAGCGCCATCGCGACGACCTGGTAGAGCCGAACGACGAAGATCAACGCTGCTTCATGACCGCTGGTCAGACCCGGCAGCAGCTTGAACGGTATTGCGGTGAGCCACACCATCGAGATGCCGTAGTTGGACCGCTGGATCGATCCGGTGTCCGCGAAGTCGACCCCGGGCATCACCGTCATCGCGTAGTGCGAATGGAGTTCGATGAGATGGCCCGGATTCTTGACGGGGACCGGCACGAAGAACGGGGCGATCACGAAACCCACTAGGTAGCCCGCGGCGACCACCAACACTAGGCGTGCGCCCAGGCGCGATGCGGCGGCCACCCGAGCGGGCCGCGAGCTCGCAATCACAAACCCCGCGAGCCCCAGGACGAAGCCACATGCAAACCACGGCGTGAATTCGCCCAGTGCGAACAGGAGGGCCCAGAACGTCACGGCCACGACGAGCACGGCGCGGTCCGACCCCCAGCCGCGCGGGACCCGGAGCTCGAACGACCGGGTCGCGAGGTCCACGATGATGATTGCGATCAGCAGGACCAGCAGCGCGGCGTAGGCGGCGAACTGGTAGCGCGACGAACGGATCCCGAACTCGAGCACGTGGTTCGGAAGAATATTGGGGTCGGGTGAGAGATGCGCGCGCTCGAACACCCAGGTGAGGGCCGCAAGCATAAGCGCTAGCGCCGCCGGCACCACGATCTCTGTGCGCAACTTCTTCATGCGCGATCGGTGGTCGAGCGCCTCGCAGCGTGGCTGCGCCTGAGTTCTGCCATGCGGGCGCGCCGGCGCGCGAGGTCGAGCTCGATCCGCGCGAGGTCGAACAATGCCGTCGCCATGTGACGCGGTGCGAGCTTCGATCCCTTGACGTCTCGCCACGCGCGCAGGGGCTCCTCCCAAAGGTCCGCGGCGCCGATCGGCGGCGTCCTCTCTGAGCCGCACAGCATCCGGCCGATCAGCTCGACGTCGAACGCCCACCGCGACAGGAACGGCGTGTCGATGGCGTCGATGAGCGTCGGGGTCACACGAAACAGCTTGGCCCCACACTGGGTGTCGTATGCCGCGAGCCGGAGCGTGGTCGAGGCCAGCGTCGCGAACACACGGCCCAGGTAGTGGCGGATCGCGCTGCGCTCGATCTCGTGTCCGAGCAGCGCGACTCGCGCGCCGACCACCACCTGCGCGGTTCCGGTGCTCATCACCTGCGCGAGCCGACGGATTTCGTTCGGTGGCGTTGCCAGATCGGCGTCTAGATAGCCGACCCACTCGGCGCCAGACTCGCAGGCCAATACCAGGCCTCGCCGCACCGCCTCCGCCTTACCTCGGTTCTCCTTCAGAGCGAGCACGCCGATCTGGCCTGCGCGTGAGCGCGCCAGTTGCTGCAGGATCTCGCGGGTGGTGTCTGTCGATCCATCATCGACGAACAACAGCTCGAGCTGGTCGTCGTCCAACAGCGTCAGCATCGCAGCCGTGTCCAGGCGCCGCGCCTCGTTGTAGCAGGGGATGATCAGCGTTGTGCGTGCCACTATCGCTCCGCGCCTGCCGCCTGGGCGTGCTCGCACAGTGCCCACAGGCTCAGGCCCGTTGTCGGCACGGTGTAGCGCGCCGCGAGCCGGGACATGCGGGCGTCGAGTTCGAGCGCTCCGCACAGGGCGCGCGTAAAGACCGCCCCGTGAGACCAGGCGCTCGCGCCGGTGCTGACCCGCTCGTCGAGCGGGCCGTCGACCGGTCGGCTCACGATCCCTCGCGCGAGCTCGAACGCCTTCGCGACGGCGCGCGGGACCAACAGACTGCCGAACAAGCTGCCCGACTGCCGCGGGCGCAACCGAACCTCCTCGATCACTCCCAGCAGCTCGCGCGACGAATACCGCCGGTGATGCCCCAGCATCACGTCATGCCTGGTGAACAACGACCGGTGAGCCGGCACGCTCACGACGACCAGGCCACCCGGACGCAGGCACCGCTCGACCAGATCGCGCAAGAGCCCGCGGTCGTCGGGCACGTGCTCGAGGACGTCGAGCAGCACGATCAGGTCGAACTCGCGCTCGGGACAGATCCGTTCGAAGCACAACCCCACGGGCGCCTCCGCGCCAAGCGCCTGCAGATGGTCCTCAGTGTATTCGGGATCGTAGCAGGCGATCGAACTCCCGCGAGGGAGCACGGGCAGCAGCGTCGCGGCCATGAAGCCGTCGCCGGCGCCCACGTCGAGGGCGTCGAGCGCGGTGCCGCGCCCGAGTTGTTCAGCCACTAGTCGCGCGAAAAACTGCGCGCGAACCGTTTCCCACGGGTGACGCATCGGAACACCAGAGGGCCGCTCGCGGAGGTCCATTTGAACGCCGGGATAATAGGAGGTGTGGGCGGCATCTGCAAGCCAGGGCCACGACGCGACCTCGAGCGCGCGGCCAACGACCAGCGGGTGCATTTACCGGCGAGAGTCACCTGGCGCAGGCCATCGGCCTCGCAGTCATCCAACACAGCTGCCTTGCGCCGTCGCGTCTTGCATCGTCTGGCTAGCCCGTGTCGGTCGAGCACGGCGTGCACTGCGCTCACGGCCGGCGTGAACAACCCAACCCACGTCGACGTTTGACAGCGTCGCGGCTGAAGGCTGGCTTCCAGAGATCCGACCGTCGATACAGCGGCGGTTGTCAATCATTAGTGCGCTGGCTTGAATCGATCCCCTCAAAAGACGGCGACTCACCGGTCGATACGTGCTCTTAGTCGGGCCATCGGTGCCCTGGAACATGGTGTTGTGCAAAAGGTCGGTGCTAACGAGGTTCCGGCATCGGGAGCGGTCCCGTGTCCTAATCGGATGCGCACTCGACCCCGCTGAGGGACCGTCTGAGGGTTTGGGAAACAAGCGCGTGGAGCGCAGAACATTTGCTTGGCGCCGAAGCTCGGAAGGACTGTTCGTTCTTCCACTTCGACCACAGCACCGAAGCGAGCTTGCGAGCGATCGCACAGAAGGCCTTCTTGCGTCCGATGCGTTCGGCAAGGCCTCTGGCGCACCGTTGCACAGGTCAGCAATGCGGTGTCATCCATCGCATTCGATGATAGCAGGGCGACGAAATCCTTAGTCGGGGCGACTGGATTCGAACCAGCGACCTCATGCTCCCAAAGCATGCGCACTACCAGGCTGTGCTACACCCCGTGACCTCGTTCTACTGCGGTCTGGCGGCTTTGGGTAGCCGATGGCTAGCGGTTCCGCAACTGCTGCAACAGGGGCACCAGCTTGGCCGCTGCCTTGGCCCGGTGGCTGATCTCGTTCTTCGTTTCCGGGCCGAGCTCGGCCATGGTCTGCTCGTAGCCGTCCGGAATGAACAAGGGGTCGTAGCCAAAGCCGTGGGTTCCCTTGGGCTTCGCGCCAATGCGCCCTTCGCAAGCACCTTCTGCGGCTGCAAGCTTGCGGCCGTCCGCGTCCACTAGCGCAATCGCGCATTGGAACCGAGCGGTTCGTTCCCGCTCGGCCGTTCCCAAGAGCTCGTCGAGCAACTTCGCGTTGTTCTCCGCGTCGCTTGCCCCCTCCCCTGCGTACCTCGCCGAGTACACCCCGGGCCGCCCGCCCAAGACATCGACTTCGAGCCCGCTGTCATCCGCGAGGCAAGCCATCCCCGATGCCGCTGCAATCTCCGTCGCTTTCTTGAACGCGTTCCCCATGAAGCTTTCGCGGTCTTCGACGACGTCCACCGGTTTCGGCAGGGACGCCATCGTTTCGAGCTCGAGCCCGGGCACGTCTGAGAGAAGCCGTTCGTACTCCCGCAGCTTTCCTTCGTTCCTCGTTGCCAGGAGAATTCGCATCAGGGCAGGAGGCGGTCGAGGTCGATATCGAGCGCCCTGAGTGCGCGGCGCTGTTCTTCGGCGAGCGCCGGCATGGCCTCGAGCGCGAGGTCGATCATTTGATCGAGCCTTTCGCGCATGATCGGAGCGCCCTCGGCGGTGCCCTGCACCTCGACGACGGCGCCTCGCGCTGTCCCGACGACGTTGAGGTCGACGTCCGCATCCCGATCCTCGGTGTAGCAAAGGTCGAGCATAGGCTTGTCATCGAGCAAGCCCACGCTGATTGCGCCGATCGCCTCTCTAAGCACGCCTTTTCCGACCAGCCCCTGGGCGCGAACCCGGTCGAGCGCCATCGCAGTCGCAACCATGCCTCCCGTAATCGATGCGGTCCGCGTCCCACCGTCTGCGTCGAGCACGTCACAGTCCACCGTGATCATCCGCTCGCCAAGCTTCTCGAAATCGACCGCCGCCCGGAGCGCGCGTCCGACGAGTCGCTGGATCTCGGTCGTCCGCCCGTCGACGCGCCCGCTACGCCCGTCGCGACGGTTTCGCTCCGGATTGGCGCATGGATGCATGGCGTACTCAGCCGTGAGCCAACCCTTGCCGGTGCCCCGCATCCAATCGGGAACGCCCTCGGAGATCGAAGCGGCGATCAGGACGGTCGTTCGACCGCATCGATAGAGCACCGACCCCTCGGGATTGCGCTGCACGTTCGCTTCGATCGTAACCGGCCGCAGCGCGTCGTAGGAGCGCCCGTCTGCTCTGCTCATCCAACCCTCCACACCGACGAACCCGTAGTCGTTTGTGTGGCGGCTGGCAACCAAACCTCGAAGGTCGTGCCGTGAGGATGGCGGGGCTTGCACGCGATATGCCCGCCGTGCGCGACCACGATCTGCTGCGTGAGTGGCAGGCCGAGCCCGGTTCCCCGCTCTTTGGTCGTATAGAACAGATCAAACACGTGCTCGCGCTCTTCCTCTCCAATCCCGGCCCCTTCATCGTGAACCAAAATTCGCACACCGGTTTGGTACCGACTGGCTTCGAGCTTCGCGACCCCGCCATCGGGCATCGCCTCTCGCGCGTTGCGCAGCAGGTTGAGAAGCGCTTGGCGTAGCTGGGGCTCGTCCATCGCCACGGCCGGAAGGTGCGCCGCAATGTCCAAGGAGAGATCGACGCCAGAAGCATCCATCTCGCGCCGAACGAACTCGGCGATGTCTCGCAGCAAGTGGCCGGGGTCGTCGGGCGTGAGAGACGGCTCGGGCAAGCGCGCGAGACGCAGGTACTCCTCGGTGATGCTCTCCAAGCGCTCGAGCTCTCGCTGAATCGAATCGAGCAAGTTCTTACTTTCCGAACCCGAGTCGCGAACTTCATCCCCCAGCATGTCGACGTTGAGTCCAATGCTCGAAAGTGGGTTGCGCACCTCGTGCGTGACGTGCGCGGCCATCCGTCCGATGGCCGCCAGACGCTCGGTTTGAATGAGTCGGGACTTGGTGGCCACCGCATCTGAGACGTCGTCCGCGACGACCAAGACACCACGCGAGCCGCTCTCGGTCATGTCGTCGCCGAATGGAGTCACCAGGACGTCCACCAAGCGTTCGTCGAAGCCGGTGATTCGCTCCCCTTCCAAGGTCAGCGCATCTCCACCCTTGGCGACTGTCTCGATCGCTCGGCCAAGCGCAGCGAACCGGCGAAGGAGCGAGGTCTCATCGATGGCCGCGCCGACATCGCGAGCGCTGACCCCCAGGATCGCTTCGGCCGCTGGATTCGTGGTCTTGATGATTCGGTCCTGATCGATGACGAGGATCGCGGCACTCAACGCCTCGACGATCTGCACCTGCATGCGCTGCAGCCGCTGTTCCGCGAGCGCTGCCTCGCGTAAGCTCTGATCGCGAGCGGCCAAGGCGAGCACCATTCGCTCGAACTCCGCTACGAGCTGGCCTAGCTCGTCATTTCGCTTGATGTCGACTGCGCTCGAAAGGTCTCCTCTGGCCACGGCTGCCACCCTTTGATGCAAGAGCGGGATCGGGCGCAGCAGCCGCTGCGAAAGGAACGTCACCGCAATGCCAACGAGCAGAGAAAGCAAGCCGAGTAGGCCCAGAAGAAACGTGGCGCGCTCGGACTGTGCGGCGGCCACGGCGCTAGTGCGCGAAATTCTCTGTTGAACGCTGCTCGAAGCGCGATCGTAGTTCCGCTCGATGCGCTGTTCCGTGGCACGAAGCTTCGCGAGCAATTCCTCGACGGCCTCCGGCTCTTCGTCGGTGCTGTTGAAGAGCAGCTCGTACTGCGCATCGATCTCTTTGTAGGCCCTCGCAATGGCATCGAGCTCTCGGCGCACCGATCGAAGCGGTGCGGGCTGTCCGAGCTCCTCGGCCAATGCCTCCGCCCTCTCGACGCCGTCGGATGCGCGCTGCAGGGTCGTCGGCCGGATTCGGAGCGCCGCCCGCAGCCACGACTTGGTCGGCGTGCTTCGCTCCGATTGCAAGGCGCGCTCCACCAGGTTGGCGTAGACGCTCTGGGTCGCCTTCGCCTGGCTCAAGGTTAGCGCCAAAGGAAGGTATCCGTCCTCCAGCAGGCCGAGCGTCTGCGACGTCCTGTGATGTTGCAAAAAACTCAGGCCGCCCACCACGGCAAACGCGACGAGCACCACGATGTATCCCAAGACGATACGGGTGGGGATCGTGAGTGACCGGCGGCGACTCAGGCGAGCCATGCCGAGATCCTAAACCTGGTCGACGGGCCTGGCGAGGATCTCGCCTCCCCGTACCCAGGCCCTACCAAAAGCGAACGATTCTCAGCCGATCGCGCGATTTTGGGTTCTCGGTTCACCGTGACGACAGCTTCAGAAAGTGGCATCATCCGCTGCGACTTGGGTTTGGGGACACGATGAAGACACGTTGGGGTTCTTGGTTAATCGCTTGCTTGGTGATCGGGGCGTCGAGCCTCGTGAGTAGCTCGGCAAGCGCGCAATGCACCGTGGCGAACTGCCCCGCTGGTTCGAACATCGTCACCTCTCCCCCTTATTTTGGAACCCCAGGCCC
>Ga0316201_10002329_pt1 | contig 13470 bp, 13 predicted proteins | sample CS6wburrow_MG_FD_204516 | JGI IMG/M metagenome (GOLD analysis project Ga0316201, IMG submission 204516) | Coastal sediment microbial communities from Delaware Bay, Delaware, United States - CS-6 worm burrow | ecosystem: Environmental > Aquatic > Marine > Coastal > Sediment | place: USA... | reverse complement strand
GCCGGTCCTGCCGGTTATGTCGCCGCCATCCGTTGTGCACAACTCGGCCTGAAGGCGGCCTGCGTCGACAAATGGCTTGGCAAGGACGGCCAGCCGGTACTCGGCGGTACCTGTCTGAATGCCGGCTGTATCCCGTCCAAGGCCCTGCTGGAGAGTTCCCAGTGGTATGCCAGGCTGCGGCGGGATGCGAGCGCACACGGTATCAGTGTCTCCGGCGTGACGCTGGATCTGCCAAAAATGATCAACAGCAAGGATGCTATCGTGCGAGACCTGACGCATGGCATCGAGGCGCTGTTCAAGTCAAACGCTGTCGACTGGCTGCAGGGCAGCGGGCACCTGCTACCCGACAGGCAGGTCGAGGTCACGTCGCATAGTGATGGACAGCGGGTTCTGACCGCCGGGCATGTGATCCTTGCACCGGGCTCCACACCGGTCTCGCTGAATGTTGCGCCGCTGAACAATGACACCATCGTGGATTCGCAGGGCGCGCTGGACTGGACCGAAGTGCCGTCGCGCGTGGGCATTATCGGGGCCGGCGTCATTGGTCTCGAGCTGGGCAGTGTCTGGTGCCGGCTAGGTGCAGAGGTCACTCTGCTGGAGGCGCAGGATGTGTTTCTGCCAATGGTTGACCGGCAGATTGCCCGGACCGCGCTGCGCGTTTTTCAAAAGCAGGGGCTGGACATCCAGCTTGGCGCCGTCGTCAAGTCGACCGAGATGGTCGATGGCGGCGTGCACATTAGCTACGAGAACAGCGCAAATGATAATTCGCTGACTGTTGATCGCCTGATCGTCGCCGTCGGTCGTCAACCTTTTACGGATGGCCTGGCAGCGCCGGATGTCGAGTTGCTGCTTGACGAGCATGGCTACATACATGTCGACGAACATTGCAGTACCAGTTCACCCGGTGTGTACGCCATCGGTGATGCGGTGCGCGGGCCCATGCTTGCACACAAGGGGGCTGAAGAGGGCATTGCCGTTGCAGAGCGTATCGCCGGCCAGTACGGTGAGGTCAACTACGCGGCGATTCCCGCGGTCGTCTATACCCATCCTGAACTGGCGTGGGTTGGCAAGACCGAGGAGGCCCTGAAGCAGGCCGGTATCGAGTATCGTGCCGGCCACTTTCCGTTTGCGGCCAGTGGCCGGGCACGTGCCATGCAGGAGACTGACGGCATGGTGAAGATACTCAGCGATGCCACGAGCGACCGGGTTCTGGGTGTGCATATACTTGGCGCATCCGCATCGGAACTGATCGCGCAGGCCGTCACTGCCATGGAGTTTGACGCCAGTAGTGAGGATATAGCGCGGACGGTCTTTGCCCATCCGACGCTGTCCGAGGCACTGCACGAGGCGGCCCTGGCCGTTGATAACCGGCCGATTCACGTTGCACACACTGTGCGAAGAAAATGAACTGTTAGCACGCAATTACACAATACAAGGGAGAGCCACGATGTCCCGTAAACCATCAGTAAAACCCCTTTAAGAGGCACTGGGTACGGTATTTATTTCCCGGGGCCGGTCTTACCGGGGTGGCAGTGACCCGATAAACTGCACGCAGCGTGCAATCCAGACCATGGTGTTTGTATTCAGGCCTGAGTGAACGCGATTACCAGGTTGACTAAGTCAAGGCTGACCGGAATCTAGCGACACTGTCCAGGTTCAACCCAGCGTGTGCCCTCGGGCAGGGTTTCCTTCTTCCAGAAGGGTGCTTCCGTCTTGAGGGTGTCGATCATGAATTCACAGGCCTGGAATGCCTGCTTGCGGTGTTTGCTGGCAGCGATCACCAGCACGATATTGTCGTTTGGTTGCAGTGCACCGACGCGGTGGATGATCAGTGAAGCCGTCAGTTCCCAGCGGGTGTTCGCTTCCTGTTCAATCTTTTCCAGCGCCTTCTCGGTCATGCCGGGGTAATGTTCCAGCGTCATCTCGGCAACACTGTCACCCGCATTGATGTCGCGCACCAGGCCGGTGAAACTGACCATGGCGCCGGCCCTGCCGTTGTTGTCGCGGCGCAGCTGTTCGAGTTCCGCGCCGACGTCGAAATCCCCGGTCTGCACACGAATCATGGCTAGCCTCCGGTGACTGGCGGGAACCACGCAACTTCGTCGCCGTCCGTGACCGGTGCATCCGGCCTGGCGATTTCCTGGTTGATGGCGACGTGCAGGCGGCTGTCTGCCAGTGCGCTTTTCCACGGTTCTTCACGTGTCTGCAGCCAGCGTGTGAGGCCGCTGATATCGGTGATGTTCGAGGGGAGTTCTATCTGTTCTTCGCCGGTACCCAGCTGCTCACGCAGGCTGGCAAAGTAACGCAGGTGCACCATGAGCCGTACCCGGGTTAACCGCCGGTCCTGGCCATGAAACGCACGACCTGCTGGGGTTTTTCGCGGAATTCATGACGTTCGGGCTTCAGGGTAATGGCCGTGCGTGCCGCCTCCTGCAGGTCGGCATCGCTGATGCCGGCACGCAGCAGCGGGCGGAATTCAAACTTGTGGTCCTGGCCGAGGCATAAGTACAGCGTGCCATCAACGGCGAGGCGCACGCGGTTGCAGGTCTCGCAAAAATGCTGGGAGATCGGTGTGATGAAGCCGATGCGCAGTGACGTGCCGGCGACCTGGACATAGCGTGCCGGACCACCGCCGGGCATCACGCCGGGTATCAACTCGTAACGCTCGGACAACCTGTCCTTCACGTCCTGCAGGCTGACGTAATGCGAGGCGGCGCTGCGCCCGGTGTCACCGACCGGCATGGTCTCGATGAAGCGCAGGGTGAAGTCATGCTCGATGCAGAACTCGAGCATGTCCTCGATTTCATCATCATTGACGCCCTTCATGACGACCATGTTGATCTTGATCGGGCTGAAGCCGGCCGCCTTTGCTGTCATCAGGCCATTGATGACCTTGTCGAGGTTGCCCCGGGTGATGTCCTTGAAGCGCTCGGGGCGCAGTGAATCAAGGCTGACATTGATGCGGCTGATGCCGGCCGTCTTCAGGTCTTCCGCCTGGCGTGCGAGGCTGACGGCATTGGTGCTGAGTGACAGGTCTTCAATGCCGTTAATCCGGGACAGCTGCATCACGAGTGCGGGCAGGTTCTTTCGCACCAGCGGTTCGCCCCCGGTCACGCGTAGCCGTTGTACGCCCAGTGAGGCAAAGGCGCGGATGATCCGCTCGATCTCGTCAAACGTGAGCCACTCTTCCGGCTCCTGGAAATCACGGTAGTCACCCGGCAGGCAATAGAAGCAGCGCAGATCGCAGCGGTCCGTGACGGACAGTCGAATGTACTCGACGCTACGGCCAAAAGGATCGATCAGCTGGTTACTCATGGTCACTGAGCTTACTGCGCCTGCCTGCGGTTATCTACCCTGAATAGAGTCAGTGTAGACCAAGCGGCTGAAATCATGACGGGCTGACCAGCCTGTCCTCCAGCAACTGCCTGTCTTCCGGGGAGTTCAGGTTGAGAAAGGTATCCGCCGACCCGGAGAAATCGGCAATGGCAAGTCGGTGCGTGGCATACCAGTGGTCGATCTTGCGCCCGCCGTCCTCCAGGTAGCCGAGCAGGTCGGGCAGCAGGTCGCAGCGCAGCATGGCGAATACCGGTTGCATGCGTTCACCGTCATGAGCAACACAAATATCGGCCTGCTGCAGCGCCAGGGTGCTCGACAGGGTTGCCACCAGGTCTGCGGGTATGAACGGCGAATCACACGGTACCGTGACGATCCAGGGCCTGTCGGTGGCCTGCATGCCGCTGGCCATGCCAACCAGTGGTCCCAGGTAGTCACTCAGCATGTCGGCAACGACCGGCAGTCCATACTCGCCGTATGCATCGTGGTTCCGGTTGGCATTGATGATGATGTTGTCAGTCTGCGGTTGCAGGGCGGCGATGATGTACTCGATCAGGCGGCGTCCGCCGAGTTCAATCAGTCCCTTGTCCTCGCCACCCATGCGACGTGCCTTGCCACCGGCCAGGATAACGGCCGTGATATCGCCTGCGGGGATGGCTGTTGTCATAGGGTTAAAGTGCTAAGGTAAGCGCAATGGGGTGGCCAATCATGCCACAGACCGCGATTACCCGGGAGAAAGAACATGAACGAAGACGCCATTAACATGGAAATCCGCAGGTTTCTCAAGAAGGTTGGTATCACCTCGCAGCGTGAAATCGAGAAGGCGCTGAACGCCGGCTTTGCCAGCGGCAAGCTCAGCGGTGGCGAGCAGCTCGAGGTGAATGTTCGACTGGAGATGCCGGAGATCGGGCTGGTACACAGCCTGCAGGAAAAGATTTCCGTAGAGTAGTTACTTGCGTTCAGCCGCTGTCTCACGGGGTGCCGGTTGCGCATCGAAGATAATGTTGTCAGCGCCGTGATACACCATGAAGTGCTTGCCCCTGGCGCGCGCGATCATGGTGACGCCAAGCTCCTGTGCCAGTTCCAGCCCCATATGGGTAACGCCGGAACGTGATAGCAACACGGATATCCCCATGAGCGCGGTCTTCATGACGATCTCCGAGGTCAGCCGGCCGGTCGTGTAGAAGATCTTCCCGGCGCCGCTGATGTTGTCCAGCCACATGTAGCCTGAAATGGCATCGGCGGCATTGTGGCGACCGACGTCCTCGGTATACATCAGGCTGTTTGCAGCCTCGCACAGCGCGCAGCCGTGTACCGCGCCGGAACGCCGGTAAATTTCATTCTGATCGGCGATGTTCTCGAGCAGTCGGTAAATCAGTGACTGGCGCACCTTGAAGTCCGCCAGGCGTATGGCGTAGAGATTGTCGAGCGTGCAGCTGAATACCGTGCCCTGTCCGCAACCGGTGGTCACCGTGCGCCTCTTCAGCTTGTCATCCCAGCCTTCAATCCCTTCATGGGTCACGACCTGCACGGACTCGGTCTGGTGATCCACGCGCACGGACTTGATCTGGCGAATGTCCTCGACAAATCGCTGGTTGCGCAGGTAGCCGAGTGCCAGCGCCTCGGGGTGTGCGCCAATGGTCATCAGGGTGACGATCTCGCGCTCATCGACATACAGGGTCAGCGGTGACTCGCCCGGTACCTCGACCTCGCGAGGCCTGTTGTATTCATCCACCGCCGTGACAGGGTGTGTGGGCGACAGACCGGCATGGCTGATCTCGGGACGGTAGCTTGCCTTGTCGTTAGCCGAAGCGGTATCCATTGTGACTTTGTCACCCATGCCTATACTATGTGCATAAGGCAGATAACAAACAAGGGCCTGTATGCAGGATTCTCTCACCACCCCGGGGCGACTCAGCTTCCCGGTCGCTGTACTGGTAGAACACCAGGCGGTGCATGACAACCGCTGGATCGATGGCCGCTGGGTGGTCACGGGTGTGGTTGCCAGTGAGCCGTTGGCAGATGCAGGTGTGCACTGCAGGCAGATCCATGGCGACGCTGAAAGTCAGCAATATCTCTGGTCCGGGTTGTGCATCGAACTGCACCAGGATGATACCGAGAGCTACTATGCCAACCTGATGAGTGACACCCCCGGCGTGTTCGTTATCTGCGAGGGGGAGCAGGAGGATGAGCTGAAGCCTGCCAGTGTGACCCTCAGTTATGGTGAGGCGACCTCCTACATGGAGACCGATCAGCGTGTTGAGCGTGTCGCCATGCCGCCGGAGGTCTACCGCTGGCTGGAGCAGTATGTGCTCGCGAATTACGTGCCGGAGAAGCGCAAGAAACGCAAACGCGACAACTGGAAGGAGACTGATCGTGAGCGACGCTAAAGACCTGCGGGCGGATGAACGCGCGGATTCTGCTGTCGGTGATGAACCCTTCCTGGAACGCTGGTCACGTCGCAAACGCGCACTGGATGAAACGGACGACAGCGGGCAGGACGCTGCCGCCGTCGCTGCAGTGCCTGCCGTGGATACAGCGCCAGCTGAACCGGTTCTCACTGATGCGGATATGCCGCCGATTGAATCGCTCGACGGCGAGAGCGATTACTCGCCCTTCATGTCACCCGGTGTCAGCGAGCATCTCAGAACGCGTGCCTTGCGCAAACTGTTTCACCTGCCGGCATTTAATATCACCGACGGCCTGAATGATTATGACGAGGACTTTACCGGGTTTGCCGGCCTGGGTGATACCGTGACGCACGAGATGAAGCGCATGCTGCAGCGCGAACTGCAGGAACGTCCGGGTGTCAAGGAACAGGAGGCAGAGGTTGCCGATGATCAGACACAGGATGACAGCGTTGCAGTGCATGAGGATGCGCAGCAGGCCGAAGATGATGATTCAGAGGAGATCACCTAGTTGCCTCTCCAGTTGTTGTTATGCCAGCAAGCCTGGCCTTCGGTGTTCTTCATCGTCATTCCCGCTAAGGCGGGAATCCAGGAAAACTGTAAACAAGAGTAGTGCTCCATGGTTACCCGCCTGCACGGGAACAACACTGGTTATACTGGCTGCACCGCGGTATTAACCTTGCCGGCAGTTGCGAAACAGGAACAATAATTATTCTATGGGTGACACATTGATGAATCTGCCTGCGAAAACATCGAACGGCAAGGCACGCGCAGCGGCACTGGCGGCGATGGCCAGCGTCGTTCCTGAACCTGCCGGTGTCGTGCCGTATGCCTCGGCAGGCAGCCTGCTGATTATCGGCGAGGCCTCACAGGCGCTTGCCGTGGCGGAAGACTGCAAGGAATTTGATGACATTCGCTGCAACGTCGTTGTGAGCGCTGCCGATGTCGCCACGGATACGCTGGAGCAGCGCAGCGCGGGCGCTATCACGGTCATCAAGGCGGCCATTGAATCGTTATCCGGTTTTCTGGGCGCGTTTCAGCTGACGCTGGTTGCGGACAGCGGCGACGCCCTTATCAACGAGGTTACCCAGGGCCGCGGCCTGTTCGACCTGGTACTGGACCTGGGCACAGAACCCCTGATCGACAGCGAGATCCCGCCACCCGGTTATTTCACGGCCCGCGACGAGGCCGCCCTGCAGCAGGCCCTGGATGAGATCCCCGAGCTGGTCGGCGAGTTCGAGAAGCCGAAGTTTTTCAACTACGACGCCAGCATCTGCGCCCACGGGCGCAGTGGTATGACGGCCTGCACGCGTTGCCTGGACGCCTGTCCCACCGACGCCATCCATTCACTGGGCGACACCATCGAGGTCGATCCCGGCCTGTGCCAGGGGGCAGGCAGCTGTGCCACGGCCTGTCCTGCCGGCGCCATTACCTACAACTATCCCCAGCCGGGCGACGGCCTGGAAAGGCTGCGTGCACTGCTAAAAGAGTACCGGCAGCAGGGGGGCCATGCCCCCGTCGTGTTGTTTCATGATGGCATGGAAGGCCTGCAAATCCTGTCTGATCTGGCAGCGCGGTTACCCGAACAGGTCCTGCCGGTCGAGGTGGAGGAGATTGGCAGTATTGGTATGGATACCTGGCTGGCGGCGCTGGCCTACGGTGCCTCTGGCGTGGTGCTGCTTGGTCATGCACAGGTACCCGCGTCTGTCGATCACGAGATCCAGCTACAGTTGGGCACCGCCCATGCCCTGCTTGCCGGGATGGGCTATGACAGCGGGTTGCTGCGCTATGCAGACACTGCAGACCTGCTTGATGCGTTGACCACGGAGGCAACTCCAGAGCGGCCTGCCGCCGGCTTTGCCGGCATGGACGACAAGCGCACGGTGATCCGCTTCGCCGTGGATCACCTGTTTGCCGCGGCGACAAGGCAAACCCGCCCACTGGTGACATTGCCCACGGGGGCGCCCTTTGGTGAAGTATTGCTCGATGAGCAGCGCTGCACCCTGTGCATGGCATGCGTGTCCCAGTGCCCGGCAAATGCCCTGTCCGCCGGTGATGAGACACCGCAGCTCGGGTTTATCGAGGCCAACTGCGTGCAGTGTGGTCTGTGCTGCCGCACCTGCCCGGAAGACGCGATCTCGATTTCGCCGCGTTACCTGTATGACTTTCCGGTGCGCAATACCCGGCGCGTGCTCTACGAGGAAGCAGCGTTCGCCTGCATCAGCTGCGGCAAACCGTTTGCCACGCGCAGCGTGATCGAGAACATTATTAAAAAGATGCAGGGGCACGCCATGTTCCAGGGCGCTGCACTCAACAGGATCAGAATGTGCGAGGATTGCCGGGTGCAGGATATTTACGGGAACGATGACAATGATGCACACATCAAGGTTGACCCGGCGCCGGGGCGGAAACTGTCATGAGTGAGCAGGGGTCCCGGCCGGACCAGGCGGTACTGGAGCCCGGCGATGCCGCGCGCGCCGAAATCTACCGGTTACTGGGTGGTTTGCTCGCCGGCCCACCGGATGAATCACTGCTTGAACTGCTCGCCGAGATCGATGCCGGCGACCCAAATGCCAATCCCATGGCGGCCACCTGGCAGGCCCTGCAGGCCGCCGCCAGTGACACCGATGTTGACCGGCTTGGCGAGGAATACTTCAATTTATTCATAGGCCTGGGTCGTGGAGAGCTGGTGCCCTACGCGTCGTTCTATATCCATGGTTTTCTCATGGAAAAGGTGCTAGCCTCGTTACGCAGCGAGTTACAGGCGCTTGGCTTTGAATTGCAGGAGGGGGTTTCGGAGCCGGAGGACCACGTCGCAGCGCTCTGCGAGACCATGGGGATGATTATTTCGGAAACTGGTCTATCCTTGAAGCGACAGGCGGCGTTTTACGACGCCTATCTTGCAGTATGGATGGCTGATTTTTTTGCTGATCTTCAAGAAGCCGAGTCAGCGCAGTTCTATCGCTCGGTTGCATTGCTGGGTCAGCAGTTCATGGAGATCGAATCGCAGTATTTATCAATGCCAGCCTGAATGACACAGACATGTCAGCAAGGTGGCCACTTCAGTTACGTCGGAGGAGCAATGATAAAAGACAAGACTCGTTTTACCGCCAATCGCAGGATCTTTCTCAAGGGTGCCGCCGCTACCGGTGGTGCCGCAGCCCTGACCGCCGCGTCCGCCGCCAACCTAATCGATGAAGAGGCGCAGGAGGTCACAGACACCGATGCTGTCGATAGCAAGGCATCGAAGGGCTACCACGAAACACAACACATCAAGGACTATTACCGCACACTCCGATCCTGAATGCGGCGAATGGTCCTGCACACGACATAGAGAAAACAACACAGTACAGCAACACGTCAGGCAGTAAAAAACCGTCCGGAGGCTGGATATGAAGCTGGTCAAGAAACAGGGTAGCAACGCATCAACCGCGCAACCTGCCATGCTAGGCGCCACGATCGATCGGCGTACCTTTCTGAAACAATCCGGTATCACCGCGGGCGGTGTTGCAGCAGCCGGCACGCTGTCCATGTCGATGATGAAGAAGGCCTCTGCCACAACGGCGGCGAGGTCCCCGACCGACGCGGGCAATCCCGAACAGATCCGCACCATCTGCACACATTGCTCGGTTGGCTGTGGCGTCTACGCGGAAGTCGAGAACGGCGTGTGGACCGGCCAGGAACCGGCCTTTGACCATCCCTTCAACAAGGGCGCGCATTGTGCCAAGGGCGCGTCGGTACGCGAGCATGGTCACGGTGAACGCCGCCTGAAATACCCCACCAAGCTCGTCAACGGCAAGTGGGTCCGGGTTTCCTGGGACGAGGCCATCAACGAGATCGGCGACCAGATGCTGTCCATTCGCGAGCAATCCGGTCCGGACTCCATCTACTGGCTGGGCTCGGCGAAGCACAATAATGAGCAGGCCTACCTGTTCAGCAAGTTCGCCGCGTTCGCCGGCACCAATAACATGGATCACCAGGCTCGTATCTGTCACTCCACCACGGTCGCCGGCGTGGCGAATACCTGGGGTTACGGTGCCATGACCAACTCCTACAACGATATTCACAACAGCAAGGCGATCCTGATCATCGGCGGCAACCCGGCCGAGGCGCACCCGGTGTCCCTGCAACACCTGTTCCGCGCCACGGAACGCAACAATGCACCGCTGATTGTCATTGACCCGCGCTTCACGCGGACCGCGGCGCATGCCGACCAGTACATCCGCCTGCGTCCCGGTACTGACGTACCGGTTGTGTGGGGGATGCTCTGGCACATCTTCGAGAACGGCTGGGAAGACAAGGAATTTATCAAGCAGCGCGTCTATGGCATGGACGAGGTGCGCGCCGAGGTCGCCAGGTGGACGCCGGATGAGGTGGAGCGCGTCTCCGGTGTGCCGGAGGAGACCATCAAGCGTGCCGCACAGACCATGGCGGAGCATCGTCCGGGGACATTCATCTGGTGCATGGGCGGTACCCAGCACACGGTCGGTAACAACAACACCCGCGCCTACTGCATCTTCCAGCTGGCGCTGGGCAACATGGGTGTGGCCGGTGGCGGCACCAACATCTTCCGCGGCCATGACAATGTGCAGGGCGCGACCGACTTCGGTGTCCTGAGCCATACCCTGCCCGGTTACTACGGTCTCTCGGAAGGCGCGTGGAAGCACTGGGCAAAGGTCTGGGATGTCGACTACGACTGGCTCAGCAGCCAGTTTGACCAGGGCAGTTACGAGGAGGCCGGGGGCAAGCCCGCCAAGCCCATGAATACCAAGGGCATCCCGGTGTCGCGCTGGATCGACGGCATACTGGAGGACAAGGCCAACATCGCGCAGAAGGACAACGTGCGCGCCATGGTGTTATGGGGGCACGCACCGAACAGCCAGACACGTGGCCCGGAGATGAAAGAGGCCATGGAAAAGCTCGACCTGATGGTGATCATCGATCCCTATCCAACGGCCAGTGCCGTGATGCAGGATCGCAGCGACGGCGTCTACCTGTTGCCGGCGGCCACGCAGTTCGAGACCTACGGCTCGGTGACGGCCTCGAACCGCTCGCTGCAATGGCGTGACAAGGTCATCGACCCGCTGTTCGAGTCACTGCCCGATCACACCATCATGTACAAGTTTGCCAAGAAGCTCGGTTTTGGTGACGAGCTCGTCAAGAACATCCAGGTCACCGATGACGAGCCGCTGATCGAGGATATCACCCGCGAGTTCAACAAGGGCATGTGGACCATTGGTTATACCGGGCAGAGTCCGGAGCGCCTCAAGGAGCATCAGCAAAACTGGCATACCTTTGACTACACCAGCCTGGAGGCCAAGGGCGGTCCTGCCAACGGTGACTACTATGGCATGCCGTGGCCTTGCTGGGGCACCGCCGAGATGAGACACCCGGGCAGTCCCAACCTGTATGACACCAGCAAGGAGGTGGCACGTGGTGGCCTGAATTTCCGGGCACGCTTCGGTGTTGAGCGTGACGGCGTCAACCTGCTTGCAGAGGGCTCGTGGAGCAAGGGTGCCGAGATCAAGGACGGCTACCCGGAGTTCAGCGCCGATGTCCTCAAGAAGCTCGGCTGGTGGGACGACCTGACGGCCGAAGAAAAACAGCTCGCCGAGGGCAAGAACTGGAAGACGGATCGTTCCGGCGGCATCCAGCGTGTCGCCATCAAGCACGGTTGTGCACCCTTCGGCAATGCCAAGGCACGCGCTGTGGTGTGGACCTTCCCGGACCAGGTACCGATTCACCGCGAACCGTTGTATACCTCGCGGCGCGACCTCGTCGAGAAGTACCCGACCTATGCGGATCGCAAGGACTTCTACCGCCTGCCGACGCGCTATGAATCGATCCAGGTGAAGGACTATACCGGCGATTACCCGCTGATCATGACCAGTGGGCGGCTGGTGGAATACGAGGGTGGCGGCGACGAGACGCGATCCAACCCGTGGCTGGCCGAGTTGCAGCAACACATGTTTGCCGAGATCAATATCGTCGATGCCAATAACAACAACATCAAGGACGGCGAGCAAATGTGGCTGGAAGGTCCGGAAGGCGGGCGCATCAAGATCATGGCCAAGGTCACCCAGGAAGGGGTTGCGCCGGGGGTGGTGTGGATGCCGTTCCACTTTGCCGGACATTTCGAAGGCAGGGACCTGAGGGATAAATACCCGAAAGGCAGTGATCCCTACGTACTGGGTGAGGCCTGCAACACGGCATTCACCTACGGTTACGATTCCGTTACCCAGATGCAGGAAACCAAGTGTTCCCTGTGCCGCATCACACCCGCTTGAGAGGAGACTGACACATGGCCCGAATGAAATTTCTCTGTGATGCGGAACGCTGTATTGAATGCAACGCCTGTGTGACGGCATGCAAGAACGAAAACGAGGTGCCCTGGGGTGTAAATCGACGACGTGTGGTGACCATCCATGACGGATCGCCAGGCGAGCGTTCCCTGTCGGTGGCCTGCATGCACTGTTCCGATGCGCCCTGTGCCGCGGTGTGCCCGGTCGACTGTTTCTACACCACCGACGACGGCGTGGTGCTGCACGACAAGGACATTTGCATCGGCTGTGGCTACTGCTTCTATGCCTGTCCGTTCGGTGCGCCGCAGTTTCCCGTGGCCGAGGCCTTCGGCCAGCGCGGCAAGATGGACAAGTGCACCTTCTGTGCCGGTGGACCGTTGCCGGATAACTCGCCCGAGGAATACTCGAAGTACGGTGCAAACCGCCTGGCTGAAGGCAAGTTGCCGCTGTGTGCCGAGATGTGCGCGACGCGTGCCCTGATTGCGGGTGACGGCGACACGGTCTCCGATATCTTTCGCGAACGCGTCACCTGGCGTGGCTCATCCGGTTTTGCACATGGCTGGGGCGTGGCCTACAAGAATCAGCACAGGGACAGCAAGGGTAAGGCAGTCGAGGGCAAGGCCGCGGGTGGTGATTGACAGGGGAAACGGCAGCCTGCATGGAGCGAAGCGAAATCCGCAAGCTGTCCGTAATCACACCGGATGCCACGGCGTTCTATCCGGGTTAAACGTTGCGCTTCATCCGAAATGACGAGAACAACACGGGATAACAAACAAGGGCAGGCAGGAATGACAGTACGCACGCGAACAGCCAGCCGGCATCACCGCATCATTATCTGGTCGTTACTGTTGCTGGTTGCAGCAACCCTGTTGCTTCCGCTCATCCCCTATGCGATGGACTATGTCGATCCCAGTGGCGCTGTGCCCAATCCGGGTGCCGACCTGTGGCGCGATGTGCGCAACGGCAATATCGGTACCAGCCAGGTGCTGGGCGTCGATGCCGGCGTGCTTATCAACGACAACGGTGAACGCTGGCGCCACTTTCGCATGAACCAGCTGATACCCGTGGGCGCCGTGTTCATGGGCAGCGTGCTGGCGCTGATTGTCCTGTTCTACCTGGTGCGCGGTCCGTTACGCATACAGGGCGGTGCCACGGGTAAAATGATCCAGCGCTTTTCCGTGTTCGAACGTACCACGCACTGGTTCACTGTCGGCCTGTTCTGGTTGCTGGCGCTGACCGGGCTGATTCTGCTGTACGGACGCTTCGTGCTGATTCCCGTCCTGGGGCCGGAAGGTTTCGGGTTAACGGCATCGGCCTGCAAGGAAGCGCATAACCTGTTTGGCCCGATGTTCCTGGTTGCCCTGTTGATGATGTTCTTCACCTTTGTCAAAGACAATATCTACGCGCGCGGCGACATGACCTGGCTG
>Ga0316201_10002328_pt1 | contig 13476 bp, 14 predicted proteins | sample CS6wburrow_MG_FD_204516 | JGI IMG/M metagenome (GOLD analysis project Ga0316201, IMG submission 204516) | Coastal sediment microbial communities from Delaware Bay, Delaware, United States - CS-6 worm burrow | ecosystem: Environmental > Aquatic > Marine > Coastal > Sediment | place: USA... | reverse complement strand
CTCTTTCTCGAGATTATAACTTAAAAACTCTACGATGTCTTTTTCGTCATCGACAATAAGAATTTTACCTTTTTTGGCCATCCAAGTATGATTGATTGTTAATGCAAAATTACAATCTTCCATGATTCATTAAAAATGGTCGTATTAAGCTTGTGTTAATTATTGTAATCTTATTTTGTCTCTACAAGTCCTTTTTCCTCCTGTATGTCAGATATTCTCTTCAACACATCATCTTCTATTTTTTTAGCAAGACGTGGATTGTTTTGCAATGCGGAAATATTTGCCGTAAGGCTTACAGAATCAATGTCGTGAATTTTAAAAAACAATGCTCTGTAATGCTGTGAGACACTGTCCCTGTCAAGAACATGATGTTTTTTTATCTGATTTTCAATGATGCGAAGGTCTACCATAAGATTGACCATTTCTTTTTCATCGATGGTAAGGACATGTTCCTGTTCACTCGGTCCACACATGAAAAAAGAAGAAATCACAAGGATAAATAAACTACGGAGCAGATATTTCATATCCAATGTTTCTATTTATACATTTTAGGGAAATGGTACTTAACCAGAGTTGACTCAGAAAAGCTAAATGTGCTCCAATCTTTAATTGTAGACTCTATGACTAGTAATCCACAAGTGGGGACGTTGTCGAGAATCGGCCCAGCACAAGAATTAGCGATGTAAGTAATACCAGGGTTATGGCCTACCATTAATATTGAATTCACATCTTCATCTAAATCTTGTATAATGGCTTCGTAATCATCATAATAACCATGATATAAGGAATATTCAATATGAATATGATCATCAGGAATCTCCAGTGTTTTAACCAACGGCTTAATGGTTGCCCTGGTTCTTGCTGATGGGCTTAAATATACCTGATCTGGTATATAATTAAACCTTTTCATGATTTCTGCCATGAGCGGAGCATCTCTTTTCCCCCTCTTATTTAAAGGTCTTTCAATATCTGCCAGTGTCGGGTCTGACCATGATGATTTGGCATGTCTGAGGATATAAACTGTTTTCAAGTATTAAGATTTAATCCGGTTAACGAAAATATACCCCTATATGGTTCATCTACATCCATCAATATATGAAAAACCTACAGATACCCAGGCCATTAAGTTGTATATTTGCTCTATTTCATCATAGGGTTCATATTTATTCCCGTTTTTTGGTGGATGTAAAGGTCGAAATCATGTCACGAGGAGATTTAGAAAGATTTGAGTTATCAATTGAAGAGGCGGTATACCTGCGAGGAGAAGTGCTATATGATAAGGGAGGAGTCAAAGAGTTGAAGAAGGGTGAAAACAATCTTTTTACAGCTGAGGTAAATGATGAAGACAGAACATATGAAGTAGAGATTCAGAATCCTGCATCCCTCCAGCGTAGAGTAACCTGCGAATGCAAGAACTATTTTGATGAAGGCTCTTGTGAGCATATTGTTGCATCTCTTCTGGCTATCAGAAAAAAATTGTTCAGACCCAAAAAACCTAAAAAGATAACCAAGCGTGAAATCCTTGAACCAAAATTTAATGCAAGAGCAATAGCAGAAACACTGTCAGAAAATGAGATGAAGGCATTTATTACGGATTATTCCAGGAAGGACAGGAAATTCGATCTTTTCCTGAAAGCAAGATTCTCTAAGAAGATTGAATTGAAGGATAACAGTGTTAAATACAAGACGATTGTAGATGCACTCATCCCTCCCGCCAAGAATTCAGATTATAAAGTATCTAAATCTTCTGCTAACCAAGTCATTAAGTTCTTTGAAGAATTTCTAGTTCAGATAGAAGACTCCTTAGCTATGAAACAATTCAAGGAAGCTTTCGAAATTTTTGATCCTGTATTTAAGAAGATCTCTTATGTAAGGCATTATAGCCGGGATCAGATGGATGCATTGGAAGAACAGAATTTGAAATACCATAAGATATTGCTCAGATTGTTAAGAACCCCTGCAGCACCTGAATTGATAGAAGAGATCAAGCAGTATATGATGTCTGTCGCATCATTTTCATATTACAGTATTACAGATTTTTCTTACAACTTGCTGTATATGCTATACTCTCACGATCAATCTTACCTGGATGAAATTTCTGAGATCATTTCATCTAAAACCTTAACTTCTCGTGACCCATTGAGAGTGGCCCTATATTTCTATTTCAATCAAAATATGTTAAATGAAAAATTACTGTCTACGTGGCATGATGATCAATCTACATTGATTAAAGCCATGGAGGTATTGATTGAAAATAAATGTGATTCTACGGCTAAAGTCATCTTAAATATTACACATGACCTGGGGTGGTCTAATTCTGGTTTTGATGATTTATATCTCAACATCATGAAGCTGGACAACAATTATGAAGAATTTATATCATATTCAATCACAAAGCTCCTCGACACACAACAGTTCTATTTCTATAAATTGATGATTAATAAGTTAGAACCTGAGTTATATAATATGGCATATGGTGCTATTGATCAAGTGGCCAAGGAATTAGATCCCGACCTTCTGTGCAGAATCTATGAATACAATAGAAACTTTGATGCCTTAATGGAGGCAATTAGTGAGAATGATGACATCTATCTTGCTATGAAGTATGATTATGCACTTATGGAAACGCACAGAGATGATATTGATGCGTTTTATCTAAGTGGTATTGAAAACTATCTGAAAGATCATATGGGCTACGAGGCAGATCGATACATCAATAATTTTCTGGATCACCTCAGAATGAGGAATAATAAGAGTCTGATCAAGAAAATTAAAAATATGATCCAAAAGAAATTTCCACATCGGAAGCGATTCCTCCAGCTTCATCAACAATAATATTTAATGGTGTTAATGAAACACTAAGTAATTTTATATCTTACCTTATCATGGGTTTTTCTTTTTATTGACCAAAAGGCTAATCCATATCAAGTTATTCCTGTCATTGGAGCAGGTACTCATTAAAAGCCAATAAATGAAAAAGCCATTATTATCGTTTTGGGATATCTGGAATATGAGTTTCGGATTTCTGGGTATTCAATTTGGATTTGCACTTCAGAACGCCAATGCCAGCAGGATTTTACAATCCTTTGGTGCGGACACACATCAATTGTCATGGTTTTGGTTGGTGGCACCCATCACAGGAATGATCGTTCAACCCATCATAGGTCATTATTCAGATCGTACATGGACAAAACTTGGAAGAAGGCGTCCTTATTTTCTGGGCGGAGCAATAGCTGCATCGATCGGTTTGATTCTCATGCCCAATTCCGGCATGCTGGCTGCTTTTATTCCTGCTTTGTGGGTGGGTGCCGGTATGCTCATGATCATGGATGCTTCTTTCAATATAGCTATGGAACCATTCCGGGCATTGGTGGCTGATAAGTTGAACACAGAACAACGAACACTTGGTTTTTCTGTGCAGACAGTTTTAATTGGTGTTGGAGCTGTAATTGGATCATGGCTTCCATATATTCTTGCAGAATGGTTTGGAGTTGCCAAGGATGCAGCAGATGGAGAAATTCCAATGAATGTGATTTGGTCATTTGTGATTGGAGCCATCATATTGATATCTACTATCATATGGACTGTTGCAAAAACCAGTGAATATTCTCCTGAAGAAATAGCACAATTTGATGATGCTGAAGAAGAGGTAGAACTAGAGTCTAAACCTCTTATCAGGTCCATCATTGAAGATTTTGGCAGTATGCCTAAGACCATGCGACAGCTTGGCCTGGTTCAATTTTGCTCATGGTTTGCCCTCTTCGGGATGTGGGTATTTGCAACTCCTGCAATTGCTCAGCACATCTTTGGGCTTGCTCCTGATGATACCTCTAGTACCACCTTTCAAGATGCAGGAAACTGGGTAGGGATCATATTTGGTGTTTATAATTTGGTTTCTGCCTTTTATGCATTTATGTTACCCACTATTGCGTCAAAGTTGGGAAGAAAGAAAACCCATTCAGTCTCTTTGATGGCAGGAGCTGTAGGATTGATAAGTATATATTTTATATCTAATCAATATGTGTTAATCCTTTCAATGGTAGGAGTAGGAATAGCATGGGCCTCAATACTTGCCATGCCTTATGCCATCCTTGCCGGATCTATACCTGCTAAGAAAATGGGGATCTACATGGGCATTTTTAATTTCTTTATAACCTTCCCTCAGATTGTAAATGGAGTTTTTGGAGGGCTTATCGTGAAGTATCTTTACGATGATCAAGCAGTGTTGGCCCTTGTAACCTCAGGAGTATTCCTTTTAATTGGAGCGATTGCAGTATTATATGTTGAGGATAAGGACGATATTATTGCTACCTGATCAGATATCAAATGAATACCCAGCTTCCAGCTTACGATTGTAATTCTCTTTATTAAAAGAATAAAACTTAGCCGGCCTGTGCCTGACATCTTGCTGAGATTCAGAATGTTCTACCAGTATTTCAGCATTTTTAATCTTCCTTCTGAAATTCCTTTTATCTAATTCAATACCCAGGATGGCTTCATACAGAGATTGTAATTGCTTTAAAGTAAACATATGCGGTAGTAAAGAAAATCCGATTGGCTTTTCTCTTACCCTTCTTTGTAACATCCGAAGACATGTATCCAGTATAAGATCATGGTCAAAGGCCAATTCCTTGATTTCATGAATGGACTTCCACGATACCTTCAACCCATCTGATTTAACTTCAGGAGCATAGTCCTGAACCTTGATCAGAGAATAATATGCTGTACTGATTACACGGCCAAGTGGATGTCTGTCAATATCGCTAAAAGTAGCTACTTGCTCCAGATATAAATTGGTAATGCCTGTACGTTGTTCCAATATCCGTTGGGCAGCGTCATCCAATGTTTCAGATGGACGGACCAGATCACCTACAAGCGAATCCTGTCCCTCAAATGGAGGCATATTGGATTCAAGTAGAAGGACTTTTAATTCTTGATTATCATACCCGAATATTACACAGTCTACAGAGATCACAACTTTGTAATCCTCTTTTAAATGCGACAGCCAGGTATTGATGTTTTCATGAGTAGTATTAATAGACATTGCCGGCTTAGTGGTTTTCAATAACAATTAATTTTTATGGATATATTGGTCAGGGCAATGAATTAATATCCTGCACAATAATAGTATATTGATTCCACTATTCAAAACTGACTATATGAAGATAGAAATTTGGTGGATCGGAAAGACCAATGAAAAATATTTGCAACAAGGTATAGCCATTTACCATAAGAGATTAAATCATTATAACAAGGTTAATACATATACAATAGCAGATGTGAAACCTTCCAAAGATTTCAGAAAGTTGAAAGAGTCCGAGGGAGAAATCATATTATCGAAAATTACCAATCAGGATATGTTGATATTATGTGATGAAAATGGAAAGCAATGCGATTCGCTTAAATTTGCCTCGAAGCTTGAATCCTGGATGATGAGGTCCCAGTATAAAAGAGTGATATTCCTTATTGCAGGTGCTTACGGTGCTTCATTAGAATTAAAATCCAGAGCCAATGAATTACTATCATTATCTCCATTAACTTTCTCACATCAGATGGCAAGATTAATATTAATGGAACAACTCTACAGAGCCTTTACCATCATCAGGAATGAAAAATATCATAATGTCTAAAAATTAAATAGCATTGGTATATAAAAACAGACAAGTCTGTAGAATCTTCTTACTTTGCCTGAAATCGTATATATGGAATTCTCAGTAACATTGGTCATTATAATCATTTCAGGGTTGATCTCTTATCGCGCGTTTACTGACGTTAATCTTGTCCAAAAATTAAAGCATGACCCTTATCGAGAAGCCAATCATGGTGAATACTATCGATTCCTTTCATCCGGATTTATTCATGGTGGCTGGGCACACCTTATTATCAATATGTATGTCCTCTATGAGTTTGGGACAATTGTAGAGTCTCTGTTCAACAATATTTTTGGACCCATTATGGGTAAGGTGTATTTTTTGATCCTATATTTCGGGACGCTTATTATTTCAGATATCCCTACCCATTTAAAGCATAAAAGCACTCCCGGATATGCGAGTATAGGAGCTTCAGGTGCCGTTTCAGGTATCTTATTCGCTTATGTATTATTTGCACCATGGTCCTGGTTGGGGTTAATGTTTGTAATTCCTATTCCCGCTATCGTCTTTGCTGTATTGTACTTGATCTACAGTTCCTGGGCAGTCAATAATACCCAGTCAAGAATTGACCACAGTGCCCACTTTATGGGTGCAGTGGCAGGAGTGATCATTACAATTATCTTATTCCCTCAGATTATAAATATTTTTCTAACAGAGATCATGAATTTTCAATCTCCCTGGTAATCAGAACCAACTGCTCTTTTTTCTGCTCCTTGTTTTTTTAATGCCAAGTACTCCTAGCAATCCACGTGTCAACTCCCTTGCAACGGTGCGCCCTATTTGTCTTGTGGTTGTGCTGTTGAAAACTTTATCGAATGTTGATTTTTCACGGCTGGATGTCTTTCTTGCTTCAGCCTCCTGTCTTCTTAATTCTTCCTGAATCTCGTCTGATTGAGCTGTTTTAATCTTCCCAGTTAGGATTTCATAAGCACTGTCTCGATCGATGAGTTCATTATACTTGTCGGCAATTCTTGACCGCGACATGATGTTGTCAATTTCTTTATCTGTAAGTACATCCATTCTTGATTGTGGAGCTCTCAGGTAGGTATGAACAAGAGGAGTGGGTATTCCTTTTTCATTTAGTGCCGAAATTAAAGCTTCTCCAATACCCAGCTCAGTAAGCAATTGATCCACGTCATAATATTCAGTAATAGGATAGTTTTGAGCTGCGAGCTTGATGGCTTTCCTATCCTTAGCGGTAAATGCTCTTAATGCATGCTGAACCTTTAATCCCAGTTGGCTGAGTACTGAATCCGGAATATCAGCTGGGTTTTGAGTCACGAAGAAAATACCTACACCTTTAGATCTTATCAATTTTATAATGATTTCTATCTGATCCATCAATGCATCTGATGCTTCATCAAATACCAGGTGTGCCTCATCAATAAATATGACCAATTTGGGTTGATCCATATCACCTTCTTCAGGGAAATTGGTGTAGATTTCAGCTAGCATCTGTAACATGAAAGTTGAAAAAAGCTTGGGCTTGTCCTGGATATCAGTAACCCTCAGGATAGAGATCATCCCTTGTCCATTTTCATTAATCCTGCATAAATCGTCAACATCAAATGAACGCTCTCCAAAAAAGAGATCCCCACCCTGTTGTTCCAGTTCAATGATTTTTCTAAGTATGGTTCCTACAGAAGATGTTGAAATCCTTCCATATTCTTTCTGAATATGGTCCTTCCCTTCATTAGTGATGTATTGAAGCGTCTTCTTAATGTCATTAAGATCCAGTAACGGCAACCCATTATCATCACAATACTTGAAGATGACAGATACTATACCTGATTGTGTATCATTAAGGTCAAGGATCTTTGAAAATAATACAGGACCAAATTCCGTAACAGTGGCTCTCAATCTAAGCCCTGCATCATTACTGAGCGATAATAATTCTACTGGGGAGTGGTCAGGAATGAAAGGAAGCCCGATTTTTTCATGTCTTTCATCGATTTTAGGATGTCCATCACTTGCGACCGCTACCCCACTCAAGTCTCCTTTAATGTCCATTAGAAGAGATGGAATTCCTTTGGAAGAAAGCTGTTCAGCAATGATCTGTAATGTTTTAGTCTTTCCCGTTCCCGTTGCTCCAGCAATTAAGCCATGCCGGTTCAGTGTCTTTAATGGTATTCTTATGAAATTTTCTGTAAGAACTTCTCCATCAATCATGGCTCCTCCCATAATGATTGACTCACCTTTGAAGGTATACCCATCCTTTATTTCTCCTATAAACTTTTCTTTATCTATGCTCATATTATTGTTTCTTATGTTGCTAATGTAATAAAAGTCATGTACTTATTGGTGGTTCCATTTGTCAACTCTGAGGCGATATCTTTTGTCGCTAAATTTCCATGGCCTTACATTTACCTCTGATTCTATTTTTTCTTCCTCAGTATCATTCAGTAGTTCATAGAAAAAGTCTAAACCAGTCAATTCCTCAATCTTGTCTATGCTTACGACGTAATCCTTTAATGGTTGGTCACTTACATCATTGGGAATTAGAAATCCGATGGCTTCCGGCTTTTTACCATTGACATCCAGCACGATCTTGTAAAATCTATTGGGTGCTGTCACTCGATTCTGTCCAATGCCACTCAGGCCGGGATCTCTCAGGATTGGACCGGTTACGATATAAATATTTTCCCTGCTGAAAGCCCAATCTCTAATTTGTTCCTCCAGTTCCTTCCATATGCCATTGTTAAACTTCCTCTTCTGAGGACTGATATTACTCATAAGAAAGCTCTCTTCCATTGCGGTTAAGTTATGAGCCATATCGCCAGCCGGAGCAAGATGACCCCTGGTGTAACCGGAATTAGAATAATCTCTATGAAAGGCAGAACTTGAAGTTACATCATAATCAGGATTAAACCTGCCGGTACGTTCTACATTAGGTACTTTTAGATTATTCCTGGTAAGTTCATAAGCTACCCATTCTGCCTGTTCATGACGTTCGATGTATGAAAGGCTGTAGTACGTATGGTGAATGAGTTCTCCATTGGATGTAGGAAGAAAGAATCTTGAATCAGATGCTGTTTTTTCAGTCTTGGTAATTGTATTGAAGTCAAAATTTTTAAATTTACCATACAGATACCACATCAATAAAACGGTAACTACTGCAAATACGATGAATCGGAGGGCCATCCCACTGGATTTGTGCTTGGTATGATTCCTTCTCAATCTTGTCATAGGTACGATTAATTAAAGTAGCTCAAAGCTATAAATAAAATAACCCCCTAATACCAATAAATATTATTAATTTTCCGCATACTTATTTTGATTATGAGGGGTGTTTTACTCTGCATTTTTTTACTAATTGGAGCAACTTTAGGGGCACAATTTTCTTTTACCCTAGGGACAGGTGCTGCTTCTGTTTCGATGGGCAGGACGTCTGTGTGTTTAGATGGGCCATCAGCAATTTTAGGTAATCAGGCTGCAATGATTGAGTCTAATTCATTTAGCCTTACGGCAAATGCTGCCAGAAGATATAACATTGAAGGGTTAGATTTCTTTTCTGTAGGAGCTATATATCCCACTTCATTAGGTCAGTTTGGGATAAGCATTCAGCAATATGGTTTTAAAGGTTATAAGGAACAAAAAGTAGGACTTGCGTATGCTCGGAAAATCGCAGCAAATACCGGGATTTCTATCCAGGGAAATGTTTTAAACCTGACGCAATTTGAATTTGGTAGCAAGTCATATTTCAGTATAGAAATTGGCTTGTACAGCAAGCTTTCTGATCGGGTGTATCTTGGAGCCCATTTATTCGCTCCAGCAAGCCAGGAATTGGATGAAGAGTATGGATTGCCTTCGAGGATACGGATGGGACCTAGAATTCTGGTGGCGGAGAATACTGATATTTTTGTGGAAATTGAAAAAGTTATAGATCAGGATCCATTTATAAAGACCGGGATTGAATATAGGATGAATAATGTATTTGCGGTGAGGCTCGGTTTCATTCCAGAACCTTCAGAATTTTCATTTGGGTTTGCCTATTCATTTGGACAGAAGCTGAATATTGATGGTGGATTCTTGTATGATCAGAGATTAGGGATATCTCCAACCGTCGGTATTCAATATCAATCAGGAGGAACAACAGAAATTGAACCATGAACATACTATTAACATCTCCAACTAAACTAGAATTGGCTGGATCGCTCGATCACATAGAATCTATTGCTGAGCATAAATCATATCTGGAATTCCGCATCAATGGTCACTCCATTTATCCACTGGTAACAGGGGTTGGTGCTACGAGTACAGCATTTGCCTTAGCTAGATTTCCAAGGATTAACGGAATTCAACTGGCAATTCATTGTGGGATTGCCGGCACTTATGATGTAGATGAAGTTCCAATAGGAGAAGTTGTGGAAGTAGTTCGATCAAGATTTGCAGATTTAGGTTCTGAAGATTCTGATGGTAGTTTATTGGATGTATTTGAACTGGGTCTTTCAGATCCTAATAAATTTCCATATACCGATGGGTGGATCGAGAACAAAAATCGGCCTTATCATTCTGATCTCAAAGAAGTATCAGACCTTACTGTTAATAAGGTCAACGGGACTCCATTGAGTATCGCTCTGGTTAAAGAAAAATACGACGCTCATATTGAGAGCATGGAATGTGCTGGTTTCCTATATGCCTGCCGGATGATTGACATAAAAGCAATGTGCATTCGAAGTATTTCCAATAAAGTTGAAGCCAGAAACCGTGATAGCTGGCAGATCCCGATGGCGGTGGAAAAACTGAACAAATCAATCATCAAGCTTATTCATGTACTGACCAGGGAAAGGTACGTTTAATCAATTCTCGATCTCGTCCAGATTTTTTCCATTGATTAATGAGTCTTATTATACTGCTATAAGAAGCCAGGCCTTCATGTACTCCATGTGATTTAAGATAAGAATCGTAAACCAGATCCCGAAAATCCGGAAGTATATCAGGATATTTTCTCATCTGTAAGACAATTGCATTGATATCATTTTTTACTCCTTGAGAAAGCGACCTAACCACTTCCTTGTATTGATCATTGTCTACAAGTCTTAGGTTGTTGATTAAGTACCTGAAATAGGCAAGTTCAGCAGAGTACCTTATAATCAGGTTATCGCTGCTGATACAAGTTACAAAACCTACAAAGTTACATTCTCCTTCATCCGTAATCCCATATCCGTGGGCCATCTCGTGAGCCATCGTAAAGGGCCATTGAATGGGATGCAGGCCATCATCTATATGTCCTTCCAGAACCCACGGTATATAAACACCAGCTGTTGATATTCTCAATAGTATCCCATCAGGTTCTAATTTCCTAATCCGTACCCTTCCATTAGTAAGGTATCCCCATGATCTCAATATTTCTTTTTGATCCGCTCTGAGTTGATTTTCGAGATTTTCAGGAATGGTAACCTCAGTGATGTTGATACTGCTGTCCCCTATGGCGGTCATTCTAAGTGATGAAACCGATTGAGCCATGTTTTTTGCTTCTTCATACAGATCCTCACGATCCATTTTATGTGTTGAGAATGACAGCTTCTGCTTGACAGTAGGAGTATAATAATTAAAGCCCCACAATATATAGAACAGTATATAGATGATGGATAACCCATTAATAACTGAGAGGGATAGTTTTCCAGATTTTTTACTTTTCAACAGCATCCAGGCATTGCCTAAGAATTTGTAAATGAGGTATACAACAAAAAAGAAAAGGAAGTAGACCATAGGTATGGGTATCCATCCCAGGGTATAATCATATATGATTCGGAATAATTGGAAAATACCATTTCTGTAAATGGTTTCAGTCAGATCGGGGAAGGATTGGAATAATAAGCCAATCAGGAAGATAGCTACTGCAACTAAGAGCCATTTAATTTTTATTACAAGAGATTTGATAGACGTCATAACAACCACAGAGTCACTTAAGATGAATATAGAAATTCGTTAAGAGCCGATAAATATATGTCAATTATCTTCCACATGACAGAATAGATATATATTTGCAACTTTATGATATAACGACCTGTTATGTAATTTGAATTATGCATTTTTAGAAATTAAATCATTTAAATATAACCATTATGGCATTCGAATTCACAGATAATAATTTCGCAGACACTGCCCTTAAGGAAGGTGTTGCTGTAGTTGACTTTTGGGCTGAGTGGTGTGGGCCTTGTAGATTGGTCGCTCCTATCATTGACGAGCTTGCTGAAGAATTTGACGGGAAGGCACGGATAGGAAAAGTGAATGTAGACGACAATCCTGAAGTATCTATGAAATATGGAGTAAGAAGCATTCCTACGATCCTGATTTTCAAAGACGGCGAAATTGTAGACAAGCATGTAGGAACCGCTACAAAAGCTACACTTGAAGGAAAAATTAACACCCATCTTTCATAAAATGGGTTAAGATTTATAAGATGCCCTTATCTTGAACGTTCAGGATAAGGGCATTTTTATTATTAACTTTACAGAAAGGAAAATATGGAGTATTTCGATCGGTATGATTTAAGGACAATTGATAACCTGGAGTTGATGGCCAAGCAGGTGGTTGAAGGGTTCATTATCGGGTTGCATAAGAGCCCATTTCATGGATTTTCTGTAGAATTTGCAGAACATCGCCTATACAACCCCGGTGAATCAACTAAAGACATCGATTGGAAAGTTTTTGCAAGATCGGACAAGATGTTTGTGAAAAAATTTGAGGAAGAGACCAATCTTAGATGTCAGATTGTAGTTGATACTTCTTCATCGATGTATTTTCCGGAAAATGCTGATAAAGGCAAACCGAACAAACTACAGTTTTCATCAATCGCTGCTGCGAGCCTTATGAATCTACTCAGAAAACAAAGAGATGCATTTGGATTGAGCTTGTATGATGAAACGGTCATTGAACATACCCGGGTAAAATCCAGCACGACACATTATCAACTTTGTCTTACCTATCTTGATAAATTCATTAAAGATACTAGCCATGGAAAGACCTCTGCTTCAGCAGAAGCACTTCATCAGATAGCTGATTCCATTCATAAGCGATCATTGGTCGTAATATTCAGTGATATGTTTGAGAATACGGACGAAAATGAATCTTTGTTTTCAGCCTTGCAACATCTTAAATACGCCAAGCATGAAGTCATTTTGTTTCATGTGACAGATCATCAGTATGAGCTGAATTTTGAGTTTGAGAATAGGCCTTATCTTTTTGTTGATATGGAATCAGGAGAAAAAATTAAACTTCAATCCAATGAGGTGAAGGAGCTTTATACCAGGAAGGTAAAGGAGTATTATCAGGATTTGAAGATGAAATGCCTGCAATACCGTATAGATTTTATTGAAGCAGATATCAATAAGGGTTTTACACCAGTATTACAGTCTTATCTCGTGAAGAGGAATAAACTTATTTAATCATAGAATACCGACTTCAAGACATGATCAAACTATCAGAATTTGCGACTACTGCCCCTAAGGGACTCAATAAAAAATATATAAAAGAAGAAACCAGGGAATTAGCTAAAAGAATAGCTGAATTACATGAGATTATGATAGCAGAAAAGAAACACAGCTTACTGGTTGTGTTACAAGGCATGGATACCAGTGGAAAGGATGGATCGGCTCATGAGACATTTAAATATTGTACACCTGTAGGCTTAAGTGCCTTTGGTTTTAAGAAACCTACGGACGAGGAATTTGCTCATGATTTTCTATGGAGGGTACACAAACAGACCCCTGGAAAAGGTGAAATAAAAGTTTTTGTAAGATCTCATTATGAAGATGTTTTGATACAGCGGGTTCATAATTGGATCGATGAAGATCGGGTCACAGCAAGAATCAACGCGATC
>Ga0316201_10002327_pt1 | contig 13478 bp, 11 predicted proteins | sample CS6wburrow_MG_FD_204516 | JGI IMG/M metagenome (GOLD analysis project Ga0316201, IMG submission 204516) | Coastal sediment microbial communities from Delaware Bay, Delaware, United States - CS-6 worm burrow | ecosystem: Environmental > Aquatic > Marine > Coastal > Sediment | place: USA... | reverse complement strand
GGTACCGCAGGTTCCCGCGACATTCTGCGGATTAACTTGGGAACGTGGGTCCTCCGGAGGCAGTTCGAAATGTGCGCCATGGCAGTCAGCGCAGGTCGCGGTCACAACAAGGCCGCTGTTTATCAATCCGCGGCCGTGCACGCTGTCCTCGTAGCTGCCAACGATGTCAGCGACCTTGGCGTCGATCCGCGTTGCGGCCTGCTCGCCGATGCGATGACAGGTGCCGCAGAGTGTCGGGACATTGATCGCATAGGTCGGCGACATCGGCGATTCCTGACCGAGTGTCGCATGCTTTTCATGACAGTCCTGGCACGACGGCGCATCCGGATCACCGTCGGCGTGCAATGTTCCGTGCGTGCTGGCGTCGTACTCCGTGACCTGTTCGGCATGGCAAATGGCGCAGTCCACTTGTGACTGAATTGTTGAACAAGCACGCTCTTCGGCAACTGTCACATCCGTATGGCACTGCGCACAGGCCGTATCCGCGTGCATCGAGTTTTCGAATGCTTCCTCATCGACGAACAGGCTGATGGTATCGCCGTCGCGAGTCATCGTCAGGTCGGGCTGGCTGTGGCAGGTCAGGCAATCCTTATCGGCAAGGCCAGCGTCGTAAAATACGTTGCGGATCTTGTGTGGCGCATGACAGTCCACACACACGGGAATCTTGCCCGGATCGTCTTCCCACAATCGACCCTCGATCACCTTTCGATGCACGTTTTCGATTTGACCGTGGCAAGCGGTACAAGTCTTGACGACGTTGTCAACGTGGATGCTCGAGCGCTTGTCCGTGTGCGGAAGGATGTCATGCGAGGTGTGACACGATGTGCACACCGCTGAAACCGTGAGACCCTGCCGGTACAGGCCTTCACCGTGCATACTCATGGAGTAATTTTCGAGAATGTTTGCCTGCGAGATCTCGTGAGTTTTCGATACCGGGGCACCCTCCCGATGACATTCGCCGCAAAGCATCGGGATGTTCATCACCGCAGTTGGTGCGTTCGCGTCCGACGCCGACAGAACCTCGTGTTTGCCGTGGCAATCGGCACAGGATGGGGCCATCGGGTCGCCTCGCTGTGCCGCAGCGCCGTGCAAACTGTTGCCATGCGCCCTGCTCTGTTTGCGATGGCAATCACCGCATTCAACAGGCTCCAGGTCTTCGGCGTGCCGGCGGCGCTTGCTGCCGGCGAGATCACTGTGGCATTCCACACATGCCATACCGGCATGCACGGATCCTGCGATCATCTCCGCAGTGACATACGCCGATAACTCCGTGTCTCCACGGTAGCTGGTCATCTCCGAATCGTCGTGGCACCGCAGACACTGGGAGTCTTCCTGGGCCAACGCCGGGTGTCCGGCAAACCAGAAGATTGCTGCTGCGATGAGATACCAGCGTTTGTCACGACCCTTGCGTGATTTTCGAGGGTCGGATGAGCGCTCGCGCCGAAGATGGGCGAAACGGATGGCCTGAGTCATTGTTGTTGATTCCCTGATGCTTGGCGCCTTAGTAAGCCAATAGGCGCTTGCTTGCTATCAGGGATTTCCGAGAGTGATCTCTCGTTCGAGCCGGAAAGATTTTACTCCGCGTAGAGCGGACTGCTGTCAATATAGATTTTGTAGTGGGAGATCAGGTCGCCTTCAAACTCGAAGACATCCGTGAAAGGCAATATGACCTCGCGTCCGTCGTGCCGCTGATAGGTCACTTCTCCCTCACAAACCAGCGTATCGTCCTGTTGCAACGACTTGCTGATCTTGTGGCTACAGCCAGCGATGGTCGCGAAGAAGCCTTCCACTGCGGCCTTAACAGCATTACGGCCCTGCACCGGAGGCGCAGAGCCGAATCGGAAGATGGCGTCTTCGGTCAGATAGGCGACAAAAGCAGCCCCGTCTTGCGCGTCGATGGCAGCAAACATGCCGCCGGTATTACTACCGGCGGCAAATGCCTGACTCATTGAACGCTACCGTAGTAGTGGACCAATGCTTCGATCTGATCTGCGGACAGTGCGCCGAGTTTTTCTTCCATTTTCTTCGGCTGTTCACGTGTACCGTCAACGTATTGCGCGAACATATTGCGCAGGTAACCCATCTGCTGGCCGCCCAGCATGCCGGCTTCGTCTTCGGGATTCGTGCCCTCTTCGGAATGGCAGCGATCGCAATGCTCATCGTGCAGGCCTTTGCCTGTTGCAGCCATACCCGCATCAAACTCCTGCTTCGCCTTGACGTACGGAAGCGCGGCGTACGCCGCTGCGAGCGCATCGATATCTTCTTCACTCAGATCGGCTGCGATGGCACACATGGTCGTGGCAGCACGACTGGTGTCGCCCTGGCGGTATTCAGATTCGGCACAGGGGCGCGCCTCGTCCTGGTAGATGTAAAGCGCGTCGACATGGACAAATTCGGCCAGACCCCCAATCGTTGGCACGTCGCTCGACTGGCTGATGCCGTTGTCGCCATGGCAGTCATTACAGCCTTTCATCAAGGCGTCAACGTCGGCTGCAGCCAAGGCTGGGAAGCCGAGCATTAGCGCTGAAAATACGAAGAAAAATTGGCGTTTCATTAGAATCTCCTTGCAGCCCGGATGGACCCGCGATTATTGTACATGCTTCAGCCCTGAAATCTGCCCCAGATATTCCGATATTCCATAGGTAGTTTTCGCGATTCAAGATTAGATCCAGCTGACATAAAAGAATACTAAGAGACCGTTCCTGAATGTGCCATGAACGGCAAGATATAGTTTCAGGCAAAACTTTCAGCACTTCACAATCAGGCATTAATCCAGAAGTAAGGGGAATGACCATGAGACGCTCATTCGGTCGCACTACACGTTTGGCAGGCATTATGCTCGCGAGCGCCTTGTTGTTTGCTTGCGATGGTTCCACGGGCCCAGCAGGACCCGCCGGGCCTCCGGGCACAGGTGGGACTCCGGGCACACCGGGCCCTTCAGGACCGCCAGGACCATCGACTGGTAATGCCCTGCCGTACGATTCGGCAACAAAAATCAATGTCGAAATACAGGCCCTTGCTGTTCCGGCCGGTGGCGGCGCACCAACGTTGACGATGCGCCTCAGTGACGACCTCGGGTTCGGCCTCAAGGGTATCCCCACGAGCACCGTCAGCTTCACGCTGGCGCAATTGAGCCCGGGCGTGGGCAGCGGCGCCTCCAGTGAGTGGCAGTCCTACGTGACGAATGGACGTACCAATCCCCCTGACGTGCAGGCATCGACCGAGGCCGCGAGCGCAGGCACGTTCACCGATAATGGCGACGGCACCTACACCTACACGTTCGCACAGGACCTGACCGCCTACCCCGCCGGCCCGGCCTTTGACGCAACGAAGACGCACCGCCTCGGCGTCGAAATCCGCACCGATCGTGTGCTGCCTTACAAGATCCCTGCAAACAATGCGCCCTATGACTTCGTACCTGCCGGCGGATCGCCCGCGTTCACGCGCCTGATCGTGAACAACGCGACGTGTAATGCCTGCCACGACAACCTCGAATTGCATGGCGAAGCCCGCTTCGACGTCGAATATTGCGTTACCTGCCACAACCCATACTCAATCGATCCGGATACGGCGGCGGAAGAATGGGGCGGCACCGTGGACATGAAACAGATGATCCACAAGATTCACAGCGGCGCGAACCTGACGTACGGTTACTCGGTAGTCGGCTACGGCGGCACCGTGCATGACTATTCAGACGTCGTTTTCCCGCAGGACCTGCGCAATTGCGCAACCTGCCACCAGGAGTCCGACCCGACCGTTCCGCAGGCCAGCAACTGGAAAGACGTGCAGAACCGCGACTCCTGCGGCGCATGCCACGACTGGATCGACTGGGAAGGTCTGAAAAATGATCCGGATCTGCTGCACCCGGGTGGCTTGACGTTCTTCGATGACGTGCTTTGCGTCGCTTGTCACGGGCCCGATTCATTGACCTTTGACGGCGCATATCGAGTTGCCGAGGCCCACCGCCAGCCAAACGTGGAAGCACAGGCCGCGTTCGAATTCGAGATCGTCTCGATACTTGACACGAACATTGGGGACAACCCGATTGTCGACTATCGCGTGAACAACCCGGTCACCGGCGTGCCCTGGAACGTGCTGACCGCTCCTGAATGGACCAACTGCGGACCGGCGCGACTCGCCGTCGGCATTGCATGGGATACGGCGGACTACCATAACAACGGCACGGGCTCTAACCCGGGCCTGGGTATCTCTATGAATGCCAACGAGTGTTACGGCGCCATGCCCGAAGACCGCGGCAACGGCGTATTCCGCGTGATCTCTCCGGTAGCGGTTCCGGCCAATGCAGGTGGTTCGCTGGCGGTCACGATAGACGGCCACCCCGCTGTCGATGTTGGTGGTTCGCTCGAAAGAATTGCCGTGACCAACGTTATCGGTTACGCCAAGATTGGCGCCGGCACCGCGGTACCACGCCGCAACGCTGTTGCCATCGAGAAATGCGACGAATGCCATAACCAGCTGTCAATGCATGGCAACAACCGTACGGACAACATCGAGGTCTGCGTAACCTGCCACGCGCCGAATGCGACCGACATCAATCAGCGCGCTGGCAATTGCGGCAACGAGCCCGATGACCCTGACAACCCAGGCCTCGGTCCGGATGACGTCTCCATCGATATGAAGTTCATGATTCATGCGCTGCATGCATCCGACCTCACGAAGATCCCGTACGAAGTCTGTGGCTTCGGCAGTTCAACCCACGTATATGACTTTGTCTATCCGGGCAAGCTCAACAACTGCGAAGGCTGCCACGTGGAAGATGGATACTATCCGGTGGACCCGGCCAGTGTGCTTGGCACGACGGTAGATGCTGACGACCCGGCTGATCGGCTGGACGACATTGTCGTCTCTCCGAACTCGGCCGTCTGCTCGTCCTGCCACGTCAGCGATCTTGCAGCCAGCCACATGGTGCAGAACGGTGGTGACTTTGACGCCAGGAAGGATGCGGACAGCAAGCTCATATCCTCGGGTGTTGAGACTTGCCAGGTTTGCCATGGACCGGGCAGATCCGCCGATGTCGGTGTTGTGCACGGTGTTGGCGAGTTCCAGTACAACTAGACTGGATGGATGCAGATGTTAACCAAAATGACGGTTAGACAATCCGCGGTACTGGCGATGGCCTTGTTGGCCATCGCCGCCCCCGGCGTAGTGACGGCGCAAGCTGCTGGCGACGAGGCAGAGCCTCCGAGCTACAGCAAGAAAGGTGCTGACACGTGTTTCCAGTGTCACGACGACCAGACGGTACTGGCAGTGTTCCGTACCAAGCACGCTAACCCGCAAGATCCGGACTCCCCTTTCGGTAACGGGCAGCTGCAGTGCGAAGCCTGCCATGGTCCCGCCGGTGATCATGCTGGCCGGGTAAGGCGCGGGCAGGAACGCCCGCCGATTCCTGCGTTTGGATCGGTTTCCACAACACCGATCAAGGATCAGAATGCCTACTGCGTCACTTGCCATCTGGGCGACACCGGATTCGCCTGGCACGGCAGTACCCACGACGACAACACCGTCGCGTGCTCCGACTGTCATACGATGCATATCGAGCGGGATCCTGTCCTGGCAACATCAACCCAGGCGGAAGTTTGTTTCGACTGCCATCAGCAGCAACGCACGCAGTCCATGAAGCCTTACGCGCATCCTGTCCGCCAGGGCAAGATGGCATGTACGAGCTGTCACAACCCGCACGGCAATACGCCGGAACGGCTGCTGGCCCGAAGCAGTGTGAATGGCACCTGCTATGGCTGCCACGCCGAACTTCGCGGCCCGTTCCTTTGGGAACACGCGCCGGTCGCGGAAGACTGCAATAACTGTCACAACCCACACGGTTCGAGCCAGCCCGGCATGCTGAGCATGCGCGCACCGATGTTGTGCCAGAGCTGTCACTCGCAAGCCGGTCACCCGAGCCTGCCGCAGGACGAACGCGGCTTGCCATCGAACGTGCCGTCGGAACTCATGCTGGGACAGTCCTGCATGAACTGCCACGACCAGGTCCACGGCTCGAACCATCCATCCGGCTCGAAGCTGATGCGCTAGGAGCATGCAGCGATGATCAATAGAACAGTGAAATCACGTCGCGCCCTGATCGCACCATGGGTACTTCTCGCGCCGGCTGTAAGCCTTGCCCAGGTCGATACGAGCGATTGGGAATGCGAATCCTGTCCGTTTGACCAGGGCTACCGTGCTGAAGTCAGCGTTGGGGCAACCGATGTCAGCGACGACGCGGTGCGTTTTGGCAATTACACGGGTTACGACGAGAAAGGAACCTACGGCAACGTTGATGCCAAGGGGCGTTACAACAGCGATGGCTACCGTCTCGATTACCTGGTCGAAGATCTGGGTCTCGATTCACGGGTCTTCGAGTTAAACGGTGGCAAACAGGGAGTCTTCGGTTTTCGGTTGGGCTACCGCGAGATACCTTTCCGTCGTTTCGACACGACGAGCACGGTGTTCAATCAGTCCTCCGGGGACACGCTGACGCTGCCCTCGGGCTGGGTGCCCGCAAGTACGACAGGTGGCATGACGCAGCTCGAGTCTTCCCTGCAGCAACGCATCATCGGTACGGATCGACAAATCGTCGATCTCGGCGGCAACTGGACGCCGGGTGAGGCATTCCGCCTGTTTGCGGATTTCAGTCGCCAGAACCGCGACGGTATCGACATCACAAGTGCGGGAAGCTATACGCAAGCCGCTTTCCTGCCGCGCTGGATCGACTACGAGACCGATCAGGTAGACGCTGGTGTGCAGTACAGGTCGGATTCGATCAGCCTGACGCTCGCTTACTATGGTTCGTTCTTTACTAACAAGAACCCGTCGCTGACCTGGGAAACGCCCTTCCTGACCGCGCCAGGCGCCACCTCATTGCGCATGGCGCGCGAGCCAGACAACGATTTCTCGCAGATATCCCTGTCCGGCAAATACCTGGTGCCGACCTGGGATACGACGCTTGCATTCCTGATCGCGTCGGGACGTGGAGAACAGAACCAGCAACTCCTGCCCTACACGATCAACCCGGGCATAAGCGCCGGAGCATTGCCGAGCGATTCCCTGAACGCGAAGGTCGACACAATCAACTATTCGTTTACCGTAACGACCCGACCTGTTGACAAGCTGCGAGTGAAGTTCGGCTATCGCTACGACGAACGTGACAACAAGACGCCAATATTCGACTGGACCAGGGTCATCCTGGATGCCATTCCAACAGGCGACGTCGAGCAGAACATCCCATACAGCTACGACCGGATGCATACGACGGTGAGCGGTGAGTATGCGTTCAACCGCAAGCTGCGAGTGTCGGCTGGATACGAGCGCAAGGAAATCAATCGTGACTACCAGGAGGTCGCCGAGCAAACGACCGATCTGGGTTGGGGGCAAATCCGGTGGCAGCCCGTCATGTGGCTGGATCTTCGTGCCAAAGGTGGTGCATCGCAGCGCGGCATCGATCGCTATAACGATTCGGTCGCGACCAACCTCGGTCAGAACCCCTTGATGCGCAAGTACTACCTTGCCTATCGCTACCGGGAGTTCGGCGAAGTTGTCGCGGCTATCTCGCCGGCTGATAAGCCCGTCTCGCTGTCTGCATCTATATTGTGGGCTGATGACGACTACAAAGAGTCACTCGTCGGTCTGAATGGCAGCGAGGAAATGCGTTCAACGCTTGATCTCAGCTGGGCTATTAATGAGAGCGCTGCGGTCTACCTGGTCTTTGGTCACGACAGCATTGACGCGCATCAGACCGGCTCCGAGCAATTCGGCTGGTGGGACTGGAGTGCGTTCCATGAAGACCGGTTCGATCATGTCGGCATCGGCATGAGCTACCGGCCGGCAGACAGCAAGTTCGATTTCTCGTTCGACTACAACCGCGGCAACGGGGAAACAACGATTTCCCTGGATAGCCTGAGTGGCGGACCAAGCAACCTGCCCAAACTCGAATCGACGCTCGATTCTGCGAGCGCCGAAATGAGTTACGAGTTCTCTGATCGCCTGGAAGGCACATTCAATCTGCGATACGAACGCTTCGACCTCAAGGACTGGGCGTTGGTCTCGCAAACAACATTGCCGACCGTCCTGACTCTGGGTGCGCAACCGTATGACTATGACGTTTACGCCGTAGGCCTCGGTTTCCGTTACCGCTTCGGGAACGATGAGATAACGCTGGCCGAATAACACCCCCCCGTTCGATCAGCGACTTGTTGCCCGGTGCTTGTCACCGGGCAATTTTCGTTTTGTCTCCAAGCGCCAGTTTTTCTGCGAGAAAATCATGAAAAGGGTCTTTTTCAGCCGGATCGATAATGTTGATTCCGCGCAGCCCACTCAATTTCCGCACAAGCTCAACGGCTGCAGATGTCTGCGTTGCCGGACCCGTCACAAGATCCGGCGTCAGGCCAAATGCCTTTTGCACACCAACGACGGCATACGGGTCTGACGCGCACAGAATCGTGCAGATAACGTTGTCGCCAAGCTCATCGATCATGGCGGCGCCGTTATAGGGCTCGAGTGGCGATGCCCCGGCCTCAACGACGAGAAAGTCGGGTTCAAGGTCATTGATGTGGTTGAGTAACGGGCGTATCGCAGCACGAAACTCATCTTCGGGAACAACCGTCGAAGGCAAACCGGCATCAACGAAATCGAATATTTGCGCAGCACCGGTTTTCAGAAAACTCAGTATGTCGCGGTAACGCCCCGCACCCGTCAACTTGGTGCCAACCACATGCAGACCGGCGCGATCAAGCTCTTTGCAAATGCGCTTACCAACTGTCGTTTTTCCAGCTGACATCGAGGTGCCGAAGATCAAGATAGTTGGAACGGAAAAAGTGTGCGTATCGGCGCGCAGCGCAAAGTCACTCATGCGGATCTTGTCGCCGCCACGGCACAGGTGGCCCTGATATATCAGACTTAGCGGGTCGGCCAGCAATCTGGAGAATGACGTGAAACGGCCCATGACGCCCGCGCCGGTGAGTGCGTGCATGACACCGTCGGCACCGATATCACGCCAACTTCCGACGCCCTCCAGCGTCGCAGCGCGAGCACCAAGGGCGCCTACAACCCAGTCGCCGGACTCGACCTTGACCATGTGCCCAATGCGGTCTTCCACGCGATACAAGGTCGTTGGCGACCCGACGACTGCGCCCTCGACGTAGTCACCCGTATTCCATGCCGAGCGCGGCAGCTTCGTGATTTCGAAGTTGCTGTTTCGAAAATCAGCTATCCGGGCCAGCGATCCATAGACCCTAGTGCTCATCGTCGTCCCCTGTTCTTCAGGCCTCGAGGGCCGGCGAAGTCAGCAACATGGTTAGCAAAGCCGCTCTCTCAAGCGTCTTGTCGATCAACAGGTGTTCGTGAATTGCGTGAGCGCCGTCCCCAACAGGACCCAGGCCATCAAGCGTCGCGGTGAATTGGCTGGTTGTATTGCCATCAGATCCGCCCCCGGCCCTGATCGGGTGCAATTCAATGCCAAGTTCCTCGCCCGCCTCACGGGCGCGTTCCCAGAGCTTCTGATTGCGCGGCGTGGGCTCCATCGATGGCCTGCCGATACTACCCTCGACGTGCAGGCGCACTTCCGGATTGTGTGGCTTGATCGAATGAATGATGTACTCGATTTCGTTGCCAGCCGCGATCGTCGGTACGCGGACATCTACCACTGCTTTGCTGTGCGGCGCGATGACGTTGGGCTGGATCCCGCCATCGACGGTGCCGACGTTGACGGTAATGCCGCGCTCGACATCGTTCAGCCCGAACATGGTCTGAATGACGTGCGACAGCTCGAGAATTGCACTGACCCCACTTTCGGGATCGAGGCCAGCGTGTGCCGCCTTGCCATGCACCGTTATGGTGAAACGCCCGATACCTTTGCGAGCCGTCTTGATATCGCCGCGTGCACCCAGGGCGGGCTCGAGCACCAATGCCCGGTCGGCGTGTCGCGCCAGCATGCGTATGTAACGGGTCGAGCTGCGGCTGCCGATTTCTTCATCTGCATTAACAAAAACGACGGGTTGCACCGATGTTTCCAGGCGCAGGTCACGGATTGCGCGCAACGCAACGATGAGTTGTGCAAGCCCACCTTTCATATCGAACGAGCCGGGGCCGTGGATCACGTTGCCATTGATACGAAATGGCCGCTCTTCCAGCGTGCCGACTGGCCAGACCGTATCGTAATGGCCTACAACCAGCTGCGAGAGGCATCCGCGGCGGCGCTCTGCTGGCCTCGCGTAAACATGCCGGGGCTTGTCAGCTCCGGCGGTCTCGCGAGACTCGTAGCCAACGCTTGCGAGCGCAAGGCGCAGAATGCGCCGCACATCGTCGTGAGTTTCAGGGTGTGACGACGGTGACTCCGCCTCCACAAGGTCCCTGATCAGGTCTGTCAACACATGCTTCTGGGTGTGGACGTAGTCGAGAACCGTTGCCGCATTGGTGGCGCACATGTCGATGCTACTTCTTCATGAACTCCGGGAATGGAAACGCGTTCGAACAATCAATCGTCGAGAATCGGCCGGGAGCAAGATAGGCAAAAAGGGGTGAGTCGTGAATTGTCTCCTGATCGTCCGCCTCGTCATGCCGCAGGTATTTTTCATCTGCGTAGGCAGCGATTATCTCGCCTGTAATCAGGCAGTTTTCACCAAACTCGCCAATCGTCTTGTAGTGCCGACACTCGAAGTAGAGATGCCCGTCTTCGATGAACCGACCGTCGATGTGCGTGGCCGGGAAGGTTCGGAAATACTCGATTATCGGCTTGCCGCCCTGTGCGCCTCGCGGTGAGGCCGCCAGGCTTGCAGTGAGGACCTGCGATGGCTTCGGGTAGCTGACCGTGAACTCGCCGGTACGCTCTATGTTCTTGCACGTATTGTGCCGCGGCGTGCACACGAAGCCGAAGAAGTTCTGCCATCCCATAGGCGTCACCATGTGCTTGGGCGCAAGATCGAGCGATCCGTCCTCGTCGCGCGTGCCAATCAGAACCAGTGGCGCGACCGTAAAAAACTGATCCCAGACCGGGACCGAGGTGTCGAGTTCGACGACGTTCTTCGGCGCTGAAGACTCGTTCATGGCATCACCTGCAACAGACAAATCCCCAGTATTACGTTATTCCCGGCGCGCGGAGATGCAAATAGGTAGTTGCCCTATGACGAGTGTTTCCTCGGTTGTTCTGTGCCACGGATCGCAACACCAACGTTCTGATATAGTGCGTATTTTTCTAGGAGTAAACTCTATGTCTCACGCGAAATCCGGCGATACGGTCCGTATTCACTACACGGGAACGTTGGACGACGGTACCAGGTTCGACAGTTCTGATGGCCGCGATCCACTCGAATTCGCACTCGGTGGCGGCCAGGTAATCCCGGGCTTCGATAGCGCCGTGGACGGCATGGCTGTCGGCGAAAACAAGTCCGTCACGATTCCGCCCGACCAGGCGTATGGCGAACGTCACGAGCAGCTCGTGCAGGAAATACCGAAGACCGCATTGCCGGAGGAAATGGAACCCGCCGTTGGGATGCAGCTGCAAAGTCAGAGCCCGGATGGCCAGGTCATGAACCTGTTCGTCACAGAAATCGCTGACGAGACGATCACCGTAGATGCCAATCACCCGCTCGCCGGTCAGGCACTGACTTTCGCTATCGAACTCGTCGAGATCGTCTGAAACACCGCGCATGCATGAACTCTCGGTCTGCCTCTCCTTGCTTGAGCAGGTGCAAACGATCGCCGCGGAGCGTGGCGCAAGCTGCGTCACGCGGATTGAGTTAAAAGTCGGCCCGCTCTCGGGGGTCGAGTCCGATCTGCTACGTAATGCCTGGCCGATGGCCTCCGCCGGCACCATTGCTGTGGATGCCGAATTCGTCATCGAAGAAGCGGAGATCGTGGTGCGTTGCAGTTCGTGCGCGGCGGACACGGCCGCCAAAGCGAATCGCCTGGTGTGCGGTAACTGTGGTGATTTCCACACGACCGTAGTCAGCGGCGACGAAATGATTCTGCAGAGAGTCGAACTCGAAACTGACTGACGTTCAGCAGATTCGTGGTAGCGGGTCGTCCTCAAGTTCTTCGAGAAAACGCTCGCCACCAAGCGGCGTCTCGAGAATAACGCGCTGCTCGGCTGCGGTAATGCGGCCGATCCGGGCGGCATCCTTGCCGGCGGGAAGGTTGCGCCACAAGTCGAGGGCGGCATCCGCCTGGTCCGGTGCCAGGATTGCGACGACACGACCTTCGCACGCCAGGTAATACGGGTCGTAGCCCAGCATGTCACAGACCGACTGCACGGCCTCGCGAACCGGGACGGTCGCTTCGAAGCGCACACCGAGGCCGGTCGCCCTGAGAATTTCGTGTCCAATGGACGCTATGCCGCCGCGCGTCGGATCACGCATGAAGCGAAGGCCATCAAGCGCCAGAAGTGGCTCGGTCAGCGACATGACCGGGGCCGCATCGGAAACGAGATCACCGCGCAATCCGAATTCTTCGCGGGCCAGCATAACAGCCGTGCCATGGTCGCCGATGGGGCCGCTGACCAGCATGACATCGCCGTCGCGTATCTTGTCCATCGACGGCTTCACGCCGGGCAGCCGTACGCCGACGCCCGTGGTCGCAAGGTAGATTCCGCCACCTTCCCCGCGACGCACGACTTTGGTATCACCGGCACTGATCCGCACCCCGGCCTCGACCGCAGCTGCGGCCAGGCTTTTTACGATCCGTTCGAGGCGTTCAACTTCGAAACCCTCTTCGATGAAAGCGTTCAGTGTCATGTACATCGGTTTCGCACCTGACACGGCAAGGTCGTTGGTCGTGCCGTGTATCGCCAGTGAACCGATGTCACCACCCGGAAACTCGAGCGGCTGCACGGTGAATCCATCGGTCGTGATCATAACCTCGCCATCGCCGAGATCGATCTGCACGGCATCTGCCTGCACATCGAGTTCGCTAGCCGACAAGGCCTTCGCGAAAACCTCCTCGATGAGTTCACGCATGAAGCGGCCACCGTTACCGTGAGCCAGTGAGATGCGGTCGTCGTCCATTAGTGTTCTGCCTCGCGTGCGGCAAGCTCTGCCGCCTGTCCGTAACTCAGGGAAGCGTCGTTGCCGGGCAATAGCTGCGGCAGGTAGATGTCGAAGCCGGCTTCCCGCAAAAGCAGCATTGTCTGCTCGGCCAGGAAGCGGTTCTGGAAGACGCCGCCGCACAAGCCAACCTGCGCAATGTCATGACGCGCTCGCGCCGCCCTGGCCTGCTCCAGAATTGCACCGGCAACACTGGCGTGGAAAAGCTCGGCACGCAGAGCAGGTTCGATCGTCGTATCAGCAAGCATACTCAGCAGCGGCTGCCAGTTCGTCCTGAGCACGCCGTCTTCGCATTCAGCCAGTGGCAATTCGACCCCGTCGACATGATCGCGGCACAGCGCTTCCAGCAGCATCGGGCCCTGGGCCTCGAAACTCGCCATCGGCAAGCTGCAGACAATTGCCGCAGCAGCATCAAACAAACGTCCCGCGGCG
>Ga0316201_10002326_pt1 | contig 13481 bp, 20 predicted proteins | sample CS6wburrow_MG_FD_204516 | JGI IMG/M metagenome (GOLD analysis project Ga0316201, IMG submission 204516) | Coastal sediment microbial communities from Delaware Bay, Delaware, United States - CS-6 worm burrow | ecosystem: Environmental > Aquatic > Marine > Coastal > Sediment | place: USA... | reverse complement strand
CGGAGGAACAACGGCTGTCACCGCAATCATTGAACGAGCCACGAACTTCTTGACTTGTGCAGGTTCAGCTGATGAGTGCATCCTTAGACCGCTCGTAGACGCCATGGTCATCACTCAGGTGATGGGCGGAATCGACCCAGTCAACAAGACGATTGGGACCCTGACCGTGGGCGACAAGGACTTGCGGACGATGTACCAGAACTTCAAGGCAGAAGCTGATTCTGCAGCAGTCATCAAAGGCGTCTCACTGAAAGGTCTACGGATCCAGTTACTTGACACGGAGAACGCCTAATGGGTATCGCTGGTTCGTTGGACATCGCAGCGAAGAAGCTCATAGATACGTTCGGGAACGACGCATCACTATACACTTACTCGTCCGCTACCACTACGACTGACGACGAAGGACAAATAACTGTGACGGATTGGGGCACACCTGCCTCAGTCAAAGTGATAGAGGGCGGCAACCAAGGACCCGCCATTAACCGTGAGAACCAAGGCTGGGAACAAACCCAGACAGACGACAAGATTGTGCGTTCAGACGTCGCTGTCGCAGTCAATGACCGCCTCACCTATGACGGCTACGAGTACCGAGTCGTCGAAGTCAAGTCTGAGCGAGTAGAAAGCACAGACATCATATTCATCATTACAGTCGCAGAAGCCACGAGCACAAGCACGTGGTGACGAGCCAACAATGGCAACACTAGCAACTATCAGGACAGGAACGTGGGACGTACTCTATACTTATCTGCAGACCACGAACCCTATTTCTACGAACAACATCTATTCGGCTAAGAACAGCCAGTTAATCAGTTCTGTGGGATACCCCATAGTACTCATCAATCCGCCCTCCGTATCCGTGGAACGGTTGACGGTGAACTCGCAATTCAAAGAAGCAGAAATCGTTTTCAACTTCGAAATCTATCATACATCTTCAGCTAACCTCAAAGCGTTGACGGACGAAGTCATCGCTAAGCTGTGGGAAGGACAACAAACTTTCCAAGGTCAAAGAATGATGAAGATGATGGTCGAAGGACAGGACTACCAGTACTGGGAAGACCAATCAAAAACGATTCATATGGCGACGTTTGCAGTCACGTTCAGGTTTGTGGAGAGAGGATGAATGGCTAACTTTAGGATTAGGACAGATGGAGCAGTTCGTGCATTCATAGGCTTCACTAGAAAGCTAAAGAAAGCGTCTCAGGCGACCACGAATTGGGGCTCATATATGATGGGTCAGCGATTCTACAACGACGTAGGATTCGAAATCAAGGCGTTGGGAGCATATTCTCACCCGAAACACAACACCCCTGAACATATGACTAAGAACTGGCAAGAATATGTGAAGCGTCAGAAAGTGGCTCAGGGCAAGAACAAGGGGCAATATACGGTGTGGCTTCAGAACCCTGCAGGGGCAGGAGACACCCTCCCAAAGATAGAATGGATTATCTTTGGGACACCATCACATTTCCAAGAGAACCATCCGACCTTCAGTAAACGGAAGCATCCCGGAGCGAAGCCTCAACCCATATTTGAGAGGGCGAAGGAAAGGTTTAGGAACAGAGGATTCAAGGACTGCACCAAAGCTATGAAGACTTTGCTAACAAGTTTGATGGCTGGGACAGGGATGACGGTTCAGCCGTTCCCGTTCAGGCAACAACAAGTTAGGGGGCTTGGCGGAATCTATCAAAGAAAATGATTAGCACGATGAGCTGTTAGACACGAAGAAACTTAGGAGGAAAACACTATGACATTACCAGACCACTTCGAAGGCGAGGACTGCATCATCACCTTCGAAAAAGAGTATGCAGACGGTGCTGACGGCGAATCATCTGACAGGACCTTAGCAGTCAGCAACGTGGAAGGAAAAATCCTTTCATGGAATATGAGCGGAGGAGCACAGCCTACAGAGGACGTTCCTGCGTTCGGCGGAAAAATCTTCAACTTCCAGAAGACCAGAGAGAAGTTCTCGGTGTCGTTCGAAGTGATGATTGATTCTTCGGACTTCTCGTTCGTCCAGTTCGGAGGAGCGTCAGGCTCAGTTATCCGGAGCATGGCCGGAAAAGTGGTTAAGTCCACAGACACGACTCGTAGGTGGAGGGTGTGCTTGTACCTGCAATCAGCGGAGTACCACATCGCTAACGCTACGAAGACCGTAGTTGTCCCGTCCAAGACCCAATCGCTTCTGCGAGTCATCTTTGTCGACGTCAAATCCGTGACTTTCGATAAGGAGTTCTCTGCAGACGAATACATGAAGGGGACCTTGACACTTGAGTTCTCGGCTGCGTCGTCTGAAGGATACGCCAACTACATCGAGCAAGAAGGTATCTATACCACTACTGCTGGGACCGCAGGACAACAACTGGCTCCGACTTGGTCGACTGCAGCGGTTGGTTCTGCTGACAGCATCCTGATTGAGAGCAGGGGATACGTAGATTGGGGAACCTCGGCTACTGCACCAGCGTGGTATGTTGGGGCAACTACTACTGACACATCTCTTCGGTACAGATATACTGGGTCCTAAAGATGAAGCTGAAGAAGTCTAAGAAGAAGGAACCATCCGACATCGTGCCTAGCACTAGGACTACGATGGGCGACGCTGAGCTCCTTCGATACTTGGAGTTCCATATGCCGAAAGACGCACGGATCCCTGTGCTGAGAGAGAAGTTGGGAAAAGATTAAATATTCCCTTTTTTATTTATTTTTTTGATTTGTTCGACGAGGTGATTGAAACGGCGAAAATATCTATTGTTATGACTGCCCTGAACGGGCTAGACCACTCCAAGAAGGCTCTGAGTAGTTTGCTCAAAGCCGTCAAGGACTCGAAGCACGACTTCGAACTGTTCTTGACAGACGACGGCTCAACTGACGGGTCCCACGAATACTTCCAAGACTTCTCAGAGGAGTGCGGGTTCCCGTGCACAGTGTTCCAGAACGCTAGGAACCGAGGCGTCCCGTACTCTATGAATGTGATGATGAAGGCGTGTACCGGCGACTTCGTCCTCAGAATCGACAACGACATAGAGTTCGTATCCGACAAGTTCATGGACAGGATGGTCGGAGCCTTCGAATCCGTGCCGATGCTCGGAGCGATTAGTTGTCTCACGAACAAGACTTCTGGTCCTGCAGGTGGTCGCTCACTCGGCAACTTGGGCGAAGGCATCATCGCTTCTATGGAAGTGAACGGTTTCTGTTTGATGGTTCCGAGAGACATCCTAGAAAAAGTTGATTACATCGACGAGGACTTCCCAAAAATCTATGGTGAGGACAGGCACCTCGTGTTCAAAGTTGCTAAGCAGAACTATCTCACCGGCGTCTACTTCGGGGCTTACTGCCTCCACCACCACAAAGCCACTTTCGGCAGGGAAGGAGACGCAATTATGCGGGTCAGCAACGAAGTTTTAGCGAGGAAGATGTCAGAATGAGGAACATAAAATATGTCCACCCGATCCCCGGCAGAATCATCCCACCACACATAGTTGAGTGCCTCAACGAGTCACCGTCTAGGTCAGGGTTCTATAACTGGTTGTTGGCGTTCAAAGGCGACATTATGACTTGGGACTCAGTAGAGGACGACCTCGAGAAATACGACGTTGTCCACGTCAATATGTCCCCTGTAGATATGACGATTGTTCCAGAGATTCGGCGTAAGCTGAAGGACTCATCAACGATGCTGGTCCTCAACAACGACCACGTCTGCGAGTATTGGCAGAACTGGAACTTGGACCCGTTCAGGTATAACCAGATTCAGAGGCTGGGCGACATGGTGTTCGGGACCGAGGAGAACCAAGTCTCCCATATGATTGACGGAGCTTTCTGTATGCCTCACCCCACCAACACCCGTGCTTTGAAGAGGTTCTCGGTGTTGGACGAACACAAGCGGAACGGTGCAGGTCTCATATATCATTGGTGGAACCCGCAGACACATCTGGCATATTTGGCACTTGAGAAGGCTCGGAAAGCGTTGGGTTTGGAGACCACGGCGGTTTACGGGTACAAGTCTAGCCATGACCCTTCGAAGCAGTGGGTCCAAACATTGTTCGACGAAGTCCACGAAATGACTGATTTCCCCAAATTCATCCAGAAAGTGGGTCAGGAGCGATTTATTTATGACCCTAACGGTTACCACACCTACGGGCGGAACGGCGTCGAGGCAGCCTGTATCGGGCTCCCAGTGATAGGCTCGAACAGGGTCGGCTCATACAAGCGTTTGTTCCCAGAAATGGTATGCGACCCGTACAACGCAGACCAGACACGGGTACTGATGGAGGCACTCAAAAACGAGGAGTGGGTCCAAGAACAGCTCGACTACGCACACCAAGAAGTCGATTACTACTCGTGGGAGAAATCGAAGGAACGATTCATCAAGAACCTCGAGGTATGCGAGGACAGAGGCGGATACTTATGGAATCAGTAGAGAAAAGCATTCGTGGACGAGAACAGATGCTAGTCGTGTTCCCAAACAAGTCGTTCAGTGACCTGTTCAACAGGTTCGAGGACCAAGCCCACGACTACAGAATAGTCAAAGTGTCGGACGAGGCTTGGGGAGTATTGATGCTACAATGACAGAAAAGAAGATAACGGAAAGAGTCAAGGACCTCACAACGGTCAACTTCTCAATCACGAAGTGCCCACAGAAAGTGTACGAAGAGTTCGTGGCGTTCTGCAAAGAAGAGACCAACGACAACTACTCGATGGGGCTCAGGGATCTCCTGAACGGGATGAAGAGCAACATCAAAGAAGTCGTCCTGTACCAACAATACATGGAGACCAAGGACGAACTGAACCAGATACGGGCAGAACTAGCACGGATGCAGACAGAAATGGTCCCAGAACAAGAAACGGAGACCAAACCGGCGACTTTCGGCAAGAAGGAAACCAAAAAGTCTAAATAGTAGCAGAGTCAAAGACAAAAGTGAAGCGTTTGACGAAGCGGAGGAAGACAAGATGAGCAGATTAGAAAGATTAGCAGCTAAATCAGTGACCGTCACCATAGACGGAGTGGAGCTAGAGATAAAGCCACTCAGCGTAATGGACGACTTAGACCTCATTCTGAAACTAGAAGAACCAAAGGATAGGGGACCAGCCCTCGCAGAGATAATGCGTAGGACCCTCAAAGAAGCAGTGCCTGAAGCCACAGACGAAGAAATCAAGGCTGTGTCACTGAAGCACTTCAAGCCTATCTTCGAAGCAATCCAGAAAGTTAATGGTCTAACAGAAGAAGAAGTCGAATGAGCATAGCTGCACGGTTCAAGTCCCTCAAAGGCAAGAAAGGGGCGAACTCCGTAGACCTAATCGTTCAAGTCATGAAGTACTTTGGGTGGTCCTATCAGGACGTCAAAGACCTCAAGATACCGTCTTTTATCCAGATACTCATAGCCATCAACAAGGCAGAGAAAGAGGCATCCAGACAACATGACAAGTCAAAAGTTTCGGGTAATTCTAGAAGCCGTAGGCGGTAGACAGGTAGCTAGAGAACTGAGCCTCCTAGAAAACAAAGTCAAAACTATCAGCCAAGTAGCTAAGACTTTCAACCAACGCCTCGGCATGAAGAAAGGCGTCAAGACTTCCGAAGTTGCAGAAATGCTCGGAGTAAGAGACAAGTTCGGAAAGACGGTTGCTGGGTTCGGAAAAGACATCAAGAACACAACGAAGCTGACTAAGCAGTTCCGAATGGAGTACCTCTCAGTGATGTTCTTCGGGATGCAGGTTTGGCGTGTCTTCGGCGGATTCTTCAGGTCACTGATTCAGAACTACAAAGACCTCGACAAGAAAGGGAACAAGCCTCTGACTCGGGCACTTACCCGTGTGTCTGCGGCGTTCACGTTCCTCAAATTCCAAATCCTCGACGCTATGAGCGGAGGACTCGCAAAATTCTTTTCTTGGTTGTCAGCACAGATGATGAAGTTAGCCGACGCCTCGCCTGAGACACTAGAAAAGATTGGGTACGGGCTGTTGACGATTGCAGCGTTGGGTCTTGCGGCGTTCGCAGGTGCCCAAGTCAAGCTGTTCTCAGACTCAGTGACGAGCTTGGTCAGGATGGCTAATATTCCGGGCGGAACATTTTCTGGGTTCGCTACAGGTCTACAAAGTATGGGCACAGCTATGACTAAGTGGGCGGCTGCACACCCAGTCCTCGCAGGAGTCCTGCTTTTACTAGCAGCGATATATGCTATTGCGAACGCTGCAATCATAAAGTTCCCTGATATGCGGACCGAGTTCAAAAAGATTTGGAGCGGAGTAGCAGACCAAATCAAAGGCATAGTCAATCAGATGCTGGAAGCGATGGGGTTCTCAGTAGAACTAGAAGATACGTGGAGAGCTTTAGGAGCCGCCCTCCTCTGGGTTCACGCTGCAAGTGCGATGCTGATAGAGGGGATGCTTATCGGGTTCTCCAAGATTGCTCATGGTCTGAACGCCATAGTAGACTTCATGAAGGCTGCGTTTTTGGCGAACCTCAGAACAGGGCTGGACTTAATCATCGGTATAGGTAAGGCGTGGAGCTGGGTAATGGAGCAGATGGGTGGAGAAGGATTAGACCTTACAGGGCTCACAAAGATTCGGGAAGACATAGACGCCGCGATGAAATCCGAGTTCTCGTCTGCAGGTCAAAACTTGATGAATTCCTTAATCTGGAACATCCCTGATAACCAAATTGCTGAGAACTGGGCAAGGGTAATGGAGGGACCAGCCGGAATCCTGAAACGCTTAGACCTAGAAAGGGACAGGGTTCCGTTCGAAGAAGCGTACGGGCAACTAATCGCAGACAATTTGGGTTTGACCGACAAGAAAATTAATGTCGAAGTCGCTGTCTCATACATCGATCCGTTGACTGGTCAACCGCTAACCGAAGCCCAAAAATCAATTATTGACCCGTCCCAAGTATCGGTGGTGACTGGGTTCGCAGGAGAATAAAATGACGGATACCTACTTATTGGACATTGAGAGCTCAGTCGCTGAGACTGCACGAGTCGGATACATCGACCACACAGTAGATACTCGGTTCCTGACTACAGGAGTCAAGAAAATATATCTGAACTGCACACAGATAGGCTCTGACCAACAAGTGCATCTCCAAGCCGTCCAGCAACCCGGCAAACCTTCTACGTTCACGGCTGAACAATTATTGCCTTACGGAGACTTCTGCGGAGTAGCGTCGCCAACTATCAGGGTTCAAGGAGTCATCGACTTAGCTGAGTACTCAGCAGGAGTCGCACCTATAGAGCTAGACAATGACGATCCTTCGTTCAGGGAGCTACGAGTCACACTGCTGTTACTGCACAGAATCGCTCACAGCGGACACCTATTCGAGCTATATGACTACTACGACGAAGACGTGCCCCAGTTCAGGGCACACACCGTGACTGGTGCGTATCCGTACACGGCGTCGCACTTCAACGTGAAATGCACTTCTCTGTCATACACCATCAATGCTCAGACCAAAGAAGGAGCCCAAATCAACTACAACATGACTTTCAAGGAGGTCCGAGAATCATAAACTACCTCATCGAGATATACCAGAAGAAGCAGGGAGAGTTCGTGAACGAATACGAATACGACACTACCCCGACAGTGGTAATCAACGATGCGATAGCACTCGACCAAGACAAATCTATTGAGGCGAACAGCGATTCTTGTTCGTTCAGGCTCAAAAACGTGAAGGACTCCGACGGCAACTACACTTATCGGGACAACATCAAAGTGGATGACAGGCTCATAATCTATATCACTTCCAAGGAAGACATCACTTCTGCTAACAAAGACAACTATGTCCGGTTCAACGGAGTCGTCACAGAAGTCGAGTACGAAGTAGCCATTGACGGCAAAACCCTCAACATCAAGGGCGAGTCGAGGCTGAGGACGCTCCTCAACTTCTCGTTCCCAGCAGTCTTCGAGCCACAAGACGATTATGACGCATATGCCAGTACCGTCATTCAGTCCCTCATCGACGCAGTCAACGACGACAACTTGAACTACAAAATCACTTGGGACCCAACAAACGACACCACATCCACACCGATTCAGTACTCCAGTAACTACAGGCCGGTGCTAGAAATCATCCAAGAACTGTCGAAGCAGTCGGTGAACGGAGAGTTCAACGCCATATTCTACTTGACCACAGATAATCGGTTCGTCTGGAAACAGAAATCGACGAACACAGACAGCATCTCTTTGATTGAGGGATACGACTTCAACAAAGCCTCTATCAAGGAGAAGGTGTGGGAAGTAGTGAACGCAGTCATAGTAGATTGTGGGAAGGACCCTGCGAACCAGAACATCCACGCCATGTATTTCGATGAGGAATCAGCGGCGGAGTACGGATTGAAGTGGGCAGGGACCATCGAGCCGAAGACAGAGTTAGCTGACGGAATCATCTCTGCTCAGAAAGGGTCAGGGACTTGGGTTAAGAGCACCGACGAGAACAAGCAACAGTTCCCTGATTCGTCTGCTTATCCTATGCTTCTTTATTTCAAGGACCGAGACAACTCCACGGGGGTAGTCCTAGAGACCACGCCAATAACTGTCACTAACGATGCTGAGTGGGTCGCCGCTGTCAGGAAAGAGGCGAAGTGGCTAGGCATCGCTTGGCTTAAAAGAGTCTTATCGTTGACTGGTCACGTCAAACCCAAAGTAGAACTGTCGATGGTCGGAGCTAATTGGGAGACTGGGTTCGGACGCACCGACACCTCTGCAGAGAACTGCTTAGACGACGACGGAGACCCAATAGCTCAAGGCGACCAAGTCCTAGTCGTGGTTCCGAGCCGAGGCGGAGACTTCGTGTCAGGAGTGAAGCTAAGAGTAAAACAGCTCAGTCACAGAATAACTTCGAAGGGCTGGGACGTAGACCTAAAACTGGAGATAGACGAGGAAGACGCCATCAACTACAAGGCGTCAACACACTAAAATGGTATTCACATTAGCAGGAATCAAGGAAATCGTTGACCACCTCAGAGGCGAAACAGCCGTTATTCCGGGCTACATAGCTTCTGGGACCGACAACACTGATCCCTCAGAGGACGACACGGCTCTGGGCGACGAGAAAGCTCGGATACAAGTAACCGTTGAGAGCTACACCGACAACCAAGTCACGTTCTCGGTGGTCGTGAACTCTGCTCAGGCGAACGGCAACACTCTCCGAGAGCTAGGACTGTTCGACACTTCTACTGCTGGGACCTGTTTCTTGAGGGAGACCTACGGTGCCATCACTAAGACTTCAAGCGTGGAGGTAGAGTACTTAGTTACTCTGAAGCTCACCAATGGCTAGTTCGTATGAGAACGCTAAGCTCATAGCTGAGCTCGTCAAGGACAAGAACAGGTTGAAGGCACAGATAGCTGGGTCTACTGACGTGATCCAGATAGGCAAACGTGCGACTGGCAGGATCAGGGTATCTGTTCACAACGTCGTAGCCACTACTCGTGATACTTCCGCTGACTATGTGTGGAACCGCAGTAATTGGGGCGTGGCGTATTGGGACGGAACATATACGGAGGAACCAGTAGAGGTCCTGCGGAGGCGTTGGACTTGGAGTACAGAGGCACAGCTCCTAGAAGGCGACCTCGACGGAAACATTGATGTCTCTCAAGGCGACATCAGGATGGGTTGATAATTATGGCTTGGACGATGATAGAGAACGGGACACTGACTGACGCAGACGAAGTAATGGACAATTATGCGTTCATCTTGCACAACATGTTGGCTGCTCCGCTTGACGGATTAACGGTTACTTCACAGGACCAACTCAATTACTTGACATTCACTGCTAGGACTCAGGCTACTGAAGCTGACGATTGTCACTTCGACGAAGTAGACTCTGTTTGGACTCTTGGACCAAAGGTTCAGGCACCGGTGGACTTCAGTACTGGCTGGGAAAACTTTGCTAACACTACCACCACGTCTGGTTCTCAGAGAATCGCTGATACTGATGATGCAGGAGGAGAAGGCACTTTTTCTACTAACTTCGCCGGCACTACCCAAATGATTGTGTTAGACATCGACAGGTACCGCACAAATGCTGGGGCGGTTTACACATACCGAATCTATGTGACTGACGGGTCTACGGACGTCGTAATCTCTGACGGCTCAGAGTTCCCGCTCGGGAGTTCACAGTCCTTAGTTGATAGGTTCAGGTCTAAGCACTACCTATACTTTGATGCGTCTGCTGAGACCATCACTATCGATGGCGGTTCACCGGTTGATGTGTCGTCTTTGAACGGCACAACTATGAAGCTCAGGTTCTACACAGATTATTCGTCTGGGACCACTGGGTATCGAGGGATTTGGCAGGTCTGGAACATCTATTCTTATACTTCGACTTCTTTGTCTGGTTCTTTTGAGACCATCGAAGACACTGCTTCGGCTACTGTGACAGGGATAATCGGGAGAATCACGTCTACTGCTAACGGTGCTACCATCACTACTTCGGCGTCTGCGAACAGCGGCTCCAATTATGATACGTTGACCGACAAAGAGATAGCGAAGATTACTAATACTGGGACTGGCACGATGTTAAAGGTTGCGATGTCGACTACTTTGTCTGATTTGTCTTCGTTCGACATCGACGACTTACCCCAAGTATCGGCTTTCGCCTATTACTACCTATAAAATGATTAAGACTATTCAACGGATTTGGCTGAGACTGCGAAAGAACATCGAGAAACACCCTTTCTCGATGGCAGAAGTACGAGACTTGCTCAAAGAAACTTTCCCTTCAGCGACCTATATGGAGCTCACAGACAGGGTCTACGCTACCTGTGAATGGGATATGATGAAGAGCTTGATGTCGGTGATGCCTATCAAGTTCACAGAATACAGACCAGACATCCACGACTGCGACAACTTCGCAAGGGAACTATGGGGAATAACTGCTAAGATGTTCCCGCTACTCCCAATCGGGTACTGCCACGTAGTCACGGAATACGGACAGAAACACGCCGCCAACTTCTGCATCTATCGCAGACCGAGCGGCAAACCCGGATTTGCGTTCGTCGAACCCCAAACAGGGAAAATGTTTATGGCGAACTGGAAACCGTACCTACTCATAGTATGAGGTGAATACCTATGGATAAAACTAAGCTGTTATGGATCCTCGTCATCGTCGCTGCAATACTGTTCGGAAGCATATTCGTCGCTCCGATGGTGTGGTCAGCTGCGACAGTGGCGGGACTGTTCCAAGCGGACAGCGTCCAAACAACTGGAAACATAACTGCTGGAGGCGAGTTCTTGGGCAACATCAATTATTCGTATGTTCAGAACGCACCAGCAGACATCAACACATTCAATACAACGGCAGAGATGCGGGTAGCTTCGAACTATTCAGGGTGGAACGAGGACAGGTTCAGAGTCATCGACGGAGTCAACACGACTGCAGAGATGCGAACAGCCTCGAACTATTCGGGGTGGAACGAGGACAGATACAACGTCATCGCATCGGTAGCAGGGAACAGTACTTGGAACGAATCCAGAGCCGACGCTCTCTACTACAAAGACAACACCCAAGTCCTAGCCCTGAACAGCACCGTCAACGCATGTATAGTCTACAACGGCTCACACATCGTGATGTCCAATAACCTCACAGGGGTGTCGTGCTGATGGCTGACATCCTCAAAGCTAAGGACGGTGTGTACGGAGCAGTAGTCGTCGCACTCATCGTGACGCTGGTAGGGACACAGTTAGCCCCTGAACAGATAGACAAGCTCTACTTCTGTGAAGCAGAGAACTCGCTCAGAGAATGCGTGACGCTGTCCAGCTACGGAATACCTAACGCTTCCTGTACATACTTGGACGAGAACCAAGCGACTCAGCGAGACATCTGCACGTACGGCGGGGTACGGAAACCGTGGACACCTGCAAATGAGTACATCACTCTGGACAACTCATCCAAGATAGTGATAGAGTCACTGCAGAGCTGCACGGTCCTCAAATATAACGAAACAACGTATTCAGTTGAGAACGTGACTCAGCCAGAGAACGGATCCTTCGTTCAAGAAGTGTTCGTCCCGACAATAGTCGAGAAAGAAAACATTGTGTGCGAAGACCTCGGCTACAACATCACGACTAAGATGTCCAACTACGAGATAGAAGGGGACTGCTGCGGACTCAGAGACATCAAGGGCGGATACGAAATCAGTTGCAAACAAATCATCAACGGTGTCTGCAACCCTGTCTGCCAACAGACATCTCCAATCAAGTCTGAGTACGACGAGTACTGCCAAATCTATACGGTGACGACGAGCGGAATCACTGTCGAAATAGTCGGCGACTATGACTACGTCAAGGACCGTCAGGTAAGGCTCAGCAAGTTCAAGGAGGTCCCAAGATGAAGGGAATAATCATAGCTATTCTGGTACTGCTCTGTGCAGTGACGGTTCAAGGAGCCCTCAAAGAAGGACTCGTCTCTTGGCACGACTTCGCTGACGGGAACTGGGAAGCCGAAGGAGCCGTATTGTCGAACCTTACAGCGACTGGTTCGGTCTCATATTCGTCGTCTGGGTACGGGAACGGAGTCGCTCAGTGCAGTGGTGGGCTTCTCTATATGAACGATGCGAACGCTGAAGTCTTACTCGCAGATTATGCTAACGGAATCACTATGTGTGGGTACGTGAATCTGACAACTACTGCCTTCTATGAAACGTTTTGGGCGTTCAGAGGCTCAGCCACAGAATATATGACTATGAAGGCGTACGTGACAGGAGCACCTCTAAGTTCATACACAGAAGTTCGACCAGCAAACGGCGACACGGTGTGGAACACCCAGCAACCCAACTTCTTTACTTACACCAAATTCATTCACGTCTGCCAGAGATACGACACTGATTATAGGTACACGCTGTGGAAGAACGGGACCGTCATCGCCAACGTGACCCAAGCTAATTGGGACAGCAAGTTCGAGTTTGGGACGCCTCCGGGATGGAAACCGGGTATCTGTGCAGAAGAAGCGAGTGGTTCACCAGACAATCCGATGAGTGACGGACAAATAGCGTTCTTAGGTATCTGGAACAGGTCTCTTTCAACAGCAGAAATCGAGACCCTGTATAACAACAATGTTCCTCTTGAATGGGCAGACCTAGATGAAGAACCAGTAGTAGGGAATAAGTCGGTCTCGTTCCTAAACGCAACTTGGAATATGACGAGTGACGGCGGAGACCTCGGCTGGACATACAATCCTCGGATACGGGCAAACACTACCGACGGGACACCGACTATGACGTTCTCGACGAACGAGTCAGCGAACTGTTCTTTGAAGGACACATTGGATGTCTACGACGCAGGATATATCTGTGGGACCACCGGTGGAACAGACCACATATGTACTCTGAGCTCAGACTTCAAGCTCGACTTCGGTTCAGACAACCTCTTCGTTGCCTGTAAAACTTTTCAGTCAGGCTTCGAAGCGAACAGCTCAGCCCTACCAATCAATATGACTGCTGGAGGCGGAGGCTCAGGACTCGTTGACTGCATCTCAGCGATAGGGAGCGGGTGCGGA
>Ga0316201_10002325_pt1 | contig 13481 bp, 14 predicted proteins | sample CS6wburrow_MG_FD_204516 | JGI IMG/M metagenome (GOLD analysis project Ga0316201, IMG submission 204516) | Coastal sediment microbial communities from Delaware Bay, Delaware, United States - CS-6 worm burrow | ecosystem: Environmental > Aquatic > Marine > Coastal > Sediment | place: USA... | reverse complement strand
ATTATTTTCAAGGCGCAAATTGAAGGGAGATTACAAACTTCGTTCGTGATCCCAAAAGGGAATCCCAGGCAAGCATAAAAACCCACTATAAGCTGCGCTTATATGGTTCATTATTTTCAAGGCGCAAACAGAAACAAGTTTCGTTTGCTTATGAAAATAATAAACCCGCAACTCTCGTTGCGGGTTTTCTTTTGCGGAGGAAGAGGGATTCGAACCCCCGGAGGTGTGACCCTCAACAGTTTTCAAGACTGCCGCATTCGACCACTCTGCCATTCCTCCCTGCCAATTTCAGCGGGCGTGCCCGCCGAAGCAACCTTGTTTGCGCAGGCGGGTGCAAATATAATGTGCTTTTATGTATTTGTAAAAGGAATTCGGTAATTTTTGAGACCATATAACTTACTGAGGTTTTAGCTGCTCCTTCAATAGTGCCATTTTTACAGGTAGGGTTTTTTTCATTCAACTTTTATCAATCAAAACAATCTGGCAGTGTCTTCAAACACTATGGTACCCTAGGGATAAGAAGTCACTGTAAAGGCAAAGGTAGTTCTGAACAAAGATTTCAATGCTGGTTATCACTACGATCTGATACTCGAAGAGAGAGTATTGATCGAATAGATCTGAATCAAAAAGATGGTATAGGACTTCGATTATACAACTAAAGTCTAACTGGGAAACATACTATTCTTTTCAGAAAAAATAAAATAAGCGCAAGCGATCAGCACTTGCGCTTCGTTACTATTGAACTATTAACTTTTTTACTATTGACCGATCACCCAGTTGTATGTGTATAAAATACATACCACTGTCATAATTTGAAAGGTCCAATACCACTTTTTCTTTTCCAATATAAGAAGGTTCGTCAATTTCATTCATTAACTGACCAAGGCTGTTGAAAACCCCTATTTTGTATTGGTCCATAACTACAGATCCTAGTTCAATTGTAACAAATTCAGAACTCGGGTTTGGATATAAGGATACCAATTCTAACTGGGTTTCCGGTGATCCTAAAATTGTTCCCGAATAAATGTATGCGGATCCGGAATCACTCCCATTATCATCATCGTTTTTAGCTCCAACAACAGCAAAGTTTCCATCGATTGCAACGGAACAACCATAACGATCCGAAGCAGCTCCATCACTGGCGATGAGCTTATTAATCTCAGTTCCTGTTTGCACATCGTAAAAATATACCGAACCTGAATTGAAGCCGTTTTCATCATCCTGGTGTGCTCCAACCAGTAGTGTACCATTGTTTATGGAAATCGAGATACCGAAATTATCCCTGTCCTGGGCATCATCCGGGACAATGTAGGCAACTTGTGAGCCAGTGGAAGCATCAAATACATAAGCAGCACCAGAATGGTCGAAAACCACACTTCTGTTCGGGGCTCCCACGGCAACCAGACCGTCATCGATATCAATGCAATCGGCAAAAAAGCCGCCGAGATCTCCGTTCAGGTTCAGTATATCTGGCTCAAGTATGTTAACTTGATTCCCGGTAGAAGCATCAAACAGGTAAGCCTTGGCGAAGGTATGACCTTGACCTAAAACAAAATAGGTACGTGCTCCAACGGCTACGATCCCGCTGTCCATGGCTATGGATACACCAAAAGTTTGAAAGTCATTACCCGTGTCCGGCAACAATTTGTCAAGCTGATTTCCCGTGGATGCATCAAATAGATAAGCTGCCCCCGAGGCATCTCCAAATTCGTCAGCTCGCCACGCCCCTACTGCTACAACGCCGTCATCGAGGGCTATGGAGTTCCCGAACTCGTCCTCCGCAGCCCCGTCATTAGGAAGGAGTTTGGCAAGTTGTGCGCCCGTAGCGGCATCGAAAAGATATGCAGCACCGGCATTCGTTCCATTCTCATTGTCTCCTTTGGCTCCTACGGCTACCAAACCGTTTTGAATAGCGATAGAAAAACCGAACTCGGCATTTGCCGTGCCGTCGGACGGAAGAAGTTTCACAATCTGAATTCCGGTGGTTGCATCGAAAAGGTATGCGGATCCGGAGTTGGAGCCGTTGTCATCATCGAAAGGAGTTCCAACGGCAACAATGCCGTCGTCGAGAGCAATAGCATAGCTAAATTCATCATCGGACGAACCATCGTTGGCTGTTATTTTAAAGTCTTCATTGGTCACATCAGCCCAGGAGAAATTGTCCTGTCCAAAAATATCATTTGCATACCATAGGCATATAAACGAAATGACCAATGTTGGTATTTTTCTATTTTTCATGGCAATCGATTTTGAGTAAATAAGTACAATTCTTTCCCAAATACACTGTAGAGCGGTATTCTCGTCACCTCTGGCTTAAATCAATTCTGTTCCTGGCCTTTCAATGGGCAGGTCCTGAATCCGAATGGAGCATACAGCGGGCAAAAGCTTACCAGGCTGGTTAAGACAAATACACCTGCAAGTACTAAAAGTACGATTCCCAGTGTTCCGGATATTGTTCCTGTGAAGTAAAGAACTGCGACAATTGCAGCGATTAATATTCTAATAATTCGATCTGCTGTACCCATGTTTTTTTTCATGATATAAGTTTTTAAGTTTCGATTTATATCAAATATATGTGAAGTAAAATCTTCTTGCAGTGACTACAGTCACAGCTCACTGATAATCTTTATTTCTCCCGAATTTTGAACAACAATACCCTCTATTTCAAGTTTTTTCATGATCCTTGAAATTACTTCTCTGGCTGTTCCCAGTTCATTCGCCAGTTGGCCGTGACTTATCTTAATTGAATCGCCATTGGCTATTTCGATTTTTCTTTTCAGATGGTCGAACAATCGTTTGTCCATTTTGTCTAGTAGCAAGTGACTAATGGTATCTAGTAACTCAGTGTACCTCAAATTGAATTGGTTGTAAAACAATTCATTGAATTCGGGGTATTCTTTTAGCCATTTCGGCAGAAGTGACACAGGGATCAATAGGATCTTAGAATCTTCTTCGGTTTCTGCAAATACTCTGCTCGGTGTGTTCTTCAGTGCTGCATAGAACGACATTACACAGCTCTGTGCTGGTTCGATATAGTACAGCAACAATTCCCTTTCATCGAATCTTGAATAGACCTTTACAAATCCCTCAACTACTATCGGCAATACTTTAACATATTGATCCTCTCTTAAAATTTCAGTTCCTTTAGGAATTGTTTTTATACTTGATTCAGCGAGGATTGTATCCAGCAAGTCAGGCTTTAAAAAGGATAATATGTTTTTATCGAAGTCCACTTTAGTATTTTTATTTGATGTTATAAACAATGATTAAATAAGTCAGGATTTCTCTTTGAACGTTCTTTTCCACAGTATGCAAGGAAACTGATCAGGATCACACAACTCACTAAGATGTACACCCACTGTAGAATTGGCATGGGATCACCGGTTGCATATGAATGCAATCCAGAAAGGTAATAGTTCACGCCGTAGTACGTCATAATCACAGAAGCCAGTCCGAAGATAGTTGCCAGGTTGAAAGCATAAGTTCCTCTTAATTTTGATATTAACCTCATATGTAGAATAAAGGCATAAACAAGTATGGTCACCAGCGCCCAGGTTTCCTTGGCATCCCAGCACCATTTGCGCCTGCAAAAAGCATGAAATACAAACCCGCAGCCCTTGTATTAACAAAGTAGGTTAGAACTTTGCGAATCCTGGAAAGAATGATGTTCGTTTTCATACTGAATTACTCAAAAATAGCTGAAATAATCATTGATTCCCAACAAGTTCATACCTGATCGGTTGATCATTCAGAACATTTATATAATGTATAACAGTGAACTGTATTAATACCCTACCCGCTGCTCCATGAATTCATAGAATTAATCCGCATACCCGAAATCCAAGATAGTATTTTCTAACTACAGTAGTACCTTCAATTTATGAAAATCCGAATATCATGAAAAAAATAATCCCCTTTCTAATTCTTGCACTGCTAAGTCTGAATGTAAGTGCACAAAATCAGAAACTACTGGTAAAAGATCTTATGGCAGCCAACCAAACCGCTACCTTGAACGTGGAAAGTGTTTCCTTTAAATCGGTGCTTATCAACCCCAATGGAAATCCCACAGCCAACAATACTACTTATAAATACTACTTCAAAAGAAGAATGGACAATCGTTCTGCAAAAATCGCCAATGGTGCGAAAACCGGCCGTGTCTATGGGCATGTACAGGTATGGACAAAGAATCACACAGGAAATGTAGTGAAGTACAAACTTCAGAATGCATATTTTTCAATGTATTCAGAACACTATGAAAACGGCGAGCCGCCCATGGAGACCTTTGTGGTTACCTATCAGAATCGAACGAAAATGTAGAATTATCGTTTACAGAAAGAGGGGCTGAAGGTAGCGGTATCATTCCCCCTTATGCCGGCGAGATGACGAACAGTCTGAATGCAGGTCCGTTCAAATTCACAGATGGATAGAAAAAGCCGCCCGACAAGTCGGACGGCTAATAGATAAGCAATGCGAATATGGTTTAGTAGAATGTCACCGAACCATCACTGATATCGTACATTCCACCAACGATCTTGATCTCTCCATGTTCTTCCATTTCTTTAAGAACAGGACTCCAGTTTCGAATATTCTCTATGGTCATTTCTACATTCGCTTTGGCCACGGCATTTACGAAGTCTATGTTGGTAGAGTTTCTCAAACTGTTATCTGCCGGCTCCCGAACAGCAAGAACCGCTGGCTCCAATTTATTGATCAGCTTGGTTAGATTTCCAAGTCGAGCGTGATCGCAGGCACCTTTTACTGCACCGCAGCTCGTATGTCCTAATACAACTACTAACTTGGTTCCGGCTAATTTACAGGCAAATTCCATACTTCCGAGAATATCGTCGTTAACAAAATTTCCGGCAATTCGGATGCTGAAGACGTCCCCGATACCCTGATCGAAGACCAATTCGGCAGATACCCTGGAATCTATACAGTGCAAGACGGTAGCAAACGGATACTGACCCGTAGCTGTAGCGCTCACCTGTTCACTCAGGTCCCGATTCACCATCTTGTTGTTTACAAAACGGGTATTCCCATCTTTTAGGGCTTGTAGGGCGGTCTGAGGCGTCATTGCCGCTTGTGTCTCTTTAGTGTGTGCTCTCATAAAATAGGGTTATAATAATTTAGTTAATAGCTTTACGTCAGCAGAAGGGATGAGGGAAGTTGGTGAATCACTCCGTTCATATTCGTGGAAGTAGCCTTTCGGCTTCTTTGCGTAACGTGATTGCGGTCTAAGAACAGTAAATGTACGTTATTTCTAAGAACATATTTCGATAAGTTCTTTACTGCGTTGTTGCCTTGGTCAAAAACATATTCCACAGTATTAAAAGGAATGTTGTTAGATGAGGGTTCACTGGCTTTGTTAGCGATCTTAAAAGACTTCACAGGTCGTGATGAGATGCTAAGCAGGTCGTTCACAAAACCATCGGGTTTATCCGAAACCATATCCGATAGCAGTCCCAGGGAGAGGTCTTCATTGAGCTCTAAAACTTGTTCTGTGGAAGATATCAACACAGGGCCCTGGAATTTATTAACCACAAATTGTGTGAGACGGTCACCCTCCCATGGAAGTGTTTTTTTAGACCTTTTCCCAAGGATTACAAGGTCGGGGTTCAAGTCTTCCAGATACCTTTTAATATGGCTTTTCACATTTCCAATTGCGATCTTGCTCCGCAGTTCTGTTGATGTGGATTGCTGAAAAGGATCCAACAGATTCCTCATTTTCCTATCTATTTTCATATGGGTATCTGTAAGGGTCTGTATAGCGGATATATGATTCTCGTTTTTAACAACGTCCGTACCTTTCTTAATGTAGAGAAAGGTCACTGCTGCGTTCATATTACTTGCTACATTTAAGGAGCTCTGGATTATATTGAGATGTGGTCTATCTAAATTGATTAGAACCACTATATTATTTTTTGTCATGATTTTTTTTGATTTGATAGTTAAGCTGTTTTTGGTATTAATTTGAAAAACTCTATAAAACTCGGAGGGTTTTCAACAATACGACTTTCGGAAATAATCTTGATATCGATATTTCGTTCATTCGCCTTATAGGCAAAATCTTCCAGGATTTCGATAATATCATTATCGAGGTACCGGGTCTTGCGAACATCCAGCTCCAGGTATGTATCCCGTGGAAGACTATCCAATTCCTTTAAAATGGCTCCCTTGTTAAAGAAAGTAACTTCTTCTGCAAGGGTCATTTTGATTTTGTGCTTTCCATTACTCTTATCTTCAATATGCAAGAAGTGAGAATTTTGGTAACTCTTAATCAAAATTACCACAATCCCTACGCCGAGTCCCATTCCAATTCCCACAAGCAGATCAGTGAATATGATCCCTCCTACTGTGACGGTAAACGGAATAAATTGTTTCCATCCCAACCGATACATCTTCATAAAAAGAGATGGCTTGGCTAGTTTATATCCTACTACAAGAAGTATCGCAGCTAAGACCGACAATGGTATCTTGTTGAGTAAAGTTGGGATTAATATAACCGAGATCAACAGGAAGAAACCGTGAATTATGGCAGACGCCTTTGTTTTACCTCCAGATTGAATATTGGCAGAAGACCTTACGATTACCTGGGTGATCGGTAGTCCTCCGATTAATCCTGAAAGGATGTTTCCAGTTCCCTGGGCTAACAGTTCCCTGTTGGTAGGGGTAACTCTCTTTTCAGGATCCAGCTTATCCGTGGCTTCCACGCAAAGCAATGTTTCCAGGCTGGCTACCAAAGCGATGGTGAAAGCTGTTACCCATATTTCCGGGTTGGTTATCGCGGCAAAATTCGGAAAGGTGAACTGTGCTAAGAAAGAACTGGCATCTTCAGGAGCAGGAACCTTTACCAGGTTCTCTGAAGCGATAGCCATGCTGCTTCCGTCGGTAAGACTAAAGAAGACGATTCCGAAGATTACAGCAACCAGGGGTCCTTGCACTAATTTGAAGATTTTGGACTTTTTCGCAAGTACCTTCTCCCAAAGGATCAGGATACCCAATCCAACTACTGCCACAATAGTAGAACCAAGACTAATAGCATTCATGGTTTTGAATATTTCTGAAAAGGTAGTTTCTCCATCTACCTGGAAGAAAGAGAAATCTCCTTCGGGGTCGGCGTCATAGCCAAAAAAGTGAGGGATCTGTTTCAGGATAATAATGATCCCGATACCGGTTAACATCCCTTTAATAACCGAAGAAGGAAAGTAATACCCGATCACCCCCGCTTTGAGGATTCCAAAAACTATTTGGATAATTCCCCCAAGAACAACAGCCAGGAGGAAGTTTTCAAAACCACCCAGGGCGCCAATTGCGGTTAAAACAATGGCGGCTAATCCGGCGGCAGGGCCACTTACACCTATAGCTGAACCACTCAGGGCACCTACAACGATCCCTCCAATAATACCGGCAATAAGACCTGAAAATAATGGAGCTCCACTCGCCAGAGCGATACCTAAACAAAGTGGTAAAGCAACGAAGAATACGACTATACTCGACGGTAAGTCGCTTTTAATATTTTTGAACATAATAAATTGATTTTCACTCGGCATTCAACCGAGTAGTGTTTGTTTTGTTTTTGCGCTGAAATGAAAATCAACTATGTTCGGGAGGGGGTAATATTATTTCAGGGTGATATTGATTGGAACCGTCCAGGTAGTGAGAGGCCCTGGCTATTTGGATTCCAAGAAGTTTGTTTTCATGATTTTCCAGGTCTTCGAAGAACACTTGTTTCTCTTCAAGTTCGGAATTGTTTTGCTGCTTTTTGTTCTCCTTATTTTCTTCCTCATTGATCTCAATAATAGCGATCTGGCTGATATCGTCCACCACCAGGGGAATAACCGCCGGTGCGAACAGTGAAAAGATCACCAAAGCCATAAGGAAATGTTGCAAGAAGTTTTTCATCATAGTAATACTCTCAAATATTAAAAATATTACTATGAAAGAAAAAGGTTTTAACAATTAATTTCTCTAACAAACAAAAAGGCGCCGATTGACGCCTTCGAAATTGTACTCATTTGGCTAATTCGTAGGAGTGGTTTTTACGTTATTCACAGGTATACCCGGAAAATTAAAAGGAAGATTTACACCGAAATACCAGTATGGTGCATCAATACTGACGTTATATCCATATCCGATGCTCACGATATCCCGCAATGCCGTGGCAATTAATCCAACTCCAAATTCGGGAGTTCCGTCCGTGTCCAGGTCGGGAGAAGCAAAGTTGATCCCCACGCCAAAATCGATGAAGTTATTGTAGGTTGTTGACTTTCTCGACCCGAATTTGAACAGTAGCGATGCCCCGGGTGCAAAATAAAATTTACGTTCCGGTTCAAAATCCAGGCTACTCTCATCAGGATTCATCAAAAGCATACCAACGGCAACTTCAGATCGTATCCCGATAAGCTGCATGGTGAGTATTTGTTCTTCCAGGGTAATCACCTGTTCGGGCATGCCATCTTCAGAAGAAGGCAATCTAAGGACAACTTCAATTAAAAGTTGATCCCCATTTGATCTTTTACCCGTTCCCTTCAAATTTATAAATCCCTTTTGAGGAAGTGTGGCTACGGTGAACTTAAGCACTTCCTTACCAATTTCTTTGTTCTCGATAAAATTGGACTGCCGCTTCGCAATTAACGACAAGGCCTTGATCAGGTTTTCGTAATCGTTTTTCAACGCACCGTAGCAGCCGGCGAAACTTGCTACCAATGCGTCTGCCCTAGCCTGCAAGCTTGCGATTGAAGCTGCAGTATTCTTAAACGAACTTAGCGTAATGGAAATATTCACGAATTCCTGTTTCAGATTCTTGAGCGCTTCGACCGCCTGAAATGCCGTGTCTATATCCCATGAATCAACGTTTTTATTAAACAGATCGATCAGTACCTGCAGACTACCAAGATCCTTGTAAATCTTGGACGAGATATTTTTGAGATCTGTTGTAAAGGCCCCGGCCAGTTGCGGATCCTCGAGCATCGCATTCAGATCGTCCTTAACCTCGCCTATACAATCGAGATTGGGGAAGTTTGCTTTAAAGAGTTGTTTTAACTCGTCGAATAAGGTCGCATTGCTTTTATTCAATGCATCCGCCTTTGTTTTTAGGTCCTCCAGTTTTTTCTTTTGTTCTTCTGAAAGTGTGGTCACCCATCGATCAATGGTTACATAGTCACGTTCCGTATAGGTATCGAAGTTCTTTACATGCACTCTATCACCTCCGGACGGATCCATCTTGAATGCCAGCAAACTCACCGAATAAATTTGAGCCTCAGTGTTATTCAAATCCTCAACCAAAGCAGTGAGGTCTTTATTTAAATTCTGAATGATATATGCCTCAGCAGGAAGGTCCTGGTTACCGGTTATGCCATAAACAGCGTCGTATTCGGCGTATAAACTGTTTACCTGTGCTCTTAACTCGCTATTCTGACCTACAAGCGTAAGGAATTGATCTATCTGAAAGAAAAATGTTTGCTGCTGATCCAGGCTTGGCATGCTGGACTGTAGTATCTTTATAATGGATTCCTGATTTTCCAAGGCCTTTTGCAAGGCATCTATCTTACTTTCCAACTCCAGCTGTGGTTTCAGTTGAGGGTATTGAAGTTCAATTGCTTTAAGAACCTCCTGTTTGTTCACATCGATCTCCAATGATGAATTGATATCCACAATTTTAGGGCCGCTCATATCCACGGTATGTGTCTTTCCGTTATCTGCCTTCTCCATTATGGTAATTATCTGTGCAAAACCTGAAATGCTCAGTAAGCAGAGGAGCGATAGTGTAATTAAATTTCTCATGGCTCGGGATCAGGTATTTGGGTTATTCGTGAATGCGATATCGTCGGATTGCGCCTTGAAGAAGGACTGTTGCATACTCACATAGTCAAGTGTACCATTCTTTTTTATCACACCATCGGCCAGATCTTGAATAGGGGATAAACTAAAGCATTTGATTTCGTCGTAATCCATATCCTTGGTGTTGGGCGATTCGGCTAATTTTTGCTCCAGTGTGTCTCTAAGAACTTCATAGTCCCGCACCCAAAGCACCCAACGTTCCATATTGAAGTAGATCTTATGAGCCAGGCTGTCTGCAGTTGGCATAGCTGTTCTGATAGTGTCTGTGTCGCCAATAATTATCATAAGAACAAGCATTTCTTTTTCAATGAATGATTGGAAGAGTTGTTTGGCTAAATTCGGGTCGTCTGTCGGAATAATTGTCGTTCGTTTTAAATTCATTGCGTTAATTTTATAAAATAAAGATACTAAAGCATCTAGCCATTTAACTACCTGGAAGGAAGCATAATAAAAATTTCAGGAAAAATCCTGTATTAAAAAAGGAAATTTACCCCTCTGCCCAAAAGATTGCGATTTTCACAAAATTTTTAGAATCTACCGTAGTCATTACAGTATCTTTAGCGGCGATTTTATAATTTTTACCAAGATGAAACATCTATTCGTTCTAGCGCTATCTGTACTAACTATCTCATGTAATTCTGCGCAAACCAAAGTTGCGGCACCCGTGATGAATAACGTGGATTATGCTGCCACCATCACAGCCGAAGACCTGAAAACTCATTTATATACTTTTGCTTCGGATAAAATGGAAGGTCGAATGACCGGTACTGATGGTCAAAAACTTGCTGCCGAATACCTTCGGAATTTCTATATGGACCAGGGAATACCCTCACCTATTGAAGAAAACAACTATTACCAGAGTATTCCGGCCAGTTACCTCGGTAGGCGTGTTACCAATGATTCTGAAAATATTGTGGCCTACATTAAAGGTTCGGAAAAGCCCGAAGAAGTTATTGTCCTGTCCGCTCACTACGACCACGTAGGAAAACGTGAAAACGGCGATATCTACAATGGTGCCGATGATGATGGAAGCGGTACCGTTGCCATGCTCGAAATTGCCGAAGCCTTTCAGAAGGCAGTCAAGGACGGAAACGGGCCAAAGCGCTCCATTCTCTTTCTCCATGTGACCGGAGAAGAGATCGGACTTTACGGATCTAAATACTACACCGAAAATCCATTGTTCCCCCTGGAGCAAACACTCTGCAATTTGAATACGGACATGATAGGACGTATAGACCCCGACAAAGCGGGTGGAGAGGACTATATTTACCTCATTGGCAGTGATAAATTAAGCCAGGAATTACACGACCTTTCCGAAGCAGTGAATGAAAAATACGTGAATCTGGAGCTGGATTATAAATTCAATGACGACAATGACCCAAACAGGTTCTACTATCGTAGTGACCACTACAACTTTGCGAAGAATAATATACCCGTAATTTTCTACTTCAACGGGGTACACGAGGACTATCACCAGCCCACCGATACTCCGGACAAGATCGAATACGACCTAATGGCCAAAAGATCACGCCTGATATTTCACACCGCCTGGGAAGTGGCCAACAGGGAGGAAAGAATTATCGCAGATAAGCTAAAATAATTTATGTAATTCACTGAATAGAAGCCGAATGTTCATTCATTCGGCTTTTTTTGTCCGTACATGCGAGTAATGATAAAAGAATGTGCGAAAGTTATGGCGCCCAGAAATGCAAAGAACAACGGCATAATAATCTCTTGGGATTCCCTGAAAAAGTAGAATAATAGCAACATAGATCCTACGGAAACGGCCCAGATGATAGACGATGACCTGAGATACTGTTTAAAGGATCGAATACTAACCTCCCCGTACAGGTATTTCAGCTGTCCGAATATCGAGGGTATACTGTGCCAGTATATGAAATAGATAGCAAATGCCCAGATCAGGTTAGCGTACGTAAAGACAATACCAAAGACCAGTAACAGAAATGCTTCGAACAGCATTCGCCCAAGGTCAATTTGCCTGATAATCAAAAGATATATAGCACAAACACTAACCGCTATTGAAGATACTATGAGGCCATAAAAGAACCAGGATTCTGGTATCAACTCGCCGCTCAAGGAGGTAATTATTTGCTGTGTGTCCTTTACATTGGTGTAGAAAAGCAAAAACAAAATCAACATGCCGTAGCTCAGAAAGTATGTCATTCTGAAGCTTTTAGGCCTCATTGTAATTAAGTCTTCCCAATGCTGCTCTCCGAAATGATAAGCACTGAATAGTATAAATCCCGCAAGTGCTGGTTCCGGTAACCAGTAGAAAAGGGCTCCGGCTAATAAGACAATACACACGTACAAGCTTAGAACCATTATCAATCTTCTAAGACCAGACACCGATTGCAGCTTGTTCATGATCGATAAATCATTGCTACCGTGAAGAATTCCTACAGAAAAAATCAGGAAAAACGCCAAAAATTCCTGTCCCCAACCACTGAAGTAGTTAGTAAGCCATAAGCTGAAAAGCGTTATTAATATTGCGATTTTCTGAAATTTCATGTGTTAAAAGTATACTGTTGGCAAATTTTTAAGGGTTTGTTTGTGAATCTTTTAACAATTGTTTGTTTAACTTTGATCAAAATTAATTAAACAATATTAGTTATGGAATCGTTTTCAAATTTTATTTCGCTTGTCCCGAAACTCGCTCCGGACGACTACGTAGGATTTACTTTTTTCGTAGGTTGTATGGCAATGATGGCGGCTTCGGCCTTCTTTTTTCTGTCTATGAACAGTTTTGACAGAAAATGGAGAACATCTATTTTAGTTTCCGGACTTATTACATTTATTGCAGCCGTGCACTATTGGTACATGCGCGATTACTGGGCTACAAATGCCGAATCACCAACCTTTTTCCGCTATGTAGATTGGATACTCACCGTACCATTGATGTGTGTTGAGTTCTATCTAATCCTTAAAGTAGCAGGAGCCAAGAAATCTTTGATGTGGAAACTTATTTTCCTTTCGGTAATCATGCTGGTAACAGGGTACTTCGGAGAAGGAGTGGATCGTGACAATGCATGGTTGTGGGGTCTGGTTTCCGGTCTTGCTTATTTCGCCATCGTTTATGAAATATGGCTTGGAGGTGCGGCTAAATTGGCTAAAGCGGCTGGTGGATCTGTTCAAAGCGCTCACAAAATTCTATGCTGGTTCGTACTTGTAGGATGGGCTATTTACCCAATCGGTTATATGGCCGGAACACCGGGATGGTATGAAGGTATCTTCGGAGGCCTGAGTATGGATGTATTCTACAATATTGCCGACGCGATTAACAAAATTGGATTTGGCCTTGTTATTTATAACCTGGCAGTTCAACAGACTTCTCCTCAAGAAGCATAATAAGTTGTTGTTGTTGAAAAACCCCTCGGTCATTCGAGGGGTTTTCATTAATTTTCACGTTAATCTTAGGAAAAAGTCAGGTAATTTATCAATAATTCACTACTTTGTAGGACTAAAGCTTAATGATTTTTACTTATTTATTATCACTAACCGTTAAAATCAACGCTGATTAAAAACATTTAAGATCGACAGTTCGCAAGAGCTGTTTTGAAAACATAATTTAGAGGTTATGTATTTTATAAGCCCCTTCGAAAAGGGGCTTTTTTATAGACTAA
>Ga0316201_10002324_pt1 | contig 13485 bp, 18 predicted proteins | sample CS6wburrow_MG_FD_204516 | JGI IMG/M metagenome (GOLD analysis project Ga0316201, IMG submission 204516) | Coastal sediment microbial communities from Delaware Bay, Delaware, United States - CS-6 worm burrow | ecosystem: Environmental > Aquatic > Marine > Coastal > Sediment | place: USA... | reverse complement strand
GGAGCTGTCTCACCTTGGACCCCAGGGCACCCTCTCGACAGCGGAGCTGTCTCACCTTGTACCCCAGGGCACCCTCTCGACAGCGGAGCTGTCTCACCTTGTCCTGAACATAATCGCTGCGGGACGCGCCGCTCACAAAAGTGCTTATGGAAATTTGTATCACCAGAAATGCTACTCTGGCTGGAATCAGAGCGATGCCAGCAGTGCTTTTGGTGCATACTCTAATCTCAATTGAATATTTAAAACCGGATACGACATATGAGTGCCGACAGCATCATCACGTTTAATCAATTAGCATTAAAACCACCGCTTTTAAAGGCACTTGATGAGGTAGGTTACGAAACCCCCTCACCCATCCAGGCTCAAACCATTCCGTTGATGTTGCAGGGCAAGGATGTTGTGGGCCAGGCACAAACCGGTACCGGTAAAACGGCGGCTTTTGCACTCCCAATACTGTCCCGTCTTGATCTGAATCAAAAAAACCCACAGGTGCTGGTGCTCGCACCCACCCGGGAGTTGGCCATTCAAGTATCCGAGGCGTTTCAGAAGTATGCCCACCACATGAAGGGGTTCCACGTCCTGCCCATCTATGGTGGACAGGATTACGGTGTGCAAATCCGTGCCCTGCAACGCGGTGTTCATGTGGCCGTCGGGACTCCGGGGCGTGTGATGGACCACATACGGCGTGGTACGCTGGTGCTGGATAACCTGGCGACACTGGTGCTGGATGAAGGCGATGAAATGTTGCGCATGGGCTTTATCGATGACGTGGAATGGATCCTTGATCAAACACCGGAAGATAGACAAATTGCTCTTTTTTCAGCCACCATGCCGAAGCAGATACGCCGTATTGCAACCCGTTATCTGAATAAGCCGGTTGAAGTCACCATCAAGGTCAAAACCACCACCGCCGAAACCATCCGTCAGCGGTTCTGGCCGGTGCAGGGCTTCCACAAGTTGGATGCCTTAACCCGCATTCTTGAGGCCGAACCCTTCGATGCCATGTTGATTTTCGTACGCACAAAAATATCCACCATGGAATTGTCCGAAAAGCTTGAAGCCCGCGGCTATGCCTGTGCGGCCCTCAACGGTGATATCCAGCAAAAACAGCGTGAACGCACCATCGACCAGCTAAAAAAAGGCAAACTTGATATCCTCGTGGCAACTGATGTTGCGGCACGTGGTCTGGACGTCGGGCGTATCAGCCACGTGGTGAACTACGATATACCAACCGACACCGAGGCTTATGTCCACCGTATTGGCCGGACCGGTCGGGCAGGTCGCGAGGGTGATGCCATTTTGTTTGTCACCCCGCGTGAAAAACGTATGTTATACGCCATTGAACATGCCACCAGGAAGAAGATCGAGATGATGGATCTTCCATCAACCGATGTCATTAATAACAAACGTATCGAAAAATTCAAACAACGGATCACTGAAACGCTGGAAGGTGTTGACCTGAGCCTGTTTTCTGAAATGATCAAACAATATCAACTCGAGCATGACGCGCCAACCCTGCAAATCGCTGCTGCTCTTGCTCAATTATACCAGGGTGAGGCACCTTTCCTGTTGCAGAACAAACCCCATCCAAAAGCGGATCGGCATTGGGATAAGGACGACAGATCGCAGCGTGGTAGAAAAGGTCGTCAGGAACACGCCAGAAAAGACCGGCCACGGGTTTCGCCAAAGAAAGACGATCAACCAGCTGAAGGCATGGAGCGATATCGTATCGCCGTGGGTCACGATCACGGTGTGATGCCCGGCAATATTGTGGGTGCAATAGCCAACGAGGCAGACATTGAGGGTCGGCAGATTGGGCGTATTAACATCCACGATGAATATAGCACTGTTGACCTTCCAGCCGGCATGCCAGCGGAAACATTCAATGCCCTGAAAAAAGTCTGGGTATCCGGCCAACGCCTGGGTATCAGTCGAATAAGTGAAAAAAGCGGTCATAAGGGACCGGCTACCCTGTCCTCACCAAAGAGAAAGAGCAACAAAAAGACCAGGGAAAGACCAAAAAGAAAAATCAGGAAAAAACGCTGAAGCCCAAAGCTCGGGTCCAGTGATACCCACATTTCTGTTCTCGGGTGCGTGCTTCCCGCCGGGTTTTAGAAGAAACCGGGTGCCCGCAACGCTGGCACCCGGTTTGAATTACTTCTGCTTTATTATCAGAGCGCTACAACTTTTGTTGCACACGGACCCTTCTGGCCTTCTCCGATTTCGTATTCAACCTGCTGACCGTCATTCAGCGTTGCATAACCATCAGTCTGAATTTCTGAGTGGTGTACGAACAGATCTTTCCCGCCATCTTCCGGCGTAATGAATCCGTAACCTTTGCCCGCATCAAACCACTTTACTGTACCTGTACTCATAACCTTTCTTCCTTCATGAATTAATATAAAATCTATCTTAAGTACCCTGCATATACACAGAATTCTTTAACGTACCCGTGAGTTTTGGACTGTCACGACCATCGCATTAGTCAAATACAAGGCCATCATACTGATTATAATGTGTACTTTCACCTTGTGAGTGATTCTATTGAACCCCACGGGTCGCGAAGTGTAGCACGGTTAACGCTGCTTGGAGGAATTTGCGCGTTTATTTGAAACCGATTAAGAATCCTGAGCCTGGTTTTCTATCACCAATTCGGTCACTTTGGCCATGATACTTGGATAGCTCTGTGCTAACGCAACCAGTCGGTTATAACGTTTTAATGTTAATCCTTGCGCTTCAATGGCCGCCACGACATCCTTTTCGGGCTTGCCGGATGCGGCTGATTTTTCGACTTCAATCCAGGCTACCGAAAACCGTTTAAGCTCTTCCACTTCAGGAACGTCCCGTGGTGGCTCACCACCACTGGACGCAATCGTGTAAAAATCCTGGTCAAAATAGGCTGAGTCGGGCAAATCAGCCAAAATATTCCGTATGGTTGCTTCGTTATCCGCCTGCATGCTGCGCCAGAACTTGTGCCTGCCATAACCGGCCGAACCGCCGATTTGATTCATCTTTCCACCCAATCTGACGGCTTCAAGGTCGCCATTACGGGCGCAGGTAACATGCCTGAAGTGGGTTCCGACAGGTGTTTCCAGCCAGCACAATAACTTATCTTTATCCTCTTCTTTACTGCTTCGGGGCTCATTGAATGCATGACGGATGATGCGTAAACGGGTTTCCTGTTTAATACTCAGTCTTTCACCGGTCACCGTCATCTTATCCAGCTCCAGGACGTCACTACTGTTGACAGTGGAGTCCCCGGCAGTATCTGCCTCCGGAGGTTTTTCAATGGCGAACCCGGCTGCACAAAAGAGCAACAGTATGAGAGGCAATGTTCTTAGCATGACAACCACCATTAATTTCAATCAAGACCTATTGTGACCTGAATTCACAAAAATATTCAATGTTCACAGTCTATCAGGTTAACCGGGGCTGCTCCCGTGCATAAAGTCCACTCCAGCCCGAGTATTTCATCAGTGGCCCCGCCCTGAATTGTCCAGCCTGACCCTTCAGTTGCCATCTTCCGGGCAACGGGTGAAATCCGCGAGTCAGGAGGGCAAGACGTAGCAGTACACCGAGATAAAATGACAAAAGCTGCCCAGCAGAACAAACATATGAAAGATGGCGTGATTGAATTTGATGGTCTTGATACTGTATATCACCGCACCCAAAGTGTAAGCAGCACCCCCCGCAAAAAGCCAGAACAAACCCTCGGTTGATAGACTGTTAACCAAGGGTTTTATGGCGAAAACGATAATCCAGCCCATTAACACATACATCAGGGTCGAAAGCAGGTTGTATTTGCCGGTGAAAAACAATTTCAAAATAACCCCGGCTAGTGCCATGGCCCAGGAAACACCAAAAATCACCCAGCCGGTTAAGCTGTTGAGTGTGATCAGGGTTAAAGGTGTATAGGTACCAGCGATGAGAACATAGATTGTCGCGTGGTCCATGATTCTCAGCCGTGACCTGAGACGCGGATCCTTTGCACTGTGGTAGAGCGTCGATGCCGCATACAAGGCAATCAGGCTCACACCGAATATGCTGACACTGGCAATATCCCGACCAATTCCATATTGACTTGCCCGAATGACCATGAGCACGAGGGCAACAATACTGAGAGCAAGACCGATAGCATGAGAAATGATATTGGTTTTTTCTTCAGGTGGTGAATAGAACTTGAGTGAACTCATGTATTTACTCTTTGCCAATGAGGATCAGTTAAACATATTGTAAGAGGCACCACTTCTGTGGAACACACCACCTCTGTAGAAGGCGCGCCTCCCACAAGAACGGAGCTCGGTTACGAGAAGAGGGGCCCCACATGGGTTAATTCATATCTTTCGGGCACGGATTGTTCGACCTTTCACCTTTCCATTGGCCAGGTAATTGAGTGCCTGGCGTATAGCATCGCGTTCAATGGCAACGAAACTGCTCATATCGAAAATGTCGATTTTTCCAATCTGTGATCCGGCCAGACCCGCCTCACCTGTCAGCGCACCCAGGATATCACCCGGACGTAATTTGTTTTTTCTGCCCGCATCCAATTGTATGGTGTCCATGGGAGCCTCAAGTGAATACCCGGGGTCTCGATCAAGAGAAGCATATGAATCGCAGACACATGGCTTTTTCTGGTACTGCTCAATCGCATTGACACGGTATTGTTCGGATTCGGTAAAAAGGCTCAACGCAAACCCTTTTTCCCCTGCCCTGCCTGTACGACCTATCCGGTGAACAAAAATCTCGGGATCCCGCGGTAACTCATAATTGATGACGACCTGCAGTGATTTTATATCCAGGCCACGCGCAGCCACATCCGTAGCCACCAGTACCGGGCAACTGTTATTGGAAAAACGGACCAATACCTGGTCGCGCTCTCGCTGGTCGAGGTCCCCATGTATGGCAAGAGCGTCAATTTTATGCTCTCGCAACAGGCTGGCAACCTGGTCACAGTCTCTCTTGGTATGGCAAAACACCAGTGCATTATCGGGGCGATAATGCTCAAACAGGGCCAGTAATGTATTTTTTCTCTCGTGCTTTTTGATCTCGTAAAAAAGCTGTTCGATAACGCCGGGTTTGTGCTCCGCCTCGACTTTTACGGTCACCGGGTTGCGCTGTATGGAACGGCACATCTTTTTGATCGTGTCCGGGTAAGTCGCTGAAAACAGGAGGGTCTGACGGGATTTGGGTGTCTGGGCAATGATCTCGGTCATTACGTCAAAAAACCCCATGTCCAACATGCGGTCCGCTTCGTCCAGCACCAGAGTTTTCAGGCCTTTAAGATCGAGATTCGCCTTGCGTAAATGGTCCTGGATACGCCCCGGTGTTCCGACGACAATATGCGCACCATGTTCAAGCGAGCCCTTTTGAGGACCAAATGGTTTGCCGCCGCAGAGCAAAACCAGCTTGATGTTAGGAATGCTGCGTGCCAGCCGGCGTAGCTCCTTACCCACCTGATCTGCCAATTCCCTGGTAGGACACAAAACCAGGGCTTGCACCCCAAAGAAACGAGGATTAACCTGCTCCAGTAAACCAATGCCGAAAGCCGCTGTTTTACCACTACCTGTTTTCGCCTGGGCGATCAAATCCCGGCCATTTAATACATGCGGCAGAGATTGCGCCTGGATTGCAGTCATTTTTTTGTATCCAAGCGAGTTCAAATTTTTGATTTGCGAGCCGGATATGGATAGAGAAGAAAAATCGTTGTTGGCCATTAGCTTGAACCCTGTTTAGCGTGCTGGGCCAAAATTCTGTCCAGGTGATCCGCAAAAGACTTCCGGTCGTTCTGGTTCAAAGCGGGTGGGCCACCCGTGTCGATTCCGCTGCCCCGTAGCGTGTCCATAAAATCTCTTATGTTCAGGCGGGCTTTGATATTTTCTGTGGTAAAAAGTTCACCTCGCGGACTGAGGGCATGCCCGCCTTTTTCGATGACATCGGCAGCCAGGGGGATATCACCCGTGATAACAAGATCACCGCTTTCAAGTCTGTTTACAATCTCGTTGTCCGCAACATCAAAGCCGGATGCAACCTGGATCGAGGTGATAAACCGCGATGGTGGCACCCTGACGGACTGGTTTGCGACCAGTGTCAGCTGCACACCTGTGCGCTCAGACGCCTTAAACAGAATTTCCTTGATGACCACGGGGCAGGCATCCGCATCCACCCAGATCTTCAATTTGCCGACCTGCTGGCGGCAGCCTGCAGCCTGGCGCCCATCTCCTGGTGGACAATATTGATGGCTTTCAGCGGACGTATCATGACCTTGAAATCGGTAATTTTTCCTTCCTCGTCCCAACTGATCATATCTACGCCGTTAACGAGAATACCTTTTACCTCGGCATTGAATTCCAGTACGGCCTCAAATTCACCGATAAGCTCGCGTTGATAAGCAAACGCATCGCTTCCAAGCACGTCGTGCGCTGATTCCAGGTATAACAGGGTGATGGCCTTACCCATTTGCGGGGTGTGAACCACGGGTGAATGAAAACAGACATTGTCGGCCAGGATTTCTTTTAATACCGTCGAGTTTTTTGTTCTGACATACTCATGCCAGGCTTCCATCGTCTTGTTGGTCATCAGGTTTCTTCCTTGTCCGGTTTTTCGCTCAGATAATAATGCCAGAGCATCCTGGCAGCCGTTGCGCGATACGGGCGCCAGCGTCTTGCTATTTCGGTCAGTTCCTTCTGCGTGGGTCTTTGCTGCAAACCCTTCATGTCTTTGTACGCTGTGGCCAGGGCGATATCACCAACGGGCCACACATCCGGGCGACACAAGACCATAAGCAAGTATATCTTTGCCGTCCACGGGCCGATACCCTTCACAGACGTCAGTTTTTCAATGGCTGCATCATCGTCGAGGTTTTCCAGCTCTTCCAGGTCAAGCTCGCCGCGTTGAATCGCCATGGCAACATTGATGAAATACGATGCCTTCTGCCTGGTGACGCCAAACGAACGTAAGAACGGCGCACCTGCTGATAACACTGTTGCTGGTGTGACGGGCTTGATATTGGTGATCAGGCGCTGATACATGGCATCGGCAGAGATCAGAGAAACCTGCTGTTCGAGTATGATCCGAAGCAATGTAACAAAACCCGGTTCTCTCGCCCATAATGGAGGCGTACCATGATTAGCCAGAATTTTTGCCAGGCCCTGATCAATCGATGCGACTGAGATCGCCGCCTCTGCAAGGCGTTTCTCGTTGAGAGTCATGCCATCATTTTTTCAAAACGTCAGCAAAAACACCCTGGTCGATATTACCACCCGAAGCGACCACGGCAACTGTGCGCCCGGCGACAAGTGACCTTTCCTGGATTGCCGCTGCCAATGCTGCGGCGCCCGCACCCTCACATACATTGTGTGTGCACTCAAACATCATTCGCATGGCTTCAGACACCTCATCGTCCGTCACCTGGACGATCCGGTTCACGCCCTGCAATATCAACTCAAGCGCAGCTGGCTCCGGTACACGACAAGCCATACCATCTGAGAGTTTTGTTGTCACCGGAGACTCGATTGCTTTACGGGCGCTGAATGATTTCGCATAGGCGGTGGCATGTGCAGATACAACCCCAACCACCTCGGTTTTCAGGCCCAAGGCATCCCGCGCTGCCAGCATGCCGCAAATACCGGAACCCAGGCCAATGGGGACATAAACAACGTCAATGTCCTCAACCGCCTGTAATAACTCGAGGCTGTATGTGGCCACACCCGCAACCAACAGGGAATGAAATGATGGCACCAGGTGTAATGACTGCTCCTCGGCCAGGGTTTGTGCAAACTCACGCGCGACCTGGAATTCATCGCCATGCTCGATCAGTTTTACTCCAAGCGCCCGCATTGCAGCGTTTTTTTCAACACTGTTGCCGTGCGGTACAACAATGGTTGCCGGAATTCCATAACGGCGTGCCGCGTAACCAACCGACTGCCCATGATTACCACGCGTGGCGCCTACGACACCTTTTGGTACCTGTCCTGACTGGACAAGACTGTCAAAGTAAACCAGGCCACCACGTATCTTGAATGCCCCCACCGGTGTGTGGTTTTCGTGCTTGACCCATATCTCTGTGCCCAGACGATCACACAACATCGGCCAGCGGTATTGTGGTGTGGCCTGCATTTCAGAATAGACTATTTCCGCAGCAGATTTGATGTCATCCAGTGTTAGTTGCATGGCTATGTCTCTTCTTTGCAGTGTCTGAAAATGTGTGCAGTTTTTCCCCTGAATGCAATCTCTTTCTCAAACTTTGCACCGATTGCTTCGGCGAGCTTTATCGAAGGAATATTCTCCGGGTAAATAAGACTGATCAACGAGATATCCGGTAAGCTCTTTGCAGCGACTTTTTTAACCGCTCGCGCCGCTTCACTTGCAAATCCCAAGCCCCAAAAATCACGGGATAGTGCCCATTTGATCTCCGGTCCGGGCCAGTCATTTGGATACCATAAGCCCACAGGACCCATCACTTTGCCTGTGGATTTGTCCTCCAGGGCATATGGGCCATATCCACGTATCTGCCAGTGTCCGATCATGGCCGCCATGGTCCGCCAGCTCTCACCTTCCGTCAGGCTGCGCCCAATGGTGTATTGAGTACAAACCGGATCAGAATACAGCGTATGCAAATCAACCCAGTCGTCTTCCTTGAAGCAACGAAGAACCAGTCGTTCAGTTTCTGTTTGTTCGGGGATCAGGTAATTCATGCTTGCCGCGATTAATTGAGCCCGATGATCATTATTGACCCCGATGCTTCAGCTGCAATCCTCCCAGAAAACTACGTAACACCTGGTCTTTGCATTCACGATAGTGCTTATGACCGGGTTTTCGAAAAAATGCGCTTAATTCGTGCTTGGAGAGTTGCAAATCACCACGGTTAATCAGTCCCAGGATGTCTTCGGCTTGCAGATTGAGCGCAATTTTTAACTTCCTGAAAATTATATTGTTGTTTAACTCGGATTCCGGCTCTGGCTGTGGTCCGTCCTTTTTGCCCCGCTTCTCAATGATCAGTCCATTCAGGAAAGTGGCAAACTGACGGTCACTGCATTTCCTGTGATCGGTATCATCTTCCTTCTTTAGCCAGTCACTGATTTCGGCACGTGAAACTTCCAGCCCTGCCAAACCAAATATGGCCATCATTTTTGCATCGTCAAAATCAAACATGTAGCGGATACGGCGTAAAACATCATTATTTGTCATCAATCAGGTCCTGAAGGCTATTGGTGGGGCAAATGCCCGACTTTGACCAGTATAAGTGTCTCTTCTATAACACGGGGAGAATGTTGGCTCAAATGTGGGCTGCGAATCCAGCTTCCGGCAGGGTAGTCACCAAACTCATCTCTAAACACACCCTTGATGACGACAATTTCTTCTCCCCCCCAATGGGTATGTGGCTGGAATACTTCATTTGCCGGCCACCAGACCAGGGCGGTGCTCTCAGTGTCAAACGTGTGCAGCGAAGTTACCCTGAGATTACCAATACCGGGACGCCAGAGTTGTTCCTCCGGACGCAATATGACTTTTTCAGTGTCCTGAGGCTGGAACTGATCCAGCTTCACAAATAAGCTGCAGCCTTCCCTGGTGAAGGGTTTGTGAGACGACCCCGGCGGATTACGGATATAAGTACCCGCCGGATAGTCCCCGTATTGATCTGAAAATACACCTTCCAAAACATAGATTTCCTCACCCAGCGGGTGCTTGTGTGAGGGAAAAAAGGAACCCGGATTAAACTTTACAAAACTGGTCTTGTGACCGGATTCCGCCGATACGCGCTCCAAGGGTACCCGCGAAACCCCATCAGCCGGACTCGCTATCCAATGATGCTCATCAGGCAATACATGGACGGCCTTTTCAAAATCCATGTTCAATCGATGGGTGATATCCATACCTGGTGCCTCAATTGTCACTGCCCAGGGGTCCCTGAACTCAGTTTAAGCCCGATGATACCCGCGACGATCAGGAACAGGGAAAGCACACGTACGACGTTCCTTGATTCACCAAACATCACGATTCCCAATATTGCAACACCGACAGCGCCGATACCCGTCCAAACCGCATAGGCAGTACCCACGGGAATATTTCTCATGGCAACTGAAAGCAACCAGACACTGATGAACATTGCAACCAGGGACATAATCGTTGGAACCGGTTTTGTGAATCCATCAGAATACTTCAGGCCCACTGCCCACCCACATTCAAACAATCCGGCCGTAAAGAGGTAAAACCACGCCATATTTCAATCTCCACTTATAAACGCCATTGTCTGCTCTGAACATCACACCAGGGTTTTCATTTAAGCTGGATACGAATCTTTTCTTCTCCGAACTCAATAATATCACCGGAAACGATCTTCTTGCGTTTACGGGTTTCCACTTCTCCATTGAGCAATACATACCCTTCGGCTATTACAAGCTTTGCTTCGCCTCCACTGCCCACCAAACCCTCAAACTTGAGGATTTTGTAGAGCTCAACAGGCTCTTCATACACTTCAACTATTCTCATTGAATTGCCTGTCATTGTTAAACATGGTTTTTCGCCCGGAATAATTTTCGAAAAAATCATTGTGCATGCTTTCAGAAAAAGTATCCTTTCTTTTCACATATTACGCGATCCAATCGAGCAACATCTCCAAATTGGCGTCCCGTGCCTGTTTAGACTTGTATTTATGTGGCTCCCAAGGACGATTCCTGGTGTTTGTAAGGCAATCCTCAACCGACAGTTACATGAATATGATTTCAGTGCTTGCAGAGGCCGCCATTTCGAGCAGGCCCGTGTAGCGGCCTTCGATGACCCAGCTTTCATTTGATTGAATGAATTTCTCAATTTCGGCCCTTGACTGAGCAAGCGGCTGTCTGACTGGCGGTGAACCTGGCTGCCAGGCGAGCGTGTCGAGATCCAGGTGTGCCAAACCCTCCAATGTCCCTATGGACATCAAACTCACCTGTCCCGGGAGCAGGCGCCACGATTTTTCGCGTCAATTAAGTCTTCTTATGCCTTCACCGGGGCAACAAAACATAGCAGCAGCACAAAGATAATAAAGATGCGATTCACTGTGTACGACAGCCTTTTGCGGCGGATTCTTTTAAATCACGTTCCCGTTTGCAGGTCGGGTTCGTCACAAATTTTCCTATACATGCTGATCCACCAATATTTGATTTCCATCCGGATCAACGATCATAAAGTTGGCAGGGCCGGTTGAGTTTTCATCTGCTTCCGAAACAATTTGCAGTCCACTGTCTTTTAATTGTCTCTGCAACTGTCTAACATCGGTGAATTCGTCCAGTTTCTGTGCATCGCTGTCCCAACCGGGATTAAAAGTGAGTATGTTCTCTTTGAACATGCCTTGAAACAAACCGATAACGTGGTCAGCGTTTCTCATGATCAACCAATTCTGCGATTGATCTCCCCCTGAAACTGTAAATCCAAGTTTTTCGTAAAAACACTTCGATACTTCGATATCTTTCACTGCCAGGCTAATTGAAAACGCTCCCAGTTGCATGGTCTTCTCCCGTGGTTTGTACTATTTATCCACTATGAACAGTTGTCGAAATCAAGGCGGGCATGATGGCTGCGACGATGAGTGCGGTTTGACAGGCAGCAATGACTTCACTGGTCGCTTTCCCTGTCATGTCGCCGTTTGTGATCTGTTCAATACGTTTTTTTCGGGTTTTGATTTCTTTGCGCCCGAAAGTCTGACGTAACAGGTCAGCTCCATGGGCCTGTGAAATCAAAACGACTGTGCGAGGATCAATTCGGTGGTGATCAGTAAATAGGGCCGTTCTCAGTCGTTTGATAATCTTGCGCTCGGGCGCAGGGTCAATCTCCGGATATACCCGTCTCTTGAAGAGAAACAGGACCTTATCCTCACCAGCGCGAAGGATGCCCCGATCACAGAGTTGTTGCGCGACCTTATGTCTTAAACCCTTAATGCCCGCCAATCTTTGTACCCAGGTTTTCAGGGATGCACGCCGTTTGGCGGCCGCCATTTTTTCCAGACACTCGTCGACAACCGGATCTCCCGTAGCTTTCCCGTCAATCAGGTTGACCAGCTGTTTCCGTGTATCGTCAATGGTAATTCGACCATCAAGCAATAACTCAGACAATATGGCCCCCGCAACCACTTGCTCGGGAAACCCGGTCGCAATGGTGCCTTGCTCGTCGCGCAAAGCCAGCAACATAATCTCTTCATACAAAAAAAGCGGCTTATTCCGGACCATAATGCGTTCCCGTGGTTTTGTGACAATAAATTGTTCTTTAGATAATGGAGCGTCATTAATATGCGTTGGGTATGTCAGCACGTCAAGTGCAGTTAGTTGGTGGCGGAAGTACTTCAGTACTCTGTCAGGCTGCAGCTGCACTGATAGCTGCATGCGGCCTACAGCTTCAAGCCAAGGCGAGGTCTGGGCCACTATCAGTAATCATCGACCTCCCCAAGCCGGATACTCACATCGACTTATTTAGCCTGAACACCTTGTCATGTGTCATCCACCAGGGGTCTGAACTGGTTGTTTGGACCAGGCGTTAAGTATACGATTTGGCAAGGCTCCAATATATCTACGCGATGCCAGACACCCTTTGGAACAACAAGGCCTTCGCCGGGTTTCATCACAATATCTGGCTGCGGGCTGTCCAGGAAAACGACGTTTACCCTGCCAGATATCAGGTATAGAACCTCATCCCCATCAGGATGCATTTCACCGCCGTGTGGAGAGTTTTCCGACATTGAAGCGACACCAAAGGTCATACCATCCACAGGTACTGGCGGGTCCCCTTGTTCCTTGATTTTAATAGCAGCAAGATCGAGGCCAATGCCGATTGCGTACTCGCTTGGGCTAAACTTCGCCGGGTCTGTCATTGTTTCCCTCTCCGATATAATCGGGGGCCTGGTAAGAAGCCCCGTGGCCCGGCCAGGCGGTCCAGATTGGCCGCATCCGGTGGAGGCCAAAAGCCGGAATGTTGTTGAATGTTTGTTCGGATCTGATCCTGCCTACCTATGTCATTCGGCCCGGGTCTAGCCCCCTTGTTCCAGCGGAGGCCTGCTGTCAGCCATTAGCCTATCCAGTGTTTTCTGTGCCAGTCCTGGCTTGACCAGATCTTGTACCTCCAGCATTTCACACTCATCGCTTACCATTTGCTCGATGGTGACAGGGTAGTGCTTACAATCGTCAGGGCGATCGTAGTAAATTTCACAACTGTATTTATTCTCACCTGGCAGCTGCCGTAACCATGGACATATCTTCAGCTGCTTGCCGGTGTCCGGGCTCATCCAGATATTACCTTCGCGGACATAACTGTATATTGCTGGCCTGAAAATCTCCCAAAATTCAATCTCGCTTGCCGTTGCACACAGTCCACCGTCACTGTAATTCTTACAGCATTTTCCACATTGATTGCACTCTTTCACCTTATTGTCTCTTTGGAAGTCACAGAAAATTAGTGTCCCATTACCATATACCTGCGAAGAATGGCGTCATTTTGACTAAGAACCAGCTACGTTAT
>Ga0316201_10002323_pt1 | contig 13489 bp, 10 predicted proteins | sample CS6wburrow_MG_FD_204516 | JGI IMG/M metagenome (GOLD analysis project Ga0316201, IMG submission 204516) | Coastal sediment microbial communities from Delaware Bay, Delaware, United States - CS-6 worm burrow | ecosystem: Environmental > Aquatic > Marine > Coastal > Sediment | place: USA... | reverse complement strand
GAGCCCGCTTGGAAGACGATTTCGGAGCTGGCTCGGAAGCTGGGCGAGGACCTCGGCTTTAAGGACCTGCGGGGCTTGCGCCAAGGCCTGCTCGATACGGCGGAGGCGGCTCAATGACTACGACCTTCCTCGTCGTCTCATCGCTGGTGAAAGTGCTCGTCATCCTCTTGATCACCGTCGGTGCCTTCGCTCCGATTCTGATCTGGGCCGAGCGTCGTCAGAGCGCGATGATTCAGGACCGGCTCGGCCCCAGTCGCGCCGCCATCACACTGCCGGCCTCCGCCGTGTCTTTCATCGACCGCGCGCGCCTCCCCATCTGGCGCCTGGCTGCGCTGACCGGCATCGTCGCGCTGGTCGCGCTGGTCGCGCTCACCTTCATCGCCATCAAAGGAAGCAACCCGCTTCCGATTTCGACCTCTGCCCTGACCTCCACCCTGGTCGGGTTTGGCGCGGCCTCCGTGCTGCTTCGCGCGGGGCACGGCGTGCACGGCATGATCGTGGGCAACGGCGGCAAAATCATGCTCCTCGGCCTGCTACACCCCTTGGCCGACGCCCTGAAGTTCATCTTCAAGGAAGACTTCGTTCCGCCCAAGGCCGACAAGCTTCTTTTCTCGGCGGGGCCGATCATCGCGCTCATCCCGGCCATTGCTGCCTTCGCGGTCATCCCCTTCGCGAGCACGCTGCATTGGGACTATCTCAACCAGGTGCTCCCGCGCACAGGCGAAATCGCTGGCCCCGCGGTTCCGATGCAAGTGGCAAGCATCAACATCGGAATCCTCTTCATCTTCGCCATCGCGAGCACCGGCATCATCGGTGCTGCGATTTCGGGCTACGCATCGGACAACAAATACTCCTTGCTCGGCGGTATTCGCGCCGCCAGTCAGATGGTCAGTTACGAGGTCGTGCTAGGCCTCACCCTCGTCCCAGCTTTCATGCTCTACGCCTCGCTCCGCCTCGAGGACATGGCCATGTGGCAGTACGAGCACATGTGGGGGATCTTCGTTCCGCCCCTGACCCTCGCTGCCATCAATTTCTTCGTCGCCGCGATTGCCGAAACCAAGCGTGTTCCCTTCGACCTCCCCGAAGGCGAGAGTGAGCTCGTCGGTGGCTACCTGACCGAGTACTCGGGCATGAAGTTCGGCATGTTCTTCATGGGCGAGTTCGTCGAGGTCGTCTCCTTGGCCGCGTTGGCCTCGGTGATCTTCCTCGGGGGCTGGGACGTACCCTTCCTCTATCGCGATGGCTTCGAGTTTTCGCTGCCCTTCGTCGCGACTGGCTTCTCGGTGCCATTGGTTCACTGGCTCGTGGTAGCCATTCAGTTCGTCGTGTTCCTCTTCAAGATCATCATCTTGATCTGGTTCCAGCTGATGATCCGATGGTCGCTTCCGCGCTTTCGGTACGACCAGCTCATGTCGCTGTGCTGGAAGGGCCTCTTGCCCGTTTCTCTGCTCAACATCCTCGTCATCGGCGCCTTCATCCTATCGGGCTGGCTCGACGGCTGGGTCGCTTTCTTCGAGAACATTTTCTGAGGTCCGCCATGACAGTCGAAGTCAAAGTCATCAAGAAGCCCGGACGAACTGTCGCAGAGCAGGTCTATCTCCCCGAGATCGCCAAAGGCCTCGGCTTTGCGATGGGCCGCTTCTTCAAGAACACCTTCGGCCCGGCGGCCAAGAAGGAGATCGCCACGGTGAAGTATCCGGAAGAGACGGTCGAGTACCCTGAGCGCTTCCGTGGCATTCACCGTCTCACCCAGCGCACCGACGGATCGCCGCGCTGCGTCGCTTGCCTTTGCTGCAGCACCGCCTGCCCGGCGCAGTGCATCCACATCGAGCCGGCCGAGTATGAGTCCGACGACCCACGCTTCGGCTACGAGCGGTACCCAGCCGTGTTCACGATCGACGAGCTTCGCTGTATCTTCTGCGGCTACTGCGTCGAGGCCTGCCCCTGTGATGCGATTCGAATGGACACCGGTATGCACATGCCGCCATCGACCCATCGTGAGCACTTCATCTTCGACAAAGAAACCCTGCTTTCGATCCCAGGGCGCGACGGCTCATACTTGACCGCGAACCCCCGCCATGAGCCTGGCGACCCCAGCCACCCCGGCATCGATCGCGAACGCGGACACTAAGGATGCCCCAATCCCGCGCGGCCAGCCGGACGGCGATCATGGTCGCCGCCTACCGAGGCCGCGCCTCGGCTGCGCCTAGTCCAATCTGTGACGACCCCTGGGCTCTGCGCCTCGCTGGGCCCGAGGGCGAAGCACTGTCACGTCGCTGGGACGAGCACTCGCCCTCGATGGAGCTCTGGATGGGGCTTCGGACTCGCTTCATCGACGACTGCGTGAAACGAGCGCTCGATCGGGGGATGCGGCAGGTGGTGATTCTCGGTGCCGGCCTCGACACCAGGGCGGCACGGCTGGGGCGCGCCGGCGTTCGCTTCTTCGAGGTCGACCAGCCCGCCAGCCAGGCCGACAAACGTGAGCGGCTTTCTAGGTTTGATAGCTATCCACAAAATGCCGCAGCCTTTGTTCCATGCGACTTCGAACAGGACGACTTCGTGCAGCTTCTCGAGAACGCCGGCCTCGATCGGGAGTCTCCGACCTGCTTCGTCTGGGAAGGCGTCATCTATTACCTGCTCGAGAAGGCCGCCCGCTCGACCCTGACGCGCCTGGCCACCGAGCTCGACCCCGGCTCGCTCCTGGTCTTCGACTACCTCAACAGCAAGATGGCCAAGTCGAGCCCGCGCCTCCGCGAAGAGGACCGAGCGATGAAGGGGATCATCGATGAGTTGGGCGAACCCATGCAATTCGGCATCGACGACCCGACGCCCCTGATGGCCGAGTGCGGCTATCGTTTCCTCCGGACCGTGAGCTTCGACGAGCTGGCACTGGAGTACACAGGCAGTTACGCACGCGAGCGCTTCTTTCGCTTCCAGTCCATCGGACTTGCGAGCGCATCGGAAAAGATGTCGCTGTGGTAGAGACGCGGCACATCGATGGTCGCGCCGCCACCTTCCGACACGACGCGGGCAGGGGGCCTGCCCTGATCTGCGTCCACGGCTCGGCCGACAATCACCATGTGTACGATCGCCTGCTCGACGCGATGCCCGATCGTGAGCGCTACGCCATCAACCTTCCCGGACGCGCGGGCACCGAGGGGGCCGCGCTCGAGAACGTAGCCGAGATGGAAGCGTTCCTCTCCCGCTTCATCGAGGCGGAAGTGCAGGGCCAGTACCTGCTCGTCGGCCATTCGCTCGGTGGAGGAGTCGCCATCGAGCATGCGCTCGCGTCCCGGTCTGAGCGGCTCAAAGGCATCGTGCTCTTGGCGACCGGCGCGCGCCTCCGTGTCCACCCCATGATCCTCCAGCTCTTCGAGCAGGTCATGGTCTCCGGCGCCTCGATCCCCCCGCTCCCGCCCGGCCTCTACGAACAGGACACCGACCCGCTTCTCATCGCCGAGGCCTCGAAGCACCGCAAGCTCACCCCGATTGAAACCGGCGGCGCCGACTGGAAAGCCGCCGACAGCTTCGATCGGATGCAGGACCTAGCGCGTATCCAGGTGCCGGCCTTGATCGTCGCCGGTACCAACGACGCCCTGACCCCGCCCAAGTACGCCGAGTACCTCGCCAGCCAGATCCCCCACAACGAGCTCTGCATCCTAGAAGGCGCCGGCCACATGCTAGTCACGGAACGCGTTGCCGAACTGGCGGACTGCATCGCGTCGCTCGCGTCTTGACTTGCCGACGCAGTGGCGGGGACAGTGTCTGCTTCGGCGCCGAGGGCGGCGTCGGTGCTCGTGCGGGAGACCAATGCTAGGATTCGCGCATGCGCGTAGCAAGTCGTCCTTCCCGTTTCACTCTGCCGCTCATCCTCGTCGTTGCTTTTGGCGCTTGCAAGAGTGAACCAGCTGCGAGCACGGGTGAGATCACCGCGGAGACACCGCTGCTGCACGCCGATGGCACCGTTGCCGCCCACGGATGGGCGCGCGGGCCGCTGATGCAATACGACCGCTCGCTCGTTCAAGCCGATCACCTGTCTGGCCTTCGCGAGTGGGAGTACTACGCGGTCTTCGCGCCGGACTTCGCAATCGGCCTCACCCTGGCAGACCTCGGCTTCCTGTCCTTCGCCATCCTCACTCTCGAAGACTACGCCACCGGCGACGTTCACGACGCGATGCTGTTCGGCGACGCAGCCGGGCTCGACTTCCCGTCCACGCCTTTCGAGAACACGCTCTTCGAGTCGTCAGCCGGAAGCATCGAGTACCGGTTCGAGGAGGGGATGAGAACCATCACCGTCCTCGCGGGCGAGGAAGGTGGCGATGAACGGATGGAGGCGCACCTTCAGCTTTCCGACAGCCGCGCGACCCAAAGCATCGCGGTGGTTCACCGCTTCGAGGAGCCTGGGCAGTTCTTCTATGAGAACAAGCGCCTGAGCATGCCGGCTACTGGATCGGTTCGAGTCGGCGACGCGAGCTATACGCTTCCCGAGGGGCAATCATTCGCTGTCCTCGACTGGGGTCGCGGTGCATGGCCAGGGGAGGTGCGCTGGGAGTGGGGTCACTTCGCGGGATTGAACGACGGCCAGGTTGTCGGCATCAACATGGGAACCGTCAACGGTGACGACACACCCGGCACGGCCGACGCGGCCATCGTCGATGGCGTTCTGCACAAGCTAGGCCGCAGCGCTTGGGAGTACGACCTAGAGGATGTCATGGCTCCGTGGCGATTCAGCAGCGCGGACGGCAGCATCGACCTCACGCTCACCCCCGACTTCGACGACTCGACGACCCTGGACCTCGGCGCCGCTTACGTGCTCACCCGCTGGAAGGTGCACGGCGAGATCGAAGGGGCGGTGCGGCTCGGTGATGGCTCACAGCTACAGGTGCAGGGCATTCGCGGCGCTGCGGAGTACGTCGAGATCATCTGGTAGCCCTGCTGGGTTTCGCCGTCCCCCGTGAAAAATCTGCGCCAGCTCTGACGCCGCAGACTCACGCTCGAATGCGATTCGCACGACAAGCCTCCTGTGTCCGACTGGGGGGACCCTGCAAAGCAGATACGGATTCGGCCACGGCTTCGAAGGCGCCGTCGAGGGCTTATTCTACCGCTTGCCGATCAATGAAGTCAGCGGCGCAGAGATACCAAGAGGGACGGACAACTTCCGACCTACTCGTCCGATAGGGATGGCATGCAGTCATCCGCCGCACTACGGTGCCTTCCGTTCATGAGCGATATCGACTTGGTCTTGCGGGAGCGGTTTGGGCTTCCCGCCTTTCACCCCTGGCAGCGTGAAGCCATCGAGGAGCTCCTCGAAGGGCGGCAGCGGGTGTTGTTGATCGCGCCGACGGGCGGAGGCAAGTCGCTTTGCTACCAGCTTCCGGCTGCCGTGCTTAAAGGCACATCGATCGTCATTTCACCGCTGATCGCGCTCATGGAAGACCAGGTGCGGGCTCTGACCCAGCGTGGCGTTGCAGCGACCTATCTGGCATCGACACTCGACCCCGACGAGGTGAAGCGGCGCGAACGCGAGATCTTCGAGGGCCGCTACCAACTCGTGTACGTGGCCCCCGAGCGGCTCGAGTCGAACTGGCTGGTGGAAAGGCTTGCGGGGATTGAGCCGCCACTGCTCGCCATCGATGAAGCGCATTGCATTTCGCAGTGGGGTCACGATTTTCGGCCGTCGTATTTGAGGCTTGGCGGGGTGATCGAGCGCATGAAGCCCCCGCGGGTCATCGCTTGCACCGCCACCGCAACGCCAGTCGTCCGTCGGGAGATTCAAGCCCGTCTTGGTCTTTGCGCAGAGCAGAGCGCCGTCATCCTGCGCGGCTTCTCGCGCCCGAACCTTCATCTCTCCGTCGTCGAAAGCGACAGCTCCACGCAACGGCGCAAGCTCATGCTCGGCGCACTACGGGACGCGCTTGGCGATCCCGCGAGCCCCAGGGGGGGCGCCATCGTGTACGCGGCGACTCGGCGCAACACCGAAAAAGTCGCCGACGCCGTTGCCAAAGAAGGTTGGCGGGTAGCGGCCTATCACGCGGGGCTTAGCCCGGCGGTGCGCGAGGAGGTCAACCGGCGCTTCGCGGATCGATCTCTGGACGCGGTCGTTGCCACCAATGCCTTCGGGATGGGGATCGATAGGGCGGACATTCGAACCGTCGTGCACGTTCAGGCGCCCGGATCGGTCGAGGCCTACTATCAAGAAGTCGGGCGCGCGGGCCGCGACGGGCAGCCCGCCCATGGGCTTTTGCTCACCAGCTCGGGAGACCTGGGACTCCGGCGTCGCTTGATCGGCTTCAGCGGCGTCCAAGATGCCGAGCACGTGCAGCAGCAGTGGCGTCTCTTTCTCGACCTCATGCGCTACGTCGAAGCAGGCAGCTGCCGACACGACTTCATTCTTCGCTACTTCGGCGACGAGCAAGAAACACTAGGCGGCTGCGGTCACTGCGACGTGTGCGAGCGGCTCGAAGAGCGAGGCGAGGAGGGCGGTCCACGGGCTGCGTCCGAAGAAGAGACCCTGCTGGTGCGCAAAGCTCTGTCCGGTGTCGCCCGCAATCAGGGGCGCGCGGGACTCACCGCCGTGTCGGAGATGCTTCACGGCACCGACAACGAGCGCTTACGGCGATTGGGGCTGACAAATCTCAGCACGCACGGCCTTCTCCAAGACCGTCCGAAACCCTGGGTACTCGCGCTTCTGAGGCGGCTGATCACGGCGGGCCTGGTCGACCTCAGCACGGGCGAGTTCCCCATTCCCCATCTCACCGCCCTTGGGGTCTCGACCATGAAGGGCGAAGAGCCGGTTCGGGTGCTCGCTCCCCCCGAGGACGCCGGGCGAGCCCCATCATCCAAAAAGGAACGTCGAACCACGATCCGCGAGCTCCCCGACGACGTCGACTCGTCGCTCTTCGATAGCCTACGTGCGACCAGGCTCGATCTGGCGCGCAAGAAGGGCGTTCCCGCCTACGTCGTCTGCCACGACCGCACGCTCCTCGAAATCGCCGCCTACAAGCCTACGTCTATCGAGGCACTGTCCCAGATCCACGGGATGGGACCGGCCCGCATCGAACGCTACGGCGAGCCCTTCTTGGACACCGTGAGCTCCCACGCACCGTAGCCAACGACCTCGTCGCGGCCGCCCGCGGTGTCGCCCGAGCTACGCAGGTCCAAGGTTCGCGGGAGGAGCTCGCGTCGTCGAGCGGCTGCCAACAGCCCCTGCACGCCAACGCGCCCGCACGCGTCTTCCCCGGCGATGCGCTCGGGGCGCATCGACTCGATGGCCGACGCAGTCGCCCTGTCCATCCGCTTGGCAGTGCTGTAATCGTGGTAGTGGCTCAGGTCCGAGCTGACGACGATGAGGGTTTCGTCTCCACCCCAGAGCGCTTCCAAGGCCTCTGCCACCTGCCCTGAGGACGCGCGGCCGACCGCAATCGGAAGTAAGGCAAATGCGCCGAGCACCTCTTGAAGAAACGGAAGCTGAACCTCGAGCGAATGCTCCCATTGGTGTGCCTCGTCGAGGACTTCGACGAACGGGAGCTCGAGGGCTTGGCGACGCGCGGTCTCATCGATTGGCACGGCGCCCAGGGGCGTTTCGAAGGCCGTGTTGCTGGCAACGGCGAGGCCTTCGAAGAGCAGGTGGTGACTCGGCCCGACCAGCACGACACGAGAAACCAGGTCGCGAGCGCCTTCGAGCTCGACGAACGCGGTCGCGGCGACTGGTCCAGAGTACATGTAGCCCGCATGCGGTACGATCAGCGCCTTGGGCCAGGGATCGCGAACCACAAAAGATTCGCGCGCCGCGTCGAGGAGCTCGCAAACCACGTTGCGTAGAGCGCCCGCGTCCGCTGGATAGAAAGCTCCCGCTACTGCAGCTGGTCGGACAGTCGCCACAGCACCAATCTGGACACCCGGGGGAACTTGTCAAAGCGGCTCGATCGGACTTGCAACCGGTCGCCCGGGTGCGCATCGTGTCTTTGATGGTTCATCCGCTCAGCTCGACAGTATCGACCAAGTACTGGCGCCGCCTCGACGATGGCAGGCTCGTCTGTGAGCTCTGCCCCCGGGGCTGCAAGCTCGGCAAAGGGCAGCGTGGGCTCTGCTTCGTGCGCGCCCGCGAAGACGACGAGATCGTGCTGACCAGCTACGCACGCTCGAGTGGATTCGCCGTCGATCCGATCGAGAAGAAGCCCCTCAACCACTTCCTGCCTGGAACGCCGGTGCTTTCGTTTGGCACGGCGGGCTGTAATCTGACGTGCAAGTTCTGTCAGAACTGGGACATCTCCAAATCTAGGCAGATGGACACCGTCGCCGAGGCCGCCGGACCTGATGACATCGTCGAGGCGGCGCAGCGGCTTGGCTGCCGTAGCGTGGCGTTCACCTACAACGATCCGGTCATCTTTCTAGAGTACGCGCGTGACGTGGCGGCGGCGTGCAAGAAGAGCGGCATTCACACGGTTGCCGTGACGGCCGGCTACATCAACCCGGAACCCAGGGCCGAGTTCTTCTCGTTCATCGACGCAGTCAACATCGATTTGAAGGCCTTCGACGACGACTTCTACCGGCGTATTGCCGGCGGCCGACTCGACACGGTGCTCGATACCTTGCGTTACTTGCGAAACGAGACCGATGTCTGGTTCGAGATTACCAACCTCGTGATTCCCGGACACAACGATGCAGCCGACCTCATCTCTCGAATGAGCGACTGGATCGTCGAAGAGCTGGGCCCCGACGTGCCTCTTCATTTCTCCGCGTTCCATCCGAGCTACAAGATGCAGAATGTGCCTCCAACCTCGCGAGCAACCCTGCGCCGGGCCAGGACCCTGGCCAAGGAAGCTGGCGTTCGTCACGTTTACACCGGCAACGTTCATGACCCGGATGGCGACACCACGTTCTGCGCAGGCTGCGGGACGGCATTGATCGTGCGCGATTGGTACGAGATTCTCGCCTGGAACCTGGAAGAGGGATCCTGCCCGGACTGCGGCACCCCTTGCGCCGGCCGCTTCGATCCGAGGCCCGGGTCCTGGGGCGCGCGACGCCTATCCGTCAAAATGGCGCCCGACGGAATCGCGCTCTGGTAGCTCGGCGCGCGCCTAGGCGGCGGATGCGGTGTCTTGCGGTACAGCGAGGATCCTTCCGAGGAAGTCGAGGACAGCTCGAATGCGCGCACTGTCGCGAAGATCCTTATGAACGGCTTGCCAAATCTGACGAGGCTCAGGCTCACCTTCGACTGGCACACGCACCAGATGTCGATCGTGATCGGCAACCAGGCAGGGAAGAAGGCCGATGCCGGTCCCTGCGACCGTGGCCGAGTAGGTGGCTGAGACGCTATCGGAACGTAGCGCGACCCGAGCGCCGTCCATGCGCGCTTCGATCCAATCGTTCTCGCGGCGGAATGGACGGACGTTGGCGAAAAGAATGAGCTGATGTCCCGTCAAAGAGTCCTTTGGAAGGCCGAAGCGATCGACATAGTCGAGGGACGCGTACAGACCGAGATGAATGAACGAGAGCCGCTTGATGATCAGGTCCTCTTGCGTGGGCCGAGCGAGACGAAGGGCGATGTCGGCCTCGCGCCTTGCGAGGTTCACTTCGAGGTTGGTGCAGTTGAGCTCGAGTTGGATCTCCGGATATCGCTCTCGGAAGCGACGAAGGTGAGGGGCGATGAATCTGGTCGTCAGCATCTCGGTGGCTGTCAGCCTCACCACGCCTTCGAGCTTCTGATCTTCACCCGCCACGTCGCGTTCGACGCCGAGGGCCTCGCGCTCGATTCGCTCGGCACGGGGAAGCAAGCGATGTCCCGCGTCGGTGAGTACGTACCCGTTCGGCGTTCGATCGAAGAGGCGGGCCCCTAGCTCCTCTTCGAGCTTCACCAACCGCCGACCCACGGTCGTCGGGTCCAGCGACAATGCAGTCCCGGCTGCAGCTAGGGTCGAGTGCCTCTGCAGGGTCAGGAAGTACCGAACATCGTCCCAGTTGAACATGGCCTGCATCATCGCAGCGCAACGCTCTTCGAGCAACTGCAAAAGTGCGCCGCCCAGCTGCGCTACACGGGCCCTCTAAGGCGCTAAGTCACTCATATGACAAACGAAAGGAGCCCAGCATGCAGCCCTTGAATCAAATCGAACGGAGCCCCTATCTCGAAGCACTAGAGAAGCAGAAAGAGGTGTTGGCCCAGCTGACCACAGCATTCGAAGCCAGTTGGAAACGAGCGGTCGACTCGGATTGGCGGATTGATCCCCAGATTTGTCCCGAGGAGGTCATGGCTGATTTGGCCTACGGACGGGACTGAGTAGGAACAATAACAAAAAAGAGTGAAAAATCAGCGACGCATAACAGTTATGGCATAAAAATTTGTTAGCATAGGAACCAGGGACCTCGGAGGGAACCGATGATTCGACCTATGCGTATCTGCTTGGCGGCCTCGATCGCCATATTGATGACTCTTGCTGGCTGCGGTGGCGGCACCGAAGCCAACGGCAATGTGGCTCCAACAATCACGTCCACGCCATCGAGCAGCGCGACGGTGGGAGTTCCGTTCAACTACACCGTGACCGCCGACGGGATGACGCCAATTGGTTTTGGCCTGGTGTCCGGGCCGGCTGGTTTCACGGTCCACCCGACTACCGGCGTGGTGACCTGGACGCCGCAAGATGCGGGTACTGTTTCGGTCGAGATCACGGCCAGCAACCTCGCGGGGTCAGACACACAGTCCTTCGATGTGGAGGTCGAAGGACTGACGGGGCCAGAGTTCATTACCGAACCTCCCACCGAGGCCACCGTGGCTGCGCCGTACGCCTATGACCCGGAAGTCGTCGCCAATGGCGCTGTCACCTGGAGCGCGACTGTCGCACCTGCAGGACTGACGATCGATGAAGACTCCGGTGCGGTTCGTTGGACGCCCGTTTCGGATCAGGCCGGCGGACAGAGCGTTGTGATTCGTGCAACAGAGGTCGAAAGCGGGCTATTCAGCGATCAAGCTTTCACCGTCACCGTCGAAGACACCGGTGGTCCTGCGGTGATCACCTCGACACCGCCCGACCGCGTCTACGCGGGTGAAGTCTTCAGTTACGACGCAACGGCCTCGGGGGCTCCAACGATTCAATGGACAGTGGAGACCCCCTCCGCAGGCACGCCGGCAGCAGGCGTGACCATTTTGACGAACCCGCCGGAAGGGGAGGCGGTGAGCGTCGAATGGGATGCGGCAGGCGTTGCACCAGGTGACTACAGCATCGCACTGCAGGTCGACAACGGGCTCGGGAGCACGAACGTTCAGGAGTTCACGGTGACCGTGGATCCTCGTCCGCCAGCTCCAGAAATTGACCTCGTCACCGTGCCGCCACCCGCGAGCATCTTCGTCGGAACGGCATACAACTATGATGTCAATCTGACACCGCAAAGCGAGAGCGCGGGTGTGGTTTGGAGCCTCACGGGTGCGACGGTTCCCGCCGATTTGGCAGTCACGATCGACGCCGACACCGGCCAGGTGAGCTTCGCCGCAACCGAGTCCAACGGTGAGATCGAGTACAGCTACACGGTTCGTGCAGAGAACGTCTTGGCGGAGAGTGATGAAGAGACCATCACCGTCGACGCGGTCTACCCGCCGGCGACACCAATCCTCAGCGTCACGCCCGGCACCGTGTTCACACTCGAGGTTGGAGCGGCTTTCCAGGGTGCCTCGGCAACGGCAACCGGCAATCCGACGCCGGCGCTGAGTATCTCCGGAACAGTTCCGGATTTTCTGGACTTCGATCCACTCACCGGTCTGCTCTCGGCATCAACGAGCAAGCCGGCACCGGAGAACTCCGACATTGGAGACCATTCATTCGACATCGTCGCCACCAACAGCGAGGGAACGGATAGCGAAACGATCGACATCACGGTCGTGGCTGCTCCCCCGAGCGTCGATTCGATCACGCCAGCCGCCGGCCGGCGTCAATCTGATGTTCCCGTCACCGTTCGCGGTGCTGGCTTTGTGAGTGCAGCTACCCCGGTGATCCGTTTGGTACTCGGAGCGTACAGCGAGAGCCTCAACACGACGTTCGTCGACGAGTTCACTCTAACGGCGACGGTGCCCGTTGACTTGGCCCGACCGTCCGGTGTGTACGACGTCGTTGTCGATCAGGGCTCGACGACGACGCTTGCAAAGCGTTTCACCGTGACCGAAGGAAACGGCACGACTCTGACTGGCAGCGTCGGTGTGGACATTACGCTACTAGCCATCGATAGCCCGCATGTGATCACCGGGGACCTTCGGATCGAGAACGGGGCGACGCTGACCGTGGAGCCAGGCGCAGTCATCATGCTGGCCGGTGGAACCAATCGCCGGATCGACATCGGAACCGGAAGCGCTGGTGCCTTGGTGGCCAACGGCGGCCAGCCCGGTGTCGACGATCAGATCGTCTTCACGCGCTTTCAGGACATTGGCGGCCCGGTGCCAGGCGGCCACTATCGCGGCCTTCGATACGGCGCGAACATCATTTCGGCCTCGACCATTCTTCGGAACGCGGTCGTCGAGTTTGGCGGGCGGGTGAACACCGAGGCCAATCGTGGCGCGATTGAAGTCCTGGCGGGCTCCGCGCCGGTCATCGCCGACTCGATCATTCGGGAGAGCTTGAACTACGGCCTCTACGCACAGTCGGGCGCGGGCTCCGAGACTATCGACTGGTTCGACGGCAACCAACTGACAGCGAACGGACGGGCTCCGATCAACATCGGTTCGGACGAGGTTTCAACCCTGGGCCCGGACCTCGATGTCTTGGGCAATGGAGAAGACCGGGTCTTCGTGCGCGGCTCTCTGGTGAGTAGAACGAACGCCTCATGGGCAAACTACGGGGTCCCGTACTACCTGAGCAGCGACATCATCGTCCGCGGCGGGAGCACCATGACGATCGCCCCTGGAACGGAGATGCGCTTCGCTTCGGCCCGGCGACTCATCGTTTCCACGAACGGAGAGGACGCCACGCTGGTTGCATCCGGAACACCGGAGGCGCCGATCCGAATGCTGGCAGACAGCGGCACCTGGAACGGCATCTACCTCGATGACCGAATCCAAGCGGGCACGGTCCTGCGAAACGTTCGCGTCGAAGGCTACGGCTCGGCAGTGAACGGAGGCCTCCGAATCGACAATCCGAGCACTCCGGGTGCACGCATCGCGATCGTCGAGAATTGCCTTTTTCAGAGCGACGAGGCGGGGGCGACCGGTGTCTACGTTTCGGACGCCGCCCGATTGAGCTCGTTTCAGAACAACGTGCTCGACGTGGATGGCCTTTCGGTGAGCGCGAGGATGGCCGGCTTCGATGATGTCCTGGGCCCATCGAATACCTATGAAGCGCCTCTTCGCGTCCGCGGGGGCTCCATCACTGGTGCGGACATGGTTTGGCACAAGCCGCTTGCCAGCGATGCGTCGACACAGCCGATTCGGCCGACGAGCGGTCTCTCCATCACGGACGGTTCCCTGCAGATCCAAGCGGGCAACCGAATCGAGATGCCGCTCAATGGAGCG
>Ga0316201_10002322_pt1 | contig 13493 bp, 9 predicted proteins | sample CS6wburrow_MG_FD_204516 | JGI IMG/M metagenome (GOLD analysis project Ga0316201, IMG submission 204516) | Coastal sediment microbial communities from Delaware Bay, Delaware, United States - CS-6 worm burrow | ecosystem: Environmental > Aquatic > Marine > Coastal > Sediment | place: USA: Delaware... | reverse complement strand
GCGGTGGAAGGGGTCAAGATCCACCAGTTCGCGGTGCCGGACGATCTCCAGGCGGAGCCGCGCGGACCGCTCTGCCTTCGGGGCACCGAGTACACGGTCGACACGCGGGAAGGCATCTCCGATGAGCTCGTGATCTTCTTGCAGGGCGGCGGTGCGTGCTGGGGGGACTTCTGTGCGGCGGTTGAAGAGACGGGCTCGCTTCCGCGGTCGGGCATTTTGAACCCCCACCTCGCGGGAAATCCGGTAGCCGATTGGGGTGTCCTCTACTTGCCGTACTGTGACGGCTCGCTGTTCGCGGGCGACGTGGATCGGGTGCTACCTCCCAGCGCGCTCGGGGAAGGCGGGACCGAGGAAAGCATGGGTTACCAGCGCGGCCTTCAAAACCTCACCGCGGCGCTGGACGTCGGCCTTGCCGAGTTCCCCAATCCGAGCCGAATTCTTCTGACGGGCATCAGCGGCGGAGCCTTCGGGACCATCGCCGCGCTCCCCCTGGTGCGCTACTATTACCCAGAGACCGAAATCCTGGTGTTCAATGACTCTGGCGTTGGCGTCGCGAAGGACGGCAACCCCGACTTCATCAACGAAACGCTCCTCGCTGGATGGAATGCGTCGTCGCTCGTGCCTGAATCCTGCCCCGACTGCACGAGCAACGGGCACGCAACGCGACTGATCGAATGGCAGCTCGCCGAGGACGATAATTTCACGATGAGCGCGCTCAGCTTTAGCGCGGACACCCTCATTTCGTTGACGTTCTTCATGGTCACCCCGGCTGACTTCACGAGCTGGCTCTTGGCGGAAACCGAGCGTACGACCGACTTGTTCGAGGACCGGTACAAACGGTTCATCCCCAACGGCGCAGCGCACACGACCTTGCTTCTTGAAACCTCCGAAGGGGGCGGGGACCTTCCGATCGGCGCGCTCGACACCGAGATTGCCGGCGTCAGCGTACTCGACTGGTTGACCGCCATGATCGACGGGACCGAGGTCTGGGTTGACCTGGTCGACGAAGGCCTCGAATAGACGAGGAAAAGGGCCCCCGAAGCCGCACGGCTTTTGCCGTTGACCCCTGGCTCGCTTTCCTGCAAACTAGAACACGTTCTATTCCTACTCTTGAGCTTCAAAAAGGGGACTGTCCCCTTTTCCGAAGGGTTAATTTGGTGGTGTTTGCATGAAGACTGAGATCTGTGAGCGGCTGGGGATCGAATTCCCCATCTTTGCGTTCAGCCACTGTCGCGACGTCGTGGCGGCGGTGAGCCGGGCCGGTGGGCTTGGGGTGCTGGGTGCCGTGGCCTACAGCCCGGAGCAGCTCGAGCTCGAGCTCAAGTGGATCGACGAGCACGTCGATGGCAAGCCTTACGGCGTCGACACGGTCATCCCCGCCAAGTATATCGGCAAAGACCAGGGCGACATCGGCAAAGAGCAGCTCGACCAAATGATCACGCCTGCGCACCGCAAGTGGATCAACGACTTGCTCAATCGCAACGGCGTGCCTCCGCTCCCCGACGACGTTGAAGAGATCGAGGGCCTGCTCGGCTGGTCGGCCTCGGGCGGGCGCGCGCATTTCGAGGTGGCGATGAAGCATCCGATTGCGCTCATTGCAAACGCGCTTGGGCCGCCGCCTGAAGACATCATCAGCCAGGCGCACGACAAGGGTGTTTTGGTCGCGGCGCTCTGCGGCACCGTTCGGCAGGCGATCAAGCAAAAGACCGCCGGCGTCGATATCGTGATCGCGTCGGGCTACGAGGCGGGCGGCCACACCGGCGAAATCGGAACGATGGTTCTCTTGCCGCAGGTCGTCGATGCGGTGGCGCCGACCCCGGTGCTCGCCGCGGGCGGCATAGGCTCGGGCCGTCAGATGGCGGCTGCGATGGCGATGGGTGCTGCGGGCGTTTGGACCGGCTCGATTTGGCTTGCCACCGAGGAATCGGACTCGATTCCTTCTCTCGTCGACAAGCTGCTCATCGCGGACTCCACCGAAACGGTTCGGTCGCGCTGCATCAGCGGCAAGCCCGCCCGACAGCTCAAGACGGCCTACACGCGGGCCTGGGACGAGGATCCGGACTGCCCGGGCTACCTGCCGATGCCGCTTCAGTTCATGGCAACGGCCGAGGCGACCCAGCGCATCACGCGTTTTGCGCAGACGGGCGCGGAAGGTTCGGACATGCTTCTCGGAACGCCGGTCGGTCAGGTCGTCGGACAGATGAATACGCGCAAGCCTGCGCGGCAGGTCATCGAAGAAATGGTCAGCGAGTACATCGACGCGGTTGAGCGGGTTTCGAGCCTGCTCTCTGACGCCGACTAGGTGCGGACCGCTACTTGCACTGTCGGTTCACGTCGCGCGCGCGACTTGCGAGCTTGCCGATCCGGTTGGCCTTCAGGTAGCGGGCCGCCATCTCGCAGCCTTCTTCGGTCGGGCCGAGCAGAACGGAGAGCCGACCCGCAGCGACCGGCATGGACACCGGGGCGTTTGCGGCCTTTCGGAGCGGAGACTCTGGCGAGCGCTCGCGGTCTTCTTCGATATCGGCGCGGAGCAGGTGCACGTCCGCATCGTCCGGCATGATCTGGAGAGCTTGTGCCGCGTAGCGGACCGCCAGGCCTCGTTTCTCGTCGGCGAGCGCGAGCCGGGCTCGGACGATCAGCTCCCAGACCTGAACCTGCAGGCCGGCCGTCATTCGATTTCCCTCCGCGTCGACGGCTTCGAGCGCGCGTTCGAGCGAGTTCTCGGCACCGAGCTTACGGCGGCCGTAGAGCTGTGCGAGGGCCAAGGCCGTGTCGGCGAGACGCGGGTCGGCACCGTTGCGCTTGGCCTGCTGATAATAGGTGCCGGCACGAACGTAGTCTTCTGCTTGCAGCGAGACACGCGCACCTGCGAGACGGAGCGCCACGTTCTTGGGGTGACGGCTGACCGCGTTTCGCATCGTCGACATGCCGCTCTGCCCGGCGCCCGTGAGCACCAGATAGCGAACGCGCTGCTCGTCGGCGCGGAGGTCCTGGATTTTGGCAGCGTCCATTTGCTTGATGACTTCTGCGGCGCGTTCGAAGTTACCCGTGTCGACCAGAAGGGTTACAAAGCCGGACAAGGCACGCGGCTGAGCCGGATCGAGTAGGAGCGCTTTTTCGTAGGCCGCTTGGGCGTCGTCGGTGGAGTCGACCTTGCGGTTCGCGTCACCTCGAAGCGCATACAGACTGGCGTCCCCGGGGCTCAGCTCGACCGCGCGGTCGAGCTCGGCCACCGCCTTTGCAGCATCGCCCTTGGCCAACAACACGCGCGCGTGACTTCCATGTGCCCAACCTTCGCCGTCGAATGCGGCGAGCGCGGCCGACGTCACCTTCTCGGCTTCGGAAAGCCGGCCGGCTTCGACGTAGGCCTGGGACGTCGTGTCCACCAAGCTGAGATGATTGGGCGCGGTGGTGAGCCCCGCTTCGAGTACCGCGATTGCCTGCTCGGCGTTGCCGTCTTCGAGGAGCGCGCTCGCAAGGCCGTTCGAGGCAGCGACGCCCCATCGCGTATCGCTGGCGGCCTCTTGATAGAGCGTGGCGGCACGGTCTCGCTCTGCGGCGCGCGGCGAGTCGTTCAGGAGCTCGGCGATGACCAGCGCCCGAAACGCCGGCTTGGCTTCATTTTCAGGCCCAAAACCCGCGCCGCTCAGGGTGGCAAGCCCTGCGCGCCGGTCGCCTGTCTGCGCATACCACCAGGCGATCACGTGCGCCCTCGTGAACAGGTCAGCGGACGGGCCGCTCGAGAGCCGCTTGAGCAAGTCCTTTGCCTCGCTCGTTCGTCCGAGCGAGAGCAGCAGCTGTGCGGTTCCAACGATTAAGGTTTCGTCGGCGAGAATCTGACGTTTGGCGGCGGCGCGGGCGTACTCGAACGCTGCACCGATTGCGCCTTGCCGGTAGGCGAGCACCCCCTCGATCAAATCGGCCCAAGCTTTGTGGAGCGCCGACGCGTCTTCATCGGAACGCACCTCTTCGACGAGCGCGAGCGCCTCGCTAGCATTCCCTTGGAGCAGGCCGACGATCTGCGCGCGAGCGATTTTCGTTGCCGCGGTTTCTGTGGTTGCGCCGTTCAGCGTCGCGAGCGCAGCTTCAGGGCTCTCGGTGCGTGCTTTTATGCGCGCGAGCAGCGCAACGGGCTCGGGTGCGCCGGGGCGCGCGTCGACGACCTTCTCGGCGTCGGGAAGCGCCTGCATCCATTGACCGCGCGCGATGGCGGTCCAGGCGCGTCCAAGCAGGAACGCATCGGCTTGCTCCGCATACTTGGCCGGCCTTTCGGCTTCGGCGTGGGCTGCGCGGGGGTCTCCTTCGGCAAGGAACGCATAGATTCGGGCGATTCGCTGGTCGGGATCGTTCTGCTGCGCCGACTCCGCGAGAAGCGTTTCGGCTTGCTTCAGCTTGTCGAGATCTCCGCCGAGGCCCGCGGTCGCGAGGAGCCGCGCTCGTACTGAGTCGTTCGGATCGTCGCGAAGAAGAGCCAGCGCGCCGTCGATGACATCCGGGCTCGCGTCGCTGATGACCTCGTCGAGAGACGACGCCAAACGCGCGTCATGAATCCACCCGAGGATCGTGTGGACGATGAAGAAGAAGATCATCGCGGCGATCCCTGCCGCGATGAAGCGCCGGATGCGTCGCTTGAGCGCTTCGGCGGGCGGCAAGACGATCTTGTTGACCGGCGAAATTGACGGTGTGGCGTTCTCGACCTTAAACAGGTCGGACGGTTCTTTACGCGAGCTCGATTCCTTGTCGGCCACCTTGCATCCCTCCCCGATGACGTGCGCCCCTGGTCGCCCATTGTCGCGTCAATCCGGGCGGTGACGCAAGTCTACGGGCTAGAGCACGAATGGGATGATCGCGCGACGGCTCTTTGGGTAGTCGCTGAAGTGCTCGCGGTACCAGCGATGGTTGGAAAAAGCCCGCGGAACGAGGTTTGTGGCCGTGAACCAGGCAAAGACCCAGGCGGGCACGGTCCAGGCGGCGAGCGCGAATCCGACCCATTCGATGATTTCGCCGAAGTAGTTGGGGCTCGAAAGCCAGCGGTAGAAGCCGCCATGGGGGATTTTGTAGCCGCTTTCGCCTGGTTTTCGGAGATTCAAGAGGATCGCGTCCGACTGCTGGTTGATGGCGTAGCCGGCCGCGAAGACGAGAATTCCGACGATGAAGCGCGGGTCCGTGAGCCAGTCGGTGCTCAGCAGGTGTGGGGCCAGCTCCGTGATTGCAAAGGCGTTCGTCGAGCCGTTGGCGGTGTTGAAGGAGAACGCCAGCAGTCCCGTGATGATGGGCTTTTGCTTGTGTCCTCCGCGCATCCGAAACGGGTAGATGAACGATCGGTACACGTAGTGCAGCATGTACAGGCCGAAGAGGATGAGCGGGACGGGCCTGAACGCGTTGTCCGAAATGAAGTAGACGACCGCGAATGAAATCGGCGACGGCGTCTCCATGAGAACCCACAAAGCTCTTGCCTGAACCGTCGGCCCCCATCCGGGCCGCAGGTGACGGCCGTAGGGCGCGGAGATGAACAGCAGGAGAACGAAGCTGACGATGCCGAGAACGATGATCCCGAGCAAAGCCCACGTGTAGAGGGGATGGGCCTGAAGGGATTCGCTGAATGCTTCGGTGATGGGCATCGGCTCTCGCGGGTCGTCTCGCTTCGACCTAGACTGGCCGGATGGGTGCTAATTGGTTTATCGCGTTTCCGATGCAAGTGAGGAATTTGCACCTGCGCCCGGCCCCGCCCCCCCGCGTGCGTGTGTTCGGGAGCTCAGACCTCCACATTACTTTGGGCTTTCTTGGCGCAGTGCAAGAGTCGGATGCGAGAAATGCCTGGGACCGGATCGGGGACTTCGCCTCGTTCCGGGAGGTAAAAGGGTCGTTCTCGGGCGTCGAGCCCCTTGGGCATCCCCGAAAACCGTCCGCCATCGCGGCGATCGTCGACACGGGGCGCGATGCGCTGAGCGAGATGATCGCCGAGGCTAGGGATCCCCTCTTGAGGGCAGCCGGTGCCCCCGAGGACCGCCGGCCGCCGCTTCCGCACATGACCCTGGCGCGAATTCAGCGCAGGGCGAGGGCCATCGAACGTCGCGAGGCCCTTCGCTGGGCTCAGGCGATCGACTTGCGCGACGTGGTCTTCACCGCCTCGGCGCTCGCGCTCTACACCTGGGCCGCCGATCGCCAGGAGCGTCTCTTTCAGATCATCGAGCGCCACGACTTCGACTCCTGACGTGCCCCAGCAGGCACCCCATAGGGCGATGCACCCCGGAGATTTGTGTGCTGCCTCGCGCAGGGGCCGGCTTAGCTTTGTCGGAACGTGGCATTTTTTTTGCGAATCGAGTTCAATGCTGGTCGTAGGCAAATCGCGCGATGTGGAAGAAGACAGTGTTTGGGACGGTTTCGGCAGGCTTCTTAGTCTATGTCGTCTGGCTCTCTTGTCTTAGCTCGGCTCGCCACCAAATCGAGTGGGACGTCGCCACCCGTGTCGGCGATGTCCTCGAGCGCACCGGCTTCGACGAAGTCGTGCCCGTCGTCGATGGACGAGACGTCGAGCTTCGCGGCCAGGTCTCTTCGGCGTCAGAGGCACGGCGGGCGGAGCGCATCGTGCGCATGGTCCGGGGGGTGCGGGTCGTGCGCATGGACCTGTTTGTCGCCGGCGAGGACAGCCTTGGGGGAGGTGAGACGTGACGTATCTCATGTTGCAGATGATCGGCGGCTTGCTGATTTCGGCGGCCCTGGGGGCGCTCTTGCTTTGGCTCGGGCAGGTCTTCTGGGGGCGACTGGTCGCTCCGGTGCGGGCCAAGACGCTCGAGTACGAGCTCGAGGAAGCGCGCGCAGACCTCGACGCGCAGGGCAGGCGCATCGAGGGGCTTCAAAAAGAGCTCGGGGGCCAAACCCAGCAGATCGAGACGCTCCAGCGCGCGAAGCGGCAGCTCACCGCGACCTTGGACGTGCGCAATCGTGCGATGCAAGAAGTCCATGAACGGCTTTCGGTGGTCGAGCTCGAGGAGCGACCAAGCGCGCGCGAGTCGGCGGACGGCCTGCGACACGAGCTTCGCATCGCCGTTCAAGAACGAGACGAGGCCAATACGACGCTACGGCAAGCCGAGGCGCGCGGCGCACGCCTGCAAACGGAGATCGAGGTGCTTCACGGAATCCACGAGCGGATGATCGAAGACATCGAACGGCTCAAGGGCCGGCTCCGAGACGCAGAGCTCGGGGCGCGGAGCAGCGGCCAATCTCGCCCGCCCGCGTGGGTCATGTTGCAGCCGTTTGGGCCGCGCGACGATTTGCAGCGGCTCCAAGGCGTCGACCCGAGCCTCGAACGCATGCTGAATCGACTTGGCATCTACCACTTCCATCAGATTGCGCGGTTCGAGGCGTCGGACGTCGAGTGGTTGGTCGAGCACGTGGACGGCGTTCCCGAGCGTACGATTCGCGATAGCTGGATCGTGGACGCCGCCCATCTTTGCGGCGCCGCCGACAACTGACGCCGACTAAGACGCCGCGTCGAGCGCGCGGTCAGCGAGAGCCGTGAGCGCTTCCCGGGCCCCGTCGAGGTCGCTTTCTACGGCACCGAGCAACGCCGCCGCCTCCGCGATGGATTGGGTCGTTTCGATCTTCAAGCTGGTGGCGCCGAGCCTGCTTGCCCCAAGCTGCTGACTGCTGCCACGAATCAAGTGGGCGGCGAGGTGCAAGGCTTTCAGGTCTCCGTTTTCGACGGCCGCTTTCATCCGGCCGACGTTCTCCTCGGCGTTTCGAAAGAAGCTATCGATGACGTCGGAGACGAAGCCGGGGTCTTCTTCGTCGAGCTCCAAGAGCTGAGCGGTGATCGTGGTGTCGAGCGCGTTGGGAGGAAACTCCGAAATGCTGGCAGCGGGTCGCGCCGCCCACCGGTTCAGCGCTTTTTGGAGCTCGTTCCGCGTGAAGGGCTTGGTGAGGTAGTCGTCCATCCCGGCTGCAAGCGCGGTGTTCCTATCCCCCATCATCGCGTGCGCCGTGAGTGCGATGATCGGAACACGCCGATGGCCCGACGAGAGCTCGCGCGCCCTTTGTTCGCGCGCGGCCTGATAGCCGTCCATTTTCGGCATTTGCCCGTCCATGATCACGGCGGCGTAGCAGTGGCGTTCGTCTTTCAGAGCTTCGAGGGCCTCGACGCCATCGTTCACCGCGTCGACCTCGTATCCTAGCGCCTGCAGGTGCGCGACCACCACGCGCTGATTGATCATGTTGTCTTCAGCGACGAGAAGCTTCATTCCATTGGACTCCAGTTCCAAGGGAGCGGACGGAGGCAACGATGCGCGCAAGGCTCCGTCCGACGAAGGCTCCGGCGCGGTCGTCCGGTTGAGCGTCTCGAGGAGGGCAGCGATGATTTTTGCCCGTCGAATCGGCTTCTCGACGTGCACGCTGATGCCCGTTTCCATGAGGTCTCTGGTTTCATGGCGGTAGGAGCAGATGGCGACCAGCGAGATGCCCTCTTTCGCCGCGATGGTGTTGAGCTCGGTGATGCGGCTTCGCCAATCGGTGCCGAGGCTCCGCAGGTCGATCAACATGATGTTGGGTCGCTGCGACACGCGCAAGGTGCTGAGCGCGCCGTCGAACGTCGTCGTCGCCCAGGGTTCGATACCCCAGGATTCGAGCTGTACGCTCAGCGTTTCCCGCGCGCGGTTGTTGCTCTCCAGAATCAAAACCTTCATCCCGTGCAGCGCTTCGGTGACGGCCTGCAGCTCTTCGCTGAGTCTCTCTTCGAGCTCGAAGCGCGCTTCGAAAAAGAATGTGCTTCCCTGCCCGACGGTGCTCACCACCCGAAGCTCGCCTCCCATCAAGGCAACGAGCTGCCGGCAGATCGGAAGCCCGAGCCCCGTGCCGCCGTGCTCGCGCGTCGTCGACGCGTCGGCCTGGGAGAAGGGTCGAAAAATGCTTTCGACGCGGCCTTCGGGAATGCCTTCGCCGGTGTCGGTCACCCGGACTTCGAGATCGACGTGCCAGGGACCTCTGTCGCGGACGCGAACTCCGACGACGACCTCTCCTTGATTGGTGAACTTGAGGGAGTTGCTGATGAGATTGGAGATCACCTGTCGCAGACGGAGGGGGTCACCGCAGACCTCCGCTGGGACTTCAGGGGCGACGTGGGTAATGAGCTCGATGCTCTTGGCCTGCGCCGCCGAAGCGTAGTTCACGGCGATTTCCTCGGTCATGGAGACGACGTCGAATGGCACGGATTCGAGGCGCATTTCGCCGGCTTCGATTTTCGAAAGGTCGAGCAAATCGTTGACGATTGCGAGGAGCGCACGCCCCGACTTGTGGACCTCGTGTAAGTATTCGTCCTGCGGTTTGGGCAGAGCGCGCGCGTCGATGAGCTGAAGCAGCCCGAGGATGCCGTTGAGGGGGGTGCGAACCTCGTGGCTCACGTTGGCCAGGAACTGCCCTTTGGCCTGCGCGGATGCCAAGGCCGCATCGCGCGCGCCTTCCAACGTGCGGGATTGCTCCGTTGCGAAGTGCCGCATGGCTTCCGCTTGTTCGGCCTGGTCGTAGAGGCCGAACATCAGCTGTCGACGCGACCACAGGAACAGGCCGCCGACGGTGCTGGCGGCTACGAGTTGGAGGATCCCCATGCCGATTTCACGGCTCTCGATTTGAAAGGCGAGCGGGAACCATCCGGCGAGCGCTGCGACGATCATCACGACATAGATCGAGAAGCGGTAGGTGACTGCGGCGGTGGCCATGATCGCAATTGCGAGCGTCGTCGTGTTGCTGAGCGAACCGCTGACCGCGAGCATGGCGAGGCCCATGCCGGCGGCGATGAAGATGGTGGCGACCGAGGCCGGCGTGTCGTAGCGAGGATCGTCCACCCGCATGCTGGTCCAGACCAGGAGCGCCAGGGCCGCCGACACCGTGCAGATCAAGACGTGCGGCCCGTTGGGGACGAAAGGCGGCGCCAAGAGAAAAAGCACCGCCCCAGCGGCGTAGATGAACGCCAGGACGGGCAGGACGTGTTGGAGTGCCGCGAGCGAGCGAAGCCGCATCTGCTCGTCGCGCATTTGCTCGCGACGAGCCTCGAGTTCCGCCTCGCGGTCCCGCAAAAGCTGCCCCTGTCGGTCCATCCCCTCTCTAACAAAGTGCCTCAGGGACGAAGAGATGTCACCAGATGACCCAAAAGGCGGATTTCGAATCCCAGCCGGGGCGGCCTGTCTCCTTTTGAAAAGGGCTAATTCTGACAAGGTTTGGGGATGGCGGGTCGGGCGCGGGACGAGGTCGAGCTGGAGCAGCTGAGCGAGCAGATTCGCTATCACGAAGCGGCGTACCGGGCGGGGGCGCCCGAGATCACCGACCCGGCGTTCGATGATTTGGTCGAGCGCTACCGCGAGCTTGCCGATTCGCTCGGCGTCGACCCTGCCGAACGACTCGATGCGCAGCCGGGGGAAGATCACACCGCAGGCTTCGAGACCGTGGAGCACCGTGTACCGATGCTCTCGCTCGAGAAGCTATCGCCGAACCGGCGCGACAGCAGCGGCGCGCCCATGCCGATTTCGGATCAGCTCGCGGCATGGTTTCGGCGACGAAGAAGAGAGCTCGAGGTGGAGGCACTCCCGGTCCTCGTGGAACCGAAGGTCGATGGGATTTCGGTGTCGGTTCTCTACGCCAACGGTGCGTTGAGGCGCGCGGTGACGCGAGGCGATGGCCGCAAAGGTGATGTGATTACCAAGCAGGTCGCGCAGCTCGGGACGGTGCCGATGAAGCTCGCGCGGGCCGGTCGGGGCGAGCTCGAGATCCGTGGAGAGCTCTATTGGCCGCTCGAGGAGTTTACCCGCTTCAATGCGACGCTCGATAAGCCGCTCATCAATCCACGCAACGGCTGCGCGGGAATGATGAAGCGCAAGGACCCGGCCGGCCTCGAAGCGACCGGGATTCGGGCGTTTTTCTATCAGGTGGCGTGGGACCAAGGGGTGAAGCTGCCGCTGACGCAATACGAGACCCTGCAGTGGTTGGGCGACCGCGGCGCCGACGTATACATCAGCGAGGTGTTCAGAACCGACTCCGATGAAGAGGCGCTGCGATATTGTGACGACTATCAGGCGCGGCGGGAGAGCCTGAACTACGACATCGATGGCATGGTCATCAAGGTCGATGACCTCGGTTTGTATGCAAGGCTCGGAGCCACCGGGCATCACCCTCACTGGGGCATCGCGTACAAGTTTGCTCCGGAACGCAAACCGACCAAGTTACTCGCGATCGAAGTGTCCGTTGGCAAATCGGGCAAGCTGACGCCGGTTGCGCATCTCGAACCCGTGTTCGTGTCGGGGACGACGGTCAGCCGGGCTTCGCTTCACAATTTCGTCGAGCTCGAGCGCAAGGATGTCCGCGTTGGGGACACGGTGCTGGTCGAAAAAGCTGGGGAGATCATTCCGCAGGTGGTCGAGGTCGACAGGAGTAAGCGCAAGCGCGGGGCGAGGCGTTTCGTGCCGCCTACGGTGTGCCCGACCTGCGGAACGGAGGCGGTGCGCGAAGAGATCTTCGTTTATTGTCCCAACCCGGTATGCCCAGACCAGGTTCGCGAGCGCCTGCGTCACTTTGCGAGCCGGGGCGCGATGGACATCGACGGGATGGGCGAGGTTCTCGTCGATCAGGTCGTCGACAAGCTGGGCGTGCGTTCGCCCGATGATTTGTTTGGCCTCGACGTCGACGCGCTCGCAGGGCTCGACCGCATGGGGCAAAAGAGCGCGGAGCGAGTGCAAGCCGGACTCGAGGAAGCCAAGCAGCGGGGCTTTGCGCGCGTGCTCCATGGCCTCGCGATTCGACACGTGGGCGAGACCATGGCCGAGGATTTGGCGGCCTACTTCAAGACCGCCGATGCGCTGTTGGAGTTTGCGGGGCGATACGCCGCCGAGGACGAGGACGCGATTGAAACGGTGGCGCCGGCGAAATCGACCGAGCGTGGGGCCATCGAGGGCCTCGCGCGGAAGTCGGCCGACAGCATTTTCTATGAGCTCGATTCGCCGGCGGTCCGAAAGGTGTTTGCAGGCCTGGCGAAGGTGGGCGTGAACCTTTCCGTGAAAGCCGCAGACGTCCGCGCGGTCGAAGCCGTGGCCGGGAAGACCTTCGTGCTGACCGGTACCTTGCCGACGCTCAAACGAACCGAAGCGACGAAGCGCATCAAGGCCGCTGGCGGAAAGGTCTCCGGGTCCGTGTCGAAGAAGACCGACTATGTCGTCGCTGGCGACGATCCTGGCAGCAAGCACGAGAAGGCGCAGACGCTCGGCGTCACGATCCTCGACGAGGCCGCGCTGATCGAGATGCTCGGCGGGGACGGGTGACGCTCAGAGCTGGGGGACCGCGTGCGCCAGGCGACGCAGACCTTCTTCGATCTGCTCCTGCGACGTGGCAAAGCTGAACCGAACGAAGCCCTCTGCCGCTTCTCCGAAGTCGCGGCCCGGTCCCAGCGCCACGTGGGCCTTTTCGAGGATGTCGAAGGCCAAGGTCAACGAATCGCGCCCGAAGTGACGCATGTCGACCAGAACGTAGAAGGCACCGGGCGGATCGATCGGAATGGAAAGGCCCATCTCTCGAAGGCCGTCAATCAGGATGCGCCGTCGAATCGCATATTGCTGGCGCATGTACGCGACGTGCTCGGCGCCGTGCGCCAACGCCGCGATGCCGGCTTGCTGCACGAACTGCGACGTGGAGATGAAGAAGCTCTGCATTAAGCTTTGCAGCGGACGCATCGCGTTTTCAGGGGCGACGAGGTAGCCGAGGCGGAACCCTGTCATCGCGTAGCGCTTGGAAAAGCCATCGAGCAAGTAGCAGTTCTCGGTGAAGCGCAGCGGGGAGGCGACTTGGGCGCCGTCGTAGGTGAGGCCGTCGTAGATTTCGTCGGAGAGGATGGGGATGCCGAGCTCGCTCAGCTCTTGGACGACTGCGCTCGGCTGTACGGCGCCCGTTGGGTTGGCGGGCGAGGCGAGGAAGATCGCTCGCGTCCTCGGCGTGATGGCTGCCCGGACTTTGGAGACATCCATCACGAAGCCGTCCTCGGGACCGGTTGGTACGAGCACCGGCGTGCCGCCGCAAACCGAGATCATGTTTGGGTAGCAAGGGTAGTGCGGCGTCGCGAGAATGACCTCGTCGCCCGGGTCGACCAAGAGGTTCAGACAAAGGAGAATCGCGGGCGAGGTGCCGCTGGTGACGATCACGTGGTCGGGGTTCACAGCAACACCGCGACGCGTTTGGCAGTCTTGCGCGATCGCCTCACGCAAAACGAACAATCCACGGCTGTCGGTGTAGTGCGTTTCGCCCGACACCAATGAGTCGACCGCCGCTTGGACGGCAGCGGGCGGCGCGTCGAAGTTCGGCTCCCCAACCCCGAGCTGAACGATCGAGGTGCCCGCGCGCGCCATGGCCATCCCACGCTCCATGACCTCCATCGCCAGGAACGGCTCCACCTCTCGTGTGCGCTTCGCGAACATGGGGACACGCTCTAGGGTCCTAACTGCCCGAGATCTAGCCGCTTCTCA
>Ga0316201_10002321_pt1 | contig 13493 bp, 9 predicted proteins | sample CS6wburrow_MG_FD_204516 | JGI IMG/M metagenome (GOLD analysis project Ga0316201, IMG submission 204516) | Coastal sediment microbial communities from Delaware Bay, Delaware, United States - CS-6 worm burrow | ecosystem: Environmental > Aquatic > Marine > Coastal > Sediment | place: USA: Delaware... | reverse complement strand
GTGGTGTGACACTGACGGCTGTCAATGCCTACGGACGCTTGCAGCTGGGGCTGAGTAACTTCGCCACCAGCCTGCTGGTTGCGACCACCTCCCTGGGTATTGCCTGCGGCAGCATGCTGGTCGCGCGGCTGTCACACGGCAAGGTACGCGTTCAACTGGTGGTGCCGGCTCTTGTGGTACTAACCGTGTGCCTGTGCGTCTTTGCGCTGCTACCTGTCTATCATCCCACGGCGGAGGATATCGAGCGCTTCAACCAGCTGAAACAGTCTCCCGAACTGCTGGAAAGCGCACACATCATCCCGCTGGCTGCCCATGCAACCCGGGCAAGCGCCTACATGCTGTGCTTCCTGCTTGGTATTGCCTCGGGGTTTTACTCGATACCGTTGCTGACCTTCATCCAGGCGCGCCCTGCAGCCAGCGAGAAGGGCCGGGTGTTTGCCGCGGTGAACTGGCTCAACTGGGTTTTCATTCTGACCGCGGCGCTGACCTATGGTGCCGGCATGAGCCTGCTTGCCAACCGCGCCAACCTGCTGCTGGCCGCCCTTGGCGTGCTGACCCTGTTCATGGGCAGCGTATTGCTGCCGGGCATTTTTCGCCGCCTGAGACAGCAACGGCCAACGTTTGTTTATTTCAGGGATGGATAATCGATTGCGACAGACGATCCAGCAACTCTCGCCCGCGGCGTATTACTGCACTGACAGTCAGTACGCATGCAGCTTGTGACCCCGGCGCCCAGGCGCCTGTCAATGCCGCTACCCGTTCAGGGAAACCTGCTTGCGCAGCACATAGGTCCGCCACATCGACAGGTAAGGAAACAGATCAAGGCGCCTTTCAATCCTTAACCCGCTTGCGGCAACTTCGCTCTCAAAGACACTGGCTGGAATTACAGATCGATTCTGGTAACGATGGCCCTCACGGTGCGTTTCGTGCCTTCTCCGCCTCCATGCCAGATAGTTAGCATCAACCCAGAGGGAAATAATAATGCTGTCTGAAGCCACGCGCGAAAACTCTTGCAACAATGCCAGCCTGTCTTCGTGACGGCCGATATGGTGCATAAGGCGGATACAGAAGACACATTCCACAGCATTATCTGTCAATGGTATTGCAAAAGCCGAGGCCTGCTGTGTCTCGAATCTGGCACTGTACGGGCCCTGCCGGGCCAGCGCTACATCGATCATATGCTGGCTATTATCCATTGCATAAAGCTTTCGGGATGGATGCTCTACCAGCACATTCCAGAATCGACCGGCACCGCAGGGTATGTCCAGTACGCTTCCCGGGTTTCCAGACTGCATCAATGCCTTGCGGGCAATGCGCTGCTCAAGACGGGTAGACAACCTGCGCCAGAATCCGGAAACATGCTTGCTGTAGTATTGATTTGCGTGCTCGGCACTATGATACTTTTTCGAAAATTCCATTTGTTATGCTTTGGCAACCTCATTTGAGATGCACAAGGAACAGTCTCAGACACTGTCCCGTTGATATGGTTTCGTTTCATTCCGTTACGGGACAAGGTGCTGATGTTTAATGCCCTGTTTCCAGTGAATGATATTTGACATGGCCAGACTGGTATAAAGGGTACCGTCTTTCGTAATCATCAGAATCTTATGCGCATCCATCCTTTCAGCAAGCATCTTCCAGTCGTTGATGCCTGCTGCAAGAAATGCCATGGCCGAGGCATTCGCAACCATTGCGTTTTCATGCATGACGGTCACCGAAAGTACATCCCTGACCGGCAGACCCGAGCGTGGATCGACGATATGCCGGTAGACAAGACCCTGCTTGCCGAAGGACTGGTCAAATGCGCGTACCGTAACCACTGCCTGATCATGGATGTTTTCGATAAAGCCTACCAAATGCTTGCCACTGGCGTCAGGGACACCAACCCACCAGTCATGCTTGCCCCGTCTGCCCGTCGTTCGAACACTGCCACCGATATCGATCATTGCATTTGAGATACCCATCGCTTCGAGATGCGCAATGGCTTTTTCCAGTGCAAGCCCGCGTATGATATCGCCAAATTCCAGCTTCACGAGGCGGTTGCGACTGCTCACCTGATTACCCTTGATAATCAGGTCATCCATGGAGGGATGCGCTGCAAGGATCTTCGCCACCTGTTCATCGATCAGTCGCTGGACTTCATCCGGGTAGGGAACCTCGCTGCATTGTTCCTTGCCGCAATGGAATTCCCACAGTGCTGTCAGTTCTCCCGTTGCAGGATTGAACAGTCCATCACTTGCAGCGGACAGCTTTTTGGCTTCAACGATCAGCTCGACCAGACCATCACTGACTGTCATGCTGCGTCCCTGTGCAACAGCCTCGTTCAACTGCTGTAATTCACCCCCGGTTTCAAAGGTGTAACCAATATAGTCCAGTGTCTGCAGATCTTTTCCCACGGCGAGCGCAGCCTGCTTCGCATCTTCCGGCAACATGCCCGCGATGCTGATTTGCGCGAAGCTTCCCAGCACATTGAGTTCATCTTGATAAACACCGCCGTTGCGCTCACAACTTGCAGCAACAAGCATCACAACGGCTGCCACCAGAAATCTAATGGCAATTTTATGTTTCATGATGTGTTCCTCTGTTAAATAATTCATGGCATGGATCGAATCTTGAAGCCGGGTTCTTGTTGTTATGTAAAATATGCTGCATTGATCCACATGTGCACCAGTATACTGGCGCCATAACCGAGGGCTATTACCGGCATCCAGCGTAAATGCCCGAAAAATGTGTACATGCCACGTGCCTGCCCCATTAACGCAACGCCGGCGGCCGAGCCGATCGACAGCAGGCTGCCACCTACACCCGCGGTCAGCGTGACCAGCAACCACTGCCCGGTTGACATGTCCGGGTTCATGGTGAGCACGGCGAACATCACCGGAATGTTATCGACGATAGAGGACAGCAGCCCGACACTGACATTGGCGGTGGTTGCACCCCACTGGGTGTACATGAGCTCCGATGCCATACCGAGATAACCGATAAATCCAAGCCCGCCGACACACATGACCACGCCATAAAAGAACAGCAGCGTGTCCCATTCGGCACGTGCAACCTTGTTAAACACGTCGAAGGGCACGATATCACCGAGCTTGCCGGCATGGTCTGTTTCAGTAGCGTCCACAGAAAGATGCTTCAACTCGGAGCGCTTCAGAATGAAACCAAACAGTTGCAGGTAGCCCAGGCCCGTCAGCATGCCAAGAACCGGTGGCAGGCCAAGGAAGTTATGAAAGGATACGGCGGTTGCTATGGTGAGCAGAAACAGTACCATGATGCTGCGCGCGCCCGGCCGCATAACAATTACCTCGTCACTGGCTTGTGGTTTACCTGCCGGCACGGCGAAGTGCATGATGGCCGCCGGCACCACAAAATTAACCAGCGACGGTACAAACAGCGAAAAGAATGTCCAGAATTCCACCATGCCCTTCTGCCAGACCATCAGGGTGGTGATGTCGCCGAACGGGCTGAAGGCACCACCGGCATTCGCACCGACCACGATGTTGATGCAGGCAATAGTGACAAAACGTGCATTGTCTCCACCGACAGCGAGCACCACGGCACACATCAGCAGGGCCGTGGTCAGGTTGTCCGCGACCGGCGATATAATGAAGGCGAGTATACCGGTCAACCAGAACAGGGTACGAAAGCCGAAACCCTTGCGTACCAGCCAGGAACGCAGCGCGTTGAATACCTGGCGTTCCTCCATGGCGTTGATATAGGTCATCGCAACCAGCAGGAACAGCATTAACTCGGCATATTCAAGCAGGTTATGCCTTGCTGCCGCTTCGGCGGCATGCCCCAGTCCTGACTGCATTGATACCCAGCCGATCATGCCCCAGATCAGTCCGGCAGCAATAATGACCGGTTTGGATTTGCGCAGGTGTGTAAATTCCTCCGCGGTCACCAGCAGGTAGGCCACTGCAAAGATCGCAAGGGCGAGATAGCCCACCGAGTGCGAGGTCAGGTCAGGCGTGTCTGCCGTTACGGCTTCGCTGGCGAACACGAGCACCGGTAGCAATGCGGCAAACAGTGCAATAACCGCAGTCAGGTATCTCGAGATAAATCCGCTTGCCCGGGGGGTGTAGTTTTTCATTGTAACAACCTCAGAAAATCAGGTTCATCATGAACAACATCACCACCAGGAACAGGATCGTCATGATGCCACCAGCGCGCATAAAATCCGCAACGCGGTACCCCCCCGGTCCCATCAGCAGCGCGTTGACCTGGTGGGTCGGGATGAGGAAGGAGTTGGAGGTGGCGATGGCCACCGTCAATGCAAACACCGCCGGGTCAGCCCCCGCTGCAATCGCGAGATTAACTGCCAGTGGCACCAGCAGTACCGTGGCGCCGACATTCGACATCACCAGGGTAAAGAAGGTCGCCAGTGTAGCCAGTGCCGCCTGCAACACCCAGATGGGTACATCACCGAGCATGGCGAGCGTCTGTTGAGCAATCCACGCCGCAGTCCCGGTGTTCTCGACCGCCATACCCAGTGGTATCAGGCTGGCAAGCAGGAACACGGTTTTCCAGCTGACTGCTTTATAGGCCTCGTCAATGTTCATCACACCGGAGAGCACCATCCCCAGTGCGCCGGTCAGCAGGGATATCGACAGGCGCAGGTCCGAGAACAGCACCAGGCCGAGAGCGACCAGAAAAAAGAACAGCGCGTATCCCACCTTCTGCGGGCGTGTTTCCTCGTGAGGGTATTCGGAGGTGACCACCACGAAGTCCCGGTTTGTCTCCAGACGGGCAAGGGCTTCCCAGCTCGTATGCACAACCAGCGTGTCACCGGCCTCCAGTGGCAGGTTGCGAATATCTTCGCCTTCACGCAGGGTTTTACCACGGCGATGCAGGCCGACCATCGCCAGTCCGTAGGTCTTGCGCATCCACACATCACGTGCGCTCTTGCCAATCAACTGCGAACCTGGAGGGATAACCACTTCAGCAACACCCGAGCGGGTCGATGCCAGCACTTCACCAAAGTCCTTCAGGTCGGCGCGTTTCTTCAGCCCGTATTTTGCGACAAACAGATCAACGTCGTGGGGCGATGCCAGGATGGCCATGACCATGCCTGCCTCGATGCCGAGGTCGCGAGCCAGTGCGCCGGGCCCGATACGGGTTTGCTTGTCCTTGCGATGGGTTGCAATGACGCGGATATGTGAACTGCCCTCGATATCATCCAGCATGCGTCCGACTATCGGGCTATTGGCGGGCACTTCTACCTCGAACAGGGCGTAGTCGATGCCGTAGATATCCTGGAAATAGCGCATGGTATTGGCACCGACGGTGGTACCACTTTCAGATTTCTTGGTCGGCAACACAAAACGACCGAAGAGTACAAAATAAACAACACCGGTGGCCACCAGTGCAATACCGATCGGTGTGACGCTGAAGAGGTGAAAGGCACTCATCTTCTGACCGGGAGGCAATGCCTGGTTGGATGTCATCATCAGATCATTGAGCAGAATTAACGGACTTGAACCGACCATGGTGACGGTGCCGCCAAGGATGGCGCAAAAGCCCATCGGCATCAGCAGACGCGACAGCGGCAGGCCGCTGCGTGCCGAGATACGACTGACAACCGGGAGGAACAGTGCGGCAGCACCGACGTTCTGCATGAAGCTCGAGATGATGGCAACGGTAGTGGAAATCAGCGGAATGATACGTTTTTCCGTAGTGCCGCCATGTCTCAGTATGGCGCTTGCCACGACGTTCATGACACCGGTTTTATCCAGGCCCTTGCCGATAATCATGACTGCGATGATCGATATCACCGCATTACTGGCGAAGCCGTCAAACAGGTGCGATGCCGGTACAAACGGATGATCGATACCAAACCACGGTGCTATCAGGGAGGTCAACCCGAGTAACACCATGATGCAAATCGCGGCAACATCAACCTCGACGATTTCGAATACAAACAGGTAAATCGTCAGCAGCAATATCGATGAAACCCACGCTATCTCAATGGTCGGAACCACTCCGGTCAGTGCAAATGCAACAGCAATGAAGATGACCGCACCCACGAGGCGTTTAACAAGGGCTGCTTTTGATAGTGTGCTCACGTAATACTCCAGAGTAGAAATTAACGGTGACGATACGATGAAACAGCGGTACCAGAATCGAACAGAATGAAAATTACACGGTCACAATGACCGCACTTGTTCAAGCAGACGTGTTTATAACGGGTGGACCGTGAAGGATACTGCTGGGATAGGCATCACTGCCACTGACGACCGACAACTGCTCGGCAGCATTCATGACTAACAGTAGATTGTTGACATACTTTACCGGCGGGATGCCGCTTGTCAACCGGTCGTCTGCGGATGAGTCCGGCGCATACCCGGACCCCAGTTCGATTTCCTGATACTGGCTTTCCGCCCGGCAAACCGAATGACAAACAGTTGCGCATAACACAAAAACCATCAGCAACGGCAGCCACAGGTGTTGCATGGTTCTTGGAGTACTGTCTGGCATGAAATCTGGATTCTGACACGTACAGGTAAAAAACCAGCGCTAACAAGCGCTAACTATAAGATTTTCTTAATATAACCAAATAATAATTGGCTGTCAAAAATAATAGCGTCGCCCGCGCGTGCCCGGGGCGGAAAGCCGCGAGTCGCGGCTACCCGTCCCTGGGCGAAAACAGCAGCATGTTAAGGACACCGTCCAGTTGCCAGGTCAGCGCCATCCTGCCATTCAGAAAACCGAATCCGGTGACGTTCGAGAGCGCCTGCAGATAACGGTTCTCCAGATTCATTGTCTCTGGCGGGCAGAGCATGCGGGTACTGCCGATTTGTCCCAGCATAATATCGCCGGGGTTGTTACCTGTCGTGACCGAGCCAAAATAGCTGTTACAGCCCGTATGGCCAGAGATGCGGCCATTGATGAAAACCAGGGTAACGTTCAGCCCGTCGGGAACGGCCTCATCCTTGCCCATACCCTTGAGCTGCCATTCCTGCCCCTCGATAGTGGCAAGTGACAGCCGGCCCCTGTTGCGCGGCTCGATTTCCTGCAATCCAGCCGCCCCCATTTCCCATACGCGGGTAACGGTCTCCGCAGGACAGCAGGCAGGGTCATGCGGCCCCGCTTGCACCAGGTCCAGTTCAATGCGCTGATCAACGATCCTGCCCGCACGCAACTGCACACGGTCACCGATCAGGGCGGTACCGATGTTGACCGCGCGGCCGTCACGCCGGGCCACGACGGCTAGATAACTGTTGACCCCGGAGCCCCCTGAGGTTTCCCAGAGGGTAACGACGGCTTCTGCCGGCCACTCGCCGTCAAGATCGGCGCGCAGGTAAAAGTCCTTCACCAGCCCAACCATCGGGCGTGACGCCGCACCTTTCTCGACAGGCTCTCCCTCCCAGCGGCCCTCCGCAAGCGTTATGGCTTCTTCATGGATACCGGTATAACTCAGGCTACCAAGTTCCTCCATTGCGGGCATGGTCGTCAGCGGTGCATTTTTCTTCTCGGGAGCCGCAGCCTCATTACCATTTTTCGGTGAACACCCGGTCAACATGGCAGGCAGGAATACCGCCGTCATGAGCAGCGCATGCCAACGTTGGGGAACGTACTTCATCTATTTTGCTCCTTACCGGTTTTGATGCCAGCCAAACACAGCACGATCAGAAAGCAGCGCAAGCGGTAACAGTGGAGTGTACTCGATTATCTGTACACCGGCATCACGGCTGCCGCCCGATATCATTGCCGACAGCCCTTGCGGTCAGTGCCGCATGGCATTGGCCAGTGGCCTGAACTGCAGGGTGTAGAACATTTCCAGGTAGCGTTGCGTCTCGGCCCGCTCCAGGTCGGTGACATAACGCCAGAAACCATAGACACGCGACAGGGTCATGAGGCGTTCCGCATAGCCCTTCCAGGTATAGCGCTGGTTCACCCGCTGCAGTGCACCCTCGGAAATACGTTGCCACTCCCCGGGATCCCGACGACAGCGCACGAAAAAATCCGCCATGCGCTGCGCGGCCTCAGCGCCGTGATTGGGATCGATATGGAAACCGGAAACGCCGTCCTCGATGATCTCCAGCGGGCCGCCGAAACAGGTGGCAAAGGTTGGCAGGCCGGTACCCATCGCCTCGATGACGGTAAGACCAAACGCCTCGAACAGCGCCGGCTGTACAAATGCACCGCCATGATCCGCAATGACGCGGTACAGCTCCCCGGCAAAGGCCTTTTCCAGGTGCATGCCCAGCCATCTGATCTCGCCATCGAGCTGATGCTCGTCCATCAGGCGGTGCATGTACTGGAGCTGTTCACGCTCCTCTGCATCACCGGCCTTTGCCGGGTCGACATGACCGGCAACGACCAGCAGATTCACCTCGGCACGCAATTCAGGGCATTCCGCGAACCAGCGCACCAGGCCGGTGATGTTCTTGATCTGGTCCATGCGCGCCATGGTGAACAGGATGGGCTTGTCACGCTTCTGCAGGACGCCACGGATATCCTCGCGGGTCTGGCGACCAAACAGCAGTTCTTCGAATTCCGCGTGCAGGTGGGCAAGTCGCCGCCCGGTCTCGGTCGCGGGGAAATAGATCTCCGGATCTGCCCCCGGCGAAACGATATTGAATTTCGGATCGAACACATCGATGCCGTGCACCACCCGGTAGAGTCCCGGCAGGGTGTAGGCACCATGAGCCTCGTACTGCCCGACACTGTCTTCCGTGCCCGCGATCTCCTGGTAGGTGGAGGTGATAATGAAGTCCGCCTTGTTCATCGCAATCAGATCGGCGGTGAACTGGCAGGAAAAGTGATACTGCGGGTCGTTCTCCTTCCAGTAGAGGTCGGAGTAGAGGTACTTGGTCTTTTCCAGCGCATGCGCAATATTGCACTGCGTCACCCCGAGGCGCTGCGACATGATCGAGGCCACCAGGTTACCGTCCGAGTAATTTCCGATAATCAGGTCCGGGCGGCCGCCGAGTTCGGCCAGCAGCTCACGCTCGGCATCGAGGCTGAAGCGTTCCAGGTAGGGCCATACCTCGAATCTCGAAATCCAGTGTGGCAGCATCTCGCCGGCAGCATTTTTGAAGGGCACGCGCAGGATGCGAGCATTGCGCGTACCGGTGATCATCTCGATGCGCTGGTCACAGGAAGTACCCTCAGCCTCGGGGATGAGCCGAGTCAACACCAGCACCTGCGGCTCTATATCGAGGCCCTGGTCCGCGAGGCGACGATGCATTTCCTGCTCCAGGGCACGCACCTGGTCAAGGATGTAGACCACCTGGCCACCGGTGTCCGGACGTCCGAGCACATCCGACTGCCCAAACCAGCCATGCGGCGAGAGGATGGCGATGGAGAACACCATCGGGATACGCGCCAGGAACTTCTCCAGGTTGCCCGGCGACGGCGCCTCGAGGATGTCGAGCAACAATTGCATGGTTTCGCGCATGCGTGCCGCATCCTGCCCCCAGCCGGGCTCGAAGCCCATGGCGCGCAGCACGCTGTACACCTCGCCATAGTCCGCGTCGGGGCCGACGCCCGCGAGGTAATCATCCGCCGCGCGCAGTGTGCTGCGCAGTTCCGCTACATCCCTGACAACCTCGTTCAGCATCAGTTGCTGTTCGCGGTAACTGTGCACCCTGAGAAACTCCAGCAAACGCTGGTCACCCTTGCCGAGGGCCTCGAACAGGCGGCTGGAGAGGCGCCGATTGAGAAACTCGACACCGCGGCCAATGGAACGCGTCTCGTGCATCTTCGGAAACTCCCGTGAGAACGGCTCGAGGTCGATCTCCAGCTCCCAGCTCCAGTCGTCCTGGCTGCCGTTTATCAGGTGCTCCTTGAAATACAGGAAATTGCTGACACTGATACGTTCCATGCTCATGGTATCCAGATGTACCCGCATGTATTCCCAGCAGCCGACGCGCACCCGCAGGGCCAGGTAGATCCAGGGCGCATCGACCGCCGCTTCCTGCACCCGACCAAGTAACTTGTACAGCGGGCTGTTGCGCAGGCTGCCGCCGTCCGGCGGCGCACACAGCTCGGCCAGCGCATCCTGCACATCACTGCGCAGCAGAAAGGCACGTTGCATTCCCAGCAGGTAATGCCACACCCGGTGAGCCTGGCTGCGCTCCTGTTGCAGGTAGCCGGCAAGCGCCTTGAAAAAGGCATCATCCAGTGTCATCTCAGCGCCCAGTGATCGATGAATGGCCGGTAGAAACCGGGATCATTGCAGGTGGCCCCGCGGATGCGCGTGATGGCCGAGGCAAAGGCCTGTGCTCGTTCCAGCATCACTGGTGCATCCCAGCCACTCAGCAGGCCCAGCGTCATGACACTGGTAAAGGCATCGCCCGCGCCCACCGTATCGATGACCTCGCCAAGGCCCTGCGGCACGACCGTGAATTCCTCACCGCCAGATGTCAGCACCACGGCCCCGGCCGCGCCGCGGGTGACGATCAGCAGCTCGGCACCGCAATGCTGTTGCAATTGCTGCATTTGTGCCGGCAGCGCTGTCGCTTGCGGAACCAGCAGCGCCAGCTCGGCTTCATTCAGCTTGATCCAGCGTGCACCCTGCAGCTGCGACATGACGCTGTCCCGCTGCCACCAGGGCGGGCGCAGATTGACATCCACCAGCCGCTGCAGGTCCCTTCCCTGTTGCAGCTGCTGCAAGGCCTGTGCGGAGCCGGGATTGCGAATGGCCAGACTGCCCTGGTAAAGCAGCGCACAATCGGGCAGTGGCGGCATGGCGGCAGGGTCAATGAAGTCATAGGCCTGGTTGTCGACAATCTCGTAGCCGGGCTCGCCGTTCTCGATGCGGACCTCGACGCTGCCGGTCGGATGGGCAGAATCGAGCTGCAGGCCGGAGGCATCCATCTCCCACGCATGCATGATGTCGCGTATCCTGCGGCCAAGGGCATCATCACCCACCCTGGAAATAAACAGCGGCGCCCTGCCAAAGGCCTGCAAATGCCAGGCAACATTGAAGGGCGCGCCACCCAGCACGACACTGCCATCGGGAAAGTGGTCGAACAGGACCTCGCCGAAGATCACCGGGCGCTGTGTTGTAAAATCGCTCATTACGTTGCAACCATCTCCTGGCATTGTGTAGTGTCTGGCAAGTGCGTGTTGACGATCTGCACGCTGCAGTAAAACCCTGCCGTCATCGCTGCTTCACGTCACAGTCGCGGAAGAACTGGTAGTGTTCGATTGCCTCGAGAATGCCAGCTGCATACGGCTGCGTGGCAAAATAGATCCGCTCAACGTCGGTCAGCGCCGAGAGTTCCTCGTGATGGCGGTTGGCCACGACAACTGCCATGGTGTTGCCGCGCATCATGTCCTCGTCGGCACCGGAACCGCCAGCCACCAGTATATGTTCCAGCGGTATCTCCCACTGGTCGGCAAACCAGCGCAGCGCGAAACCCTTCGAGGCCCGTACCGGAACGATATCGAGAAACTGTCCGAAAGACAGGAACACCGACACCGTCTGTTCATGCAGGTGCAGCAGGCTGTTGATCTCCTCCATGCAGGGCGCAAGGTTTGGATCGATGTAGTAGCTGATCTTGTAGCGGCTTTGCTCCGTCTTGGGCTGCAGCTTGATGCCCGGCAGATCGGCAAGAATTCGCATCACCGTTTTCCTGTTCCACAGGTGGTCGATGTGCTGCACCCAGGCATAGTCGGCCGTGAGGCGCGGCGCGTAGTGGATTTCCGTGCCCAGACTGGTGATCAGCACATCCGGTTGCGGGATACCGTATTGCTTCATCACGCGCAGCGCAACATCCAGCCGCCGCCCGGTGGCAATACCGAAGGTTGCACACTTGCGGTTCTCGCGCATCACCCGGATAAAGGCTGCCAGCGATTTCGGATCGGACAGCAGGTTCTGGTCAAGATCGGTAAATATGGCACGGTCGTGGTACAGCGAGGGCCGCGTTTTCTGCGGTATACGGACCTGGGGCTCGGCGCGATTCACAATGGCATGCAAGGCCTCGAGATACTGTGACACATGGGCCTGCCAGGAATAGTGACGTCGCACCCCCTCGATACCGTTCTCGGCCAGCGTCCGCCAGGTGTGCGAATCACTCAGTATCTTCAGCAGCGCCTTCTCAATGGCGGACTTGTCGAGCGGGTCAACCAGGTAACCGTTGTGACAATTGCCGGTGATATCGCGCGGCCCGCCATCTTCGGTCGCGACGATCGGCAGGCCGCTGGCGGCCGCCTCGATCAGGGTCAGTCCGAACGGCTCGGTGAGCGCTGGATTGATAAAGACACCGCCGCTGGCGGCGGCGAGGCGGTAGAGCACCGGCACATCACCCGACTGGTGGTATTTCGGGTAGGCCACCCGACCATACAGGTCGTACTGGTCAATGCTCAACAGCAGGTCGGTCAGCACTTCCTGCGGCCGGCTCCCCATGTCACGGATATCATCGCGGGTACCGGCAATGATCACCAGGTTGGCAGCCCGCTGCAAGGCCGCGGATTCGCCATAAACCTCCAGCAGGGTACCGATGTTCTTGCGTGCATCCGGGCGTGACATCGCCAGGATGAGCGGCTTTTCCGGCTGCTTCAGGAAGCGTGCCAGTTCATCCCGCATCGGACTGTTCTGTTCGCTGCCATCCGGTGGATAAAACTGGTCCAGTTCCGTGCCCGGAGGCACGACCTTCATCTGCTCCGGCTGGTAGTGGTTGTAGAGCCCGTACTGTTCCTCGATTTCCTGACGGGTACTGGTAATCACCAGTTCCGCCGCGCCCAGTACATCTTCCTCGACCTCGATGCGCCGCGAAATATTGTACTGGCGCTCGATTTCATCCCGCTTTAGTCCGCTGGCCAGCAGCCGCTGGCGTTTCACCCTTCCCAGGGAGTGCCCGGTATGCACCAGCGGGATGCCCAGCAGGCTCGACAGCCGCACACCCACATAACCGGCATCCGCATAATGACTGTGGATGATATCCGGCGTCAGCTGCCGTTCGCGGATGTAACTCAGGGCATTGTCTGCGAAGGTATCGAGGCTATCCCACAACTGCTCCTTGTGGATGTAGCCCTCCTCACCACAGTCGAGGCGCACAATACTGACTTTATCGCTGAGACGTTCCTCGCGGCGAGCGTAATCCGAGCTGACAGCCGAGTCCAGTACCCGCCGTGTCAGCAGGTCCACCCGGGCAACATCGTCGCTCTGACCAAGGGTACGCGCCAGCTCCACGACATAGCGAGTCTGGCCGCCGGTGTCATCATCAACACCCAGCTCCAGGTCATGCCCGCGAATCAGGCCGTGGATACTGATCAATATCAGATGCAGCGGTCCATTTTTGCCTGTCATATTCATTCCCTGATTTTGTTTGAATCAATCACCAACCGTAAATATAACAATAATAATTAATAAAATCAATATGATACATATTACCACCCAAAAACCGGACAGCGCGCAAAGAAAGCACGACAAGTCTGTCAGCGGCGTTCGAACACCACCACGCTGTGCGGCTGCACGTGATAGTCGGGGGCTGCCTGCAGCGGCTGTTCGTCAGCCGGGATGATATCCAGCGGGGATTCGC
>Ga0316201_10002320_pt1 | contig 13495 bp, 8 predicted proteins | sample CS6wburrow_MG_FD_204516 | JGI IMG/M metagenome (GOLD analysis project Ga0316201, IMG submission 204516) | Coastal sediment microbial communities from Delaware Bay, Delaware, United States - CS-6 worm burrow | ecosystem: Environmental > Aquatic > Marine > Coastal > Sediment | place: USA: Delaware... | reverse complement strand
TGCTGATTTCGCAGTAGTTGTCACAAGTTTCATCCCAAAAAAATATTAAGTACTTCATTAAAAATACACTGCTCGATCGGCTTGCATTTTCAAGTCGGATTGAGGCCAGTGGCGGAGTCTATGACCTCGGTGATGAATATTTCGAGGGCAGTCATGATTTCTTCATCGCGATCGCCGATTCGCCCATGAAACGGGATTGCGGAAAACCGGATCGAAACAGTTTTGCGGACCTGCGACGTGATTTTGTCAGTTTTGCACAGGGTCTCGCTACCTGTCTGGGCGCTGAGGTGATGTGGTGCCTTAGCTTTGTAGAGATTCAAAGAGAAGCGGATTCTAATAGAAGCCCACGGCGTGCGGTTACAGCTGGGGTGGGTAGTGACTACCCGCCCCAGCCCCCCAGCGTGAAACGAAGCCGGTAAGAATTACGACAGATTTGGCCAAGCCTTTTAAAGCGGCCAGACCCAGAGAATCATGGGTGCGCCGATAGCAATAACGAGAATCTCCAGTGGCAAGCCCATCCGCCAGTAGTCGCCAAAGCGATATCCTCCGGGGCCCATAATCAGGGTGTTGTTCTTGTGTCCGATTGGTGTCAGGAACGCGCAGCTGGCAGCAACGGCTACGCACATCAGGAAAGGGTCGGGACTAACACCCAGCGTGTTGGCAATATTAACGCCAATGGGTGCAGCGATGACCGCGGTGGCAACGTTGTTCATGACATCCGATAGCGTCATCGTGACGATCATCAGGATAATCAGCACCGCTGCCGGTGACAGGTCTGAAGCGGCCGCAACGATGCCGGAAGCGATCAGGCCGGTGCCGCCACTGGTTTCCAGTGCAACACCAATGGGTATCATCGAGCCCAGTAACACGATCACCGGCCACTCGACTGATTGGTACAGTTGTCGCAGGGGCATGATGCCGGTCAACACCATCAAAATTACGGCGATACCCAGGGCAACAGGCAGGTACAACACACCAAAACTGGCCAGTAATACGGCACTGGCGAATATCAATACTGCCAACCCGGCCTTTTTGCGCTGTGTGACCTGCAGACCACGTTCCGCCAGCGGCAGACAACCCAGCCAGCCGGCGATGTCATCCAGTTTCTCGTTGTCACCGAGTAACAACAGGATATCGCCCGCCTGAATTTCAAGTTCCTGTACCCGCTTGGTAAAGCGCTTGCCCTGGCGTGAGACACCCAGCAGGGTTACGCCGTGGCGATAGATCAAGCGTAGTGAGCGGGCCGAACGGCCATCGATGCGTGCTCCCTGCGGGACGACCACTTCCAGCAGCGAGGTGTCACCTGCCGCAAATATGCCAGTTTCGGAGTTTTTCTTACCGGTGTACTGGAGTCCAAGGGCGCCAACGATAGCCTCGATCCCTTCCGGTGCAGCCTTGATGATCAATACATCGTTTTTTCGAATTTCCACACGTCGCGCCATACCCGGCTGACGTGTTCCACGTCGGATGAGCCCGATAATTTCGGTCTCGTGCTCCGCTGCGATTTCATCCAGATCACGTACCCTGCGGCCGATGACGGTTGATTCTTCAGGCACCTTGACCTCGGCGAGGTAGTCACCAAGATGACTCAGCTCCTTGCTGGTGTTGTGCTGGCCGCGCGCCACCGGTATCAACCGCCAGCCGATCAAAGCAACATAGGCCACCCCCACGATGGCAACCGCCAGTCCCACCGGGGCGAAATCAAACATTTGATACGGCTCACCCAGCACACTGCCCCGGTATTCGGCAATGACGATGTTGGGTGGTGTGCCGATCAGCGTAATCATTCCGCCGAGGATGGAAGCGAAGGAAAGAGGCATGAGACTCAGGGCCGGGCTGCGTTTGGCTTTTGTGGCCGCCTGCATATCGAGCGGCATGAGCAGAGCCAGTGCCGCCACGTTGTTCATGATGGCTGAAAGCACCGCAGCGAAGCCGGCCATGATGCCAATATGGGAGCCCAGCTTGCGGGAGCCGTCAATCAGGTATTTTGACAGCAGTTCAATGGCGCCGGAATTGGACAGGCCTCGACTGACAATCAGAACCAGTGCTATGACCACGACCGCCGGGTGGCCGAAACCTGAGAAAACCCCGTTGACAGGTATCACACCTACGGCCGCTGCGATCAGCAAAGCCGTAAACGCAACCAGGTCATATCTCCATCTTCCCCATATGAGGAAGACAAAAACAAAGAAGAGCAAGATAAAAAGAATATTCTGGTCGGCCATGGCGCTGCTAGTTACTTTCAGGTGTGCTGTAGGAAGCTGCTGTTGCCGGATCGGGTTGATAACCACCATCATCTTCCGGGAAATCCACTTCATTGGCGCGTTTTTCGGCCAGTACGATCCAGCCGCCACCCATGGCCTTGTAGGTGTTGATCAAACCCACATAGACATCCTTCTGGGTATCGACGTAGTTCAGTTCGGCGCCAAACAGGCTGCGTTGAGAGTCCAGCACTTCGATGTAGCTGGTAAAGCCATTGTCATAACGCAGGCGTGCGATGCGTGCATATTCCGTCAAAGCTTCCACCCGGCGACCTTCCGAAATCAGTTTTTCACGTGCTTTTTGGGTAGAAATAAGTGCATCTTCTACTTCCTGTAATGCCGTCAGGATTGACTGCCGGTAGTTGAAAAGCGACTCCTGCTGTCGGGCTTCTGCCTGTTGTACGCCACCTGATATGCGGCCGCCGGTAAAAATATTCCCGCTAACACTGGCGCCGGCGGCCCAGGCAACAGAATCGGAGTTAAACCAGTCACCCAGGTCGCCGCTGACAAAGCCGGCCAGCCCCGTTAAAGAAATCCTCGGAAAATAAGCCGCACGTGCGACACCGATCTGTGCATTGTTGGAAATAAGATTCTGCTCCGCCTGCCGGATATCGGGTCTGCGTAGCAACAGGTCTGAGGGCACACCTTCGGGTACCTGGACCAGGGTCAGTTCATCGATGGTTTTACCACGTGGAATGGGGCCCGGGTTGCGTCCCAGCAGCACCCCGATCAGGTTTTCGAGTATAGCGATATCCCGTTCAATAATTGGTACTGCACTAACGGCCAGTTCGTATTCCGATTTGATCTGGGAAAGTTGTAACTGGCCAATTACGCCACCGCTAAACTGTAATCTGAACAAGTCCAGGGACTCGCCACGCAGGTCCCTGGTTTGGATAGCGATCTCGAGTTGCCTGTCTAAACGGCGCAGACTGACATAACTGGTGGCAACAGATGACACCAGGCTCATGATCACGGTGCGACGGGACTCCTCGGCCGCCAGCAACTGGGCTCTCGCTGATTCGCTGGCCCGGCGTATGCGACCCCACACATCAAGCTCCCAGCCAACATTTATCGTGGCTTCATAACTGGTAGTAACGGAATCGATCCCGATTTCAGCCGCCCTGTCGTTACTGATACCCTGGCGGTCACCGGTGGCGCCATAACCCACCTGCGGGAAGAAATCCGAGCGGGTGATGTTCAGGCGTGCGGCAAACTGCTCCACCCGGGCGGCAGCACTGCGCACATCCAGGTTGGCCTGCAAAGCGTCGTCGATCAACGCATCGAGCACCGGGTCTTCAAACTGTGTCCACCACCGGGTATTGACCACATCGGCGGCTTCCTCATCGGTGAAGCGCCATTTTTCCGGCGTGTCGATATCCGGCTTTTCATAGTCCGGGCCAACGGCGCACGCACTCATCAATATCACTATCAGTAGCTGTGAAAGAAACCGCATGTCAGGCCTCCCCATCCACTGATATGGTCGAGGTGGCCGGTTTTTTAGCGGATGTTTTTTCCTTGATCGTGATAATCAGGTAATAAAACAGCGGCACAAAAAACAGGGCCAGGGTTGTCGCACCAATCATGCCGCCAATGATACCGGTACCAATGGAGTGACGGGCAGCAGCACCCGCGCCGGTTGCCAGTACCAGCGGCATTGCACCGAGAATAAATGACAGGGATGTCATTAAAATCGGCCGTAGACGTAAACGGGCGGCCTCCAGCGCAGCGTCCTTGGCGGCCATGCCTTGATTGTATTTGAGCTCTGCGAACTCCACGATCAAGATTGCATTCTTGGTTGAAAGACCAATCAATGTGACCAGGCCGATCTGGAAGTACACATCGTTTTCCATGCCGCGGGCCCACACCGAAACCAGCGCACCAAAAATTCCGAAGGGTACTGCAGTTACCACCGCAATGGGTAACGACCACTGTTCATACTGGGCCGCCAGGATCAGGAACACCATTACCAGTGCAAATACAAAGATAATCGCAGAGGCACCGCTCGCCTGTTTCTCTTCAAAAGCCTGGCCTGACCAGGCGTAGGTGTAACCATCGGGCAGTACACTGGCCGAGGTGTTTTCCATGGCTGCAATGGACTGACCTGAGCTAAAACCGGGTGCGGCATCGCCGGTTATTTTTGAGGCCATAAAACCGTTGAATCGCGAAACCAGGTCGGGTCCGGCAACAAATTCCGTTGTGACCACCGAGGAAAGCGGTACCATTTCACCCTGGTTTTGACGCACAAAGATATTCTGAATATCTTCCGGTTTCTCCCGGTAGCGGGGCTCCGCCTGCAAGATGACCTGCCAGACACGGCCAAACTTATTGTATTGGCTGACGTAAAGAGAACCGAAAAGGGTTTGTAATGTGTTGTAGACATCTTCGACCGCCAGACCCAGTGTCTCCGTCTTGGCGCGGTCGACATTGGCGCGCAACTGGCGGGAAGCAGAGTTGATGGTCGAATTCAGCCGCACTACCTCACCGGTTTCCTGGGCCCTGGCAATCAACTCGCGTGTGGTTTTCTCAAGATGAGCGATACCACCCTGCCCCCGGTTTTGTAACCAGAACTCAAAACCGCCCTGGGTACCAAGACCGGGAATGGGCGGTGGATTGATGGGAAAGGCGAAACCCTCCTTGAGGGCTCGCAGCTTTGGCATCGCATAGCCGATAAGTGCATTTACTCCCAACGAAGGGTCGGTACGCTCATTAAAGTCTTTCAGTGACACGAACACCGTCCCCGTATTGGTCTTGAACTGACCGTCGATGATGCTGAAACCCGACAAGGCCGAAGCGTCTTCAACCGCCGGGTGCTCAGCAAATATGTTGGCTACCTCGTTGGTTAATTTCTCCGCCCTGTCAATACTCGCACCATCGGGTAAAACCACCGCAGCAAACAGGAACCCCTGGTCCTCGGCTGGTACGAAGCTTCCCGGGATGGTGGAAAACAGGATATAGATACTGACCAGCATGGCCAACAATGCCGTCATTGCGATGCCGCCGCGTTTGATGGTCAGCCTTACACCACCCACGTACCTGGTGGTTAATGCCTCCATCCAGTCATTAAAAGCCTTGAAAAAACGCCCGGGAGAAGTCGCGGGTTTGAGCAATATGGCAGCCAGTGCCGGGGTCAGGGTCAGCGCAACAAAACTGGAGATGCCGACGGAGATCGCGATGGTAATTGCAAACTGTTTATACAGCACACCCGTGGTACCCCCCAGGAACGCCACGGGTACAAAAACGGCAATTAAAACCAGGGTGGTGGCGATGACCGGTCCGGTGACCTCTTCCATGGCGCGGAAGGTGGCCTCAAGCGGTTTCATTCCCTCGTCGTTCATATTTCTTTCGACATTTTCGACCACCACGATTGCATCATCGCAAACGATACCAATGGCAAGAATCAGTCCGAACAACGTCAGCAGGTTTATAGAGAAACCCAGTGCCGACATACCGGCAAATGTACCGATGATGGATACAAAAATGGCAACGGTGGGTATCAGCGTGGCATTGACGCTTTGCAAAAACAGGTAGGTTACAAGAATCACGAGGATTACCGCCACGATCAGGGTCGTAACCACCTCGTCAATAGATGCTTTTACAAACTGTGTTGAATCCAGTGACACCTTGTAATCGATACCGTCGGGGAAACTTTCTTTCAGCCGGGCCAGTTCTTTACGAACATTGGTAGCGACTTCCATCGCATTGGAGCCCGGTTGCTGGTAGACCGCGATAAATGTCGCGGCACTGCCATTGAGGTTTGAACGCAGCAGGTATTGTTTCAGGCCTTCTTCGGCAAAACCCACGTCTTTCATACGCACCAGTGCAGTGCCCTCGGGGTCGGCCCGCAAGATAATATTTTCAAACTGGTCAGGCTGATCAAAACGACCCTCGGTAACGACCGGGAATGTCATTTCAACGGGATGGGAGGTCGGTGCCTGACCAAGCCGGCCGGCACCGAACTGCTTGTTCTGCTGACTGACTGCCGCCTGGATGTCGGTGGCCGTTATACCGAGGCTCGCCATCCGGTCGGGCTGTAACCACAGACGCATGGCCAGGTCCGGCAGACCCATGATACTGGCCTGGTTGGCACCGGGGATACGCTTGAGGGCATCGAGTACGTAAAGGTCGGCGTAGTTACCGATATATTGTTCGTCGTAGCGATTATCAGGTGAAAATATACCAATCAGCATCAGGAAGCTGGATGAGCGTTTCTCGACTTTAACACCGGCATTGCGCACCACATCCGGTAATTCGGGCAAGGCGAGGCCAACACGGTTATTCACCTGTACCTCGGCGGTGTCAGGGTCGGTATCCATGCTGAAATACACGGTCAGGGTCAGGTTACCGGTGGCTGAACTGGAGGACTGCATATAGAGCATGTTATCAACGCCGTTGATTTGCTTCTCAAGCGGCGCGGCGACCGAGTTGGCCACCGTTTCGGCATCGGCACCGGGGTAGTTGGTGGAGACGGTAACCTGTACCGGTGCAATGTCCGGGTACTGCGTGATGGGCAAGCCCGCCATGGAAACGAAACCGCCGATCACCACGATGATCGACAACACCGTGGCCAGAATGGGGCGCTTGATGAATGTTGCCGAAATCATCGTGACTAGCCCTTGTCAGGGGTTTGGGCTGCCTGATATGGAATTGATTTGACCTCGACTCCCGGTCTGACCGAGAGTGCGCCATCGACAATTATTTGCTCGCCACCGTCCAGACCTGCCTCGATGAACCAGTCATCACCGTGCCACGGACCGGTTTCAACCGGCTGAAACCTGGCCTTTCCTTCTTCAATAACCCATACGAAACTGCCCTGGGCGCCTTGCTGAACCGCGCGTTGCGGAACCAGGATAGCATCCGGGCGTACGGCACCGTGTATACGTGCACGTACGAACTGGCCGGGCCGGAGAGACTTATCCGGATTGGGTATTTCAGCGCGAATCAGAAAAGTACCGGTCTCCTCGCTCAAGGATGCATCGGCAAAGGTAATCTGACCCCGATGCGGGTAGGTGCTTTTATCGGCCAGCACGATCTCGACTTCATATTTATCATCTTCCGGCATCTTTACCAGCCCTGATTTCTGGTTCGTATTGAGTTTGAATATCTGGTTCTCGGATATACTGAATTCCACCCACATGGGCTCGAGCTGGGCGACATAAGTCAGCAAAGCATCCGTGCCCAAACCGATAAAAGAACCTTCGCGCTTGCGGGCATAACTCGATACGCCTGTCACCGGTGTGTAAATTTCCGTATAACCGAGATCCAGGTCAGCCTGCATCACTTTTGCTTTGGCGGCCTCCACCGCAGCTGCGGACGACCTGAACGTGCCAATGGCATCATCCAGTTCTTTTTGAGCGACGGCGTTTTGTTCAGCAAGCGGTTTAACACGGGCCAGGTTGGCTTCAGCATTGGTTAATCGGGCCTGTTGTTGAGCCAGTTCCGCTTTGGCCGCATCCAATTGTGCTTTGAAAGGCTTGCGATCCATCTGGAACATGACCTGGCCTTCCTCCACCATGCTGCCCTCCTCGTATAATCGCTGCTCGAGGAAACCTTCTACGCGGGCGCGGATTTCAATACGTCGTGAGCTCACTGTCTTACCGACAAACTCCTGAAAAACCGGCACATCACGTGGCTCGGTCACGATGACCGACACCTCGGGTGTTGGTGGGGCAGCTTGCTCGGGCTCACTGCAGCTGGTTAATACCAGGCTCGTGAGAATCAACAATAAAAAATGAAGGCGGTGGCTCATAAAATCCTTCCTGTTTTACGACACTGAACGGTGATGCCCGTTAATCAATGATGGCAATCGCTCAGGCTTTGGTCCGATTAGTTGGTACAGCTTTAAGACTAAAGCAGGCTAACTGTTGTCCTGCGTTAGATCAACTCAAAGTGGGTTTTTGACAGGTGAAAACCAGACCGGCCCAGGAACGTCGGGCAGAGAGAATGCTTTTCGGGCCTTTGGGTATGACCCGGCTAACCATCTAATCAGCGTAATATTTTCGCGCTATTAACACACAACCTGTCGTTACAAGCCGGCCAACCGTTCGGCAAGCCAGACCTTAATGATTGACTGACGGGTGACACCAACACGACGGGCTTCCAAGTCCAGTTGTTTCACCATCCATTTGGGGAAATCTACATTAACGCGCTTTTGCTCCAGGTTTGGCCTGCGCGCACTGGACAGGTCAAGAAGTGGTGTTATGTCACCACCTTCATCGAACAACTTTTCAAACTCTTCAGCTTTCATACAGCGCAACCTCCCTGGTTCTGGCCCGGCGGGCAGATATGATCCTGATTCGCTCACCTCGATACGTGAATACAGCGCACCAGTGTTTTCTTTCAACGCACCCTATGGCAATCCACCTTGGCTCAACAACCTGTCTTGCCCGGATAATTAAAACTTTTGGGTCATTCCACAGCTGCTTTGCATCATTGAAATTTATGCCGTGCTTTACGAGGTTGGACATACTCTTGGTCGCGTCAAATTCAAATTGCATTATAGTATAATAAACATATCTTATATATATAATAAAAGCGCTAAATGGTACAAATACGATGGTTCTGTCATAGAAGAACCCGATTTAATCAACGGAGATGATAGCCGGCACCGGATGGTCTGGCTGTGGGTGAATACCGAAATTCAGGTAGGAATACTCTTTGATTGTTTAACGGAACAGTTGTACGTAGTGATCAACTTATTGCTTAATCAAGCATCAGCAGAATCCGGGTGGTGAAACCACTGCTTGTGCCATCAAGTCCGTCCTGATTATTCCAGATGTAGCGGTAGTTTATGCCCAGCGAAAAAAAGGGCGTAAGCCACCAGTTCAAGCCCAGCGACCCGATTTGCATATTGCCACCCTCTACCTTCCCATCGGTCAGGTTGATATCTGAATAACGAGCAGCGATTTCCCATGCACCTTTGCCGTTTTGGTATACCGTCCTGGAAATCAGCACCGGACGGAAAAGACCATTTTTCTTGTTATATGGCCTCATTTCGCCTGTCAGAACCCAGGACGCGGAAACATAATAACCATCAAATACCGGGTTCTCCAGGGCAGGGTTCTTTACTGCCGTGTGGAAATATTCGGATGCCAGCCAGAAAGGGCCTTTGCGCCAGGACAGTTCCAAGTTGTAGGTCTCTACTTTGTCTGCAGGCAGGCTCGCTACATCATTACCGTATGCAGTATCAACAAACACCGGCGACTTGTTGAATTCCGGCTCGCTTTGAAAACGAAATCCTTCCTTTGCATCGGAATAGCGGTAGCCTAGTCCAAGGTGAAGCAGGTTACTCTCATCCTCGGTTTTGAAAGGGACCCAGGTCAGTCGCCCAACAAACTGGCCGGCGCTATCGCTAAAATCCTGACCTGCATCGAACCAGTCATTAAAAACACCAAAAGCCCAACTGGAATACTTTTCGGGACTACTGCCACTCCAGACAACACCGACGTTTCTGGCGGGAAGCAAAGCATCAGCAACAGCCGAACGCTCCTGCCAGGGAAGAAAGACCATTCCGGTCAGTCTCTCCATGGAGATCGGCTCTTTTTGTTTGCCGATACTCATCACTGAATTTTTAAAAAACGGGATGTCCAGGCGCCAGTCAAACAGGGTCACGTTGTCTTTGTTCTCAGTTTCAAAGCCTTTATCGAATGCATTGGTAGCACCGGCGATGGTATAAACCCATGGTTTTTTCAAATTAATGGTGCCAAAAACTCCGAATCTCAGCGCTCTGATTTCTCCTCCATCATAGTCATTCAGATCACCAAATTGCGCATCGCTTACTGCATCCTGGGATAGCCAGTTCATCCGGTCCAGCGCAATCGCGCCGGTAACTATGCCGGATATCCATTTCGTTTCAAAACGGTTCCACTTACTGCTGTCCTGGTAGTTCATCGGTATCGCCATCGGGGGCGGTGTATAAGCCAGCCAACCGGACTTTATCGGCTCATCCTCCGGGTCATCAAACCTCACTCCCATTAAATGGTTTTTGATTACAATGCCATCGTGTACGGCAAAATTGGAGTAGGTCTTGGTGTCTAGCATGACCTCGAAATTCTTGCGCGGATCATCATTGAAAATTATGAAACTCGGTGATTCACCAATCTCAAGTTTGCCCACGATGAAACCCCCATTAGCATTCACTACCAGGTCAGCCTCATCCCGGGAGATTTTGTCCTCTGTAACTACTTCAAGTTTGCCTTCACTAATCAAGATATTGACGACCTTATCCTCGACCTTTCCTGCCGGGTCGGTCAGCTTTACATTCCGGACAAGGGTATCTTGAGTTCCGAGAACTTGAGCATCCACCAAGGTTGAACAAATTAGTAATGCAGCGAATAGGGTCACCAGGGAATACATTTTTTTATTCCTGACGGAAAACTTGATATCCATTATTTTCTCTTCTCCCACTACTAAAATATTTGCCACGAGAAAGCTAACCATGCTCCCAAATCGAAAATCCTCACAGAAGCCCCGCTCGGGTTCAAAGCCTTATTGTTGATGTTTTGCGGGTGACCTGTGATCGCCAATTCTTTCCAATACAATCACTCCCGCTCTTAGCAGTTGACTCCACGCCCAATTAAAATGCCAGGCGCGCCCTCAGTCCCCATACCCACAAAGTATCGGCTTCCGGGTTCAGCGCCGGGTTACGGATATACTGGATATCAGGGGTGATGGCCAACTCCTTGAAAAGTTGAATACGGTAGAACACTTCCAGCGTCTGCTGGTTATCCAAATCCGGGCCCCAGGTGCTTTCCATGGGTTTACCCCAGTTATAAGCCACACCTAACTGGTTTCCGCCGGAAACGGTTTGGTAACCAAAGCCGGCGCTAATTGATTTTTCCAGCAAAGCCCCGCCATCGTCGGCGTAACCTGCCCTGACAAAGGGTAGCCAATGATCGTTAATGGACCGGCTCCAGGAAATATTGGCGCCCCATCCACTGGGTGTTGCTGCAGCAACTCTTTCGTCGGCTTGCCATAATGTCAAATGTACATTGTTCATGAAGGCTGTTTCACGTGAGGAATTCCAGCCAAGTTCAACGTGCTTGAAGTACTCACGGTCATTGAAAAAGGTATCGAATCCATCAAAGGGTTTATGCGGGTCGGAATTGGTGTCGGCAAAACCGCCGATGATGTAAAAATTCTCATTAAGGTAACCACCAAGAGCCAGTCCCAGACCTTCGTTGGGTACAGGGATACTGGCTGAGCCGGTGGAAAAGGCAAAGTTAAAGAAACCGGTCCATGGACTGGACAACATGTAGACATCCACGTAATCGGTCGCGTCAACATAACCACCCACAAAAACCAGTTCACCACCTTTCATGCGTTGCCGCCAGTATAGGTTGGTCAGGCGTGTGCCCTGGTCGCTGAAAGGGGGTTCAAACAAACCGATATAACCGGTTTCAAAACCAAAACTACCAGGTGCCAGGTTGCTGCCATAAGCATGGCGGTGCTCGGCCTTCCAGATCAACGCACCCGAATTACCCTTGCCGTCACCCGTGGCTTCCCAGGAGCCATAAAAGCGATACATACCACCGAATGTACTATCGTCACCCGGGCTATCACTGGCAGATAGGTAAACAGCGGAATAGTCACCGCCGAGGGTGACACCATGATCCTTCTTGATACGCGCCTTCCAATCGAAATAGCCCTTGGCAAATTCGCGGGGAAACATGGGTGTGACCTGGTTGGAGTCGATATGTAGCCGGTTTTCAACCTGTTCCGGACCGGCTAGAGTTTCCAGGACAGGTCGATCAAAGTTGACTTCCTGTTCGCACTGGCTGGTTTCATCCTCAACGCAATCTGTCCCGTCCGCCGCCAGCAGCACCGCTGGCAGCAAAACCAGAACCAACACAAACAATTTTCCAACTGCGTGTGAACCTGTCATGTAGTCATATCTCCGTGGAAAAAAGGTCGGATACCATCGCTCTATTCGTTCCATGGCGCCGACACCACGGGGCTTATACTGAAACGAAATTGATGCTCCGGTGCGAATGCATCCCCCCTCTCGACGTAATTCCAGTACTGAACCTGGAACTTCCAGGGCCGGCCTTTCAATACCATCGTGCGCGCAATACCTACGCCCAATGGTACGGTCCATTCCTGGCCGTCCTTTGCATCATGGTTGTAGGTAATGGCAGGCGCTGAAGAAAGCTGCCAACCGCCGCCCAGTTGAAAAGCGTACACGTAATTGAGAGAAGTGATGTTGATTGAACCGTCGCCGGAACCGCCCAGATCCCACTGGTGCGAAAGCACACCAACTACCGCACCCCACTTGCCGATTTTGCCTACCAGCAGCTCGGGGCCAAGGCCCCAGAGGTTCTTCCCAAGCCGGTCATCCGTGGCCGTTGGCAAAGTACCCGCTACGCCGGCACCCAGAATCATCCCGGTGGACGTGGTCTTGCCATAGGAAAGATCGAAACCGATGTCTCCAAGGTCGGTTCCGACCGAATCGAAACCACCACCAACGCGGGGTACTGGCTCTCCAAAAAATATGGGTATGGCGGGTCGGAAGAAAACTGAGCTCCCGTCATCCCGCTTGAAGGGAAAAACAGTCTGGAATGTGTATCGGAATGACGTCTCGTTGCTGGCGCCGTCAAGATCGCCATCGAACATGACGAAATCGAAGTTATTACCCACGGTCATAACGGGAGCGGTGGGGTTGGACAGCTTGAGCGCCAGTTCCTCTGCTGAAGGCTGAGCCGGCCCACCCACGTTGTCAGCAGGTGCGGTAGATGCCAGGGAACCCGACTGCCCGGTCAACGAAAACTCAACTTGCTCGCCGGTATCGAGGCGCGTGGCGCGATACTGATCGGGGTTCGAGGCGTCTTGTTCAATCTTCGTACACCAGGATTCATTTCCCGCCACGACGCAAATTCTGTCATTGTCTTCGATGCGCCAATTGCGTTCGAAGCTGCCACCCCAGGCTTCGAGAACCGCCGTGCCATCTGCGTAGTAGCGTGCCACCCCGGTGACACCGTCTTTGAGCGTCCCTTCGAGTTGAGTGTTGGAGACCAGCTCCGATAGCGCAGCGCTGCCGGTGACCGGTTGCCAGTCCTGGGCGTATGCTGCAGGACCCGGGAAGGCGCTTGCGAGAAGAATTGTCAGTGCGTATCTCATTTCGTAATTCCTTTTAGGAGTCATCAGTTTCGGCAGAAAAGGTTCCCGACGTGATCACCTCGCTCACCTGCAGTTTCCATCGGCTCCATAGATTTATGGCGTCGTCAAATACCGGAACCGTT